>Ga0315914_1000025_pt1 | contig 107416 bp, 42 predicted proteins | sample MpolenodulesMG_FD_203920 | JGI IMG/M metagenome (GOLD analysis project Ga0315914, IMG submission 203920) | Medicago polymorpha root nodule microbial communities from Los Angeles, California, United States - elongated nodules | ecosystem: Host-associated > Plants > Roots > Nodule | place: USA...
TCCTAAGTAACGGTTGGTCGAATTTAATGGGCTGAAAAATCCTAGCTTGAGGTCTGTGTTGTTTGAGGTTATTGTTTCATTGTCTTTGAGTGATTTGGAGGATGTAATGGTGTCGTTGACGGCACTATAACATGAATAAAATGTGCAAAATATGAGGATTGTTATGAACAAGTGGTTTTTGTGATGACTTAGAAAAGCCATAAACATGCAACAAAATGGTGTTTTTTGAGGAATACTAGGATTTAATTTGGTTTGATGAGATTTGTAATTTGTTTCATGTTCCTAATCAAATTCACGTGGAAGAAGTTGTTGAATTGTGGAGTCGTTAAGATGCTCTATTGAGTTTGCAATTAGTTGACTTTAGCAACGCGCTAAGCAATGGGAATTACATGGAAAAATCATAAGTTGCGTTATTTTATTACCTAAGAAGTCAACTCGAGTATTGCTTGCATTCACACTTCTTTAATGTCAAAATTTACATTTTAAAATTTACATTTTCGATCCTAGCAAGGAAATGTTACGATGTATCATACCTTCCGAGAAGGGAATCAATGTATGAATTTTTTGGTCAAGCTTGATGCCTCGTCGAACTTTGAGTTTTTTTGTCACGAGTCTACTTCAACGAATCTTTTGAATTTTCTTCGGAGTGATGCAGCTGGAACTTTTTATTTGAGAGAGTAAGCTCTCTTTTATCTATTTCTTTTGTTTTCCTTTTTTTTCTCTTTTGTTTTAGCATTGTACTAAAAAAATATATATAAAGATGTTTAGGCTTGACTTGGTTAAACTGAAGTTATCGACTTTCCTTAGAAAAAATGTCCAAAGATATATATAAAGCATTTAATTTCATTACATCTTCAAATTCTTTAAATCAATTTGCGAATTTCTTATGAATTTTTCTGCTTGCAATCGCACGTAACTGTGAGATCAAGAGAGGGGGCAATTCCTGCATAAATCAGAGAGACGAAGACCATTCAAAGGTGCCTTCTGTAATTTTACAAAGAATAATATTTTCCTAGTAGTGTCATGTAAGCAAATCATTGTTCACATTGTACGGAAGAAATATAAATAGAATTTAATTGATATACTTTCTGAGTGGATATTTATTTTACAGAGCATTTAATGATGCATTCTCATGAATTGTTTTTTGAAGGGAGTCAATGAATTTTTTATTTGGTGGTAAACCTTTGAAATTGATAGAGATGTAACAATTCGGTTAAGATTGGTTTACAGTTAAAAAAATGTTTGAATCCATGAAATTTATCGGTTAGGTTTTTACTATTTTTCAAAAATGGAACCAAACCAACCTGGATTTGTTTGAAAATACAATTGAAAAAAACCATATTTTAATTCTCTTGTTACGTTTCATATTTCATGCTCTCCGCGTCTCTATTTTTTCAAACAACCTCATATTTCATGCATACTCAAATATTATATACTTAAATTAAAACAAATTCATCAAACAATCTAAAATTAAAACATACATCTATCCCAAAATACATCCATACATCCATTAAATAACATCATCACCATAGTGTTTTTTTTTTGGAGAGAATCATCACCATAGTGTTAGAGAACAAGGAATCGCCATTCATCACCATAATAAGATTTTTCAAAGGTTTTCCAAAAGATTACCTCCGTGGGTTTAAGTTTGACAAAAATACCAAGATAATTTTTAATTTTTTAAAATTTTAAATAGGTCTTTTAATTGTTAATTTATTGCACCATTACCCCTGAAGTCAGACTAGGTTACAAAAATGTTGAAGTGGCGGGTCATTGTCAGCAAATTGTCTTTTTTTTTTATCATGTTTTTCAATATTCATCTTTTTCATCATTTGTTCATCATCATCACATTTTCCCAAACTCACCCCTTTCTCAACCCATTTGTTATAATTGCATTCAGGAGCAAATAGGAAACAAGCAAACAAAAAGAGAAATAGAATGGAAAACACTCATTCGTTCTTCTTTCTTGCATCCGCCCAAATCAGAAACACCAGATCTCAATCTCACCCAAACAACAATCACAATCACAACAAGCATCCATCAAGATGATTTCACCAGCATTGATTCAAGTTTCATAGAAAATACCAAAGACAAAATCAAAGAAATTGCTTCGGTTCTTTCAAAAATGAAGATAATAGATTTTTAATAATATAAAGAGGAAGATAATATTCATTAATAATATAAAGATGAAGATAATAGATTTTTTTTTAAAAAAAATATTTTGGATTTGGGTTTTCTTCTAATTAATAATATGAAGGAAGATGATGAAAGGATGAAGATTCATGAGTTTGTTGGGTTTGAATAAAATGTTATTTTTTCTGCTGACTAGAACCTACCACTTCAACATCAAATTGCCACTTGACAACCACATCATCATTTCTTAACTAAGATTGACTGCAAGGGCAACAATACAATCAATTAACAACTTAAACGACTTACCCGGAACACAAATTTTTTAAAAGAATTATCAGGTATTTTACCAGCAAATTTACTAGGAATTATTTCCCTAACAAATGTGTCTCTTAATCCATGTTTCCACCAATTTAGTAGGTAAAGCATATCTCTAACTAAATTCGTTTGATAGTCAGCTACAAATATTGTCGTAGCAAACTGCATATTATCTTGTAGTGCATTTGATGAATATCCATATAATGTGTAAATCGGACAAAGTGAACCATTTAGAATTAATTAATTTATCAGCATACAGAAGCAAACAATAATTTATGAATTGTTGATCGTGATTGTTTAAAAGGAAATTAGATATAGGAAAACGTTTCCCATCTTAGTTGAACTTGCAAAATATTTCCCCCTTGCAAAAGCCAAAAGGACAACTGTTAGCGACACAAAGTCGATGTTGAGGGGGCATACATTTCCATTTTCTTATTAAAAAATCAATAGAACTGCGCAGTATATATTATTTATATATAACTATATTTTGTGACATGGTTATCCTTACCATCGACCATGAACTAGAAAAATACTATTAATATTTTGTAAGTACAATTTCAGTTGGTATATTACATAAGTACAATTCACTTGATAGCTACAATGACATTAATATATCGTGATCCGTATCTGAATTCAGGATTTTCCACTTTTTCACACTTGTATGTTAGTTTAACTGTCAGATTACTTGATAAAAAATAATGCTAATAAACAAAAGAGACGTTGTGAACACAATATTTTTGTTGGCATTAAAAAATTGGGAATCTTTGAATTTTTAATTTTTCTTTAGGAAGGAATCTTTGAATTTTTTTAACGTAGAAAACATCCCTCACCATCACATTTAATTACTTCATCCGACATTATTTATAAGAAAAATCATCATGATTTCCTAAAAAAAAGTCATAGTCAACCAAATTTAACTTTATTTTTTTACTTTTTTTTTTATAGTTTAGTGACTGGAGCTCACACAATTAAATGTGGAGAAGTGGGGTGTCTGGGGTTCGAACCTCAGCCCAGCCCCTGTATAAATTATGCAATGTCCCTACCATTTGAGTTAAGCTCATGGAGATAAATTTAACTTTATTTAATTCCTTAAAAAAAAACTTTATTTAATATTTTTGTTACAAAAATACTCATCAACTTCCTTAAAAAAAAACTCATCAACTCTCGTATTTTTTTTGAGATGAGTGTATACCCATCTAGGGATGGCAGTACAGGTTAGCCCGCCCCATTTAGGCTCAGCCCGCTATTAGCCCGTCAAAAATGGGGCGGGGCGGGCCAACTTAAGGGGGTGGGCTCTAACTCAAACCCTGCCCCGCCTAAAGGCGGACTAACGGGTTGGCAAGCTGGCCCGTCTATTTTTTAAAATATTTTTTTCCTATTATTATTATTATCAAATACGCTGCTATTATAAAAACAATAAATTCAATATAAAGACTCTAACATTAAACAAATCTCAAAATAAATCCACCATACATCCAACATAAAACAAATTACAAATTACAAAATAAATCTAACAACATGAAATAAGTCTCAATATAATGCAGTGGTGAATCAATTTTTTTTATAGGTAGTGGACTCGTGGTGAATCAGTTATCACTTATCACTATCAGAGAGAGTGGGACAATGTGAAGTTGGGTTGGTATCATTTGGCCCAATTGTTCATGGGGTGTGTAAATTAAAAATTCGGTCACTAATAGTAAAAAAAGAAAGCTTAATAAGCTCACGTGCCAACCCGCCCCACCCCACTATGACCCGCTTTTTCAGCGGGCTTAACAGGGGCGGGCCAACTAGAGAGATGGGCTCAAAATCTCACCCCAGCCCGCCTAAAATGGAGGGTTAAAAGGGCTAGCCTGACGGGCCGGGCCCGTTTTGCCACCCCTATGCCCATCGCATATTTAATGTAATAACTATGGGAAACACTAAGATGTTCCTTAAGGGCACATGTAAACGAATTCAATATGAAAATTTTATCTTTGAAGTTGTGTTAATTTATTTCTCAAAAAGTTAAAAATTAATTTTTATCAATAAATATTTTCTGTTTGTACATGTTAGCATGGCCCTGTAGCTATTATAGTAAGATGATATTTTTGGTAAACGTATGATTTCTTAATGGGTCATGCTAACAAGGTGTCGTAAATGTATAAGTTAAGAAAACTAAAAGTAAAATGTAAGCATTAAAAAAAGAAAACAACTATTTAATTTTTAAAAAAATTAAAAGCACAAATTTTAAGACAATTTTCACATCGGATTCTTTAACAAGTGCACTCGCATGTTAGCATTTCCCTTTCTTTCTTAATATGTGAAACAAGAAAGTTTTACTTAATTATAAATAAGGTTGGAGAGAGTATTCGCTAACCTTGAACTTAGAGTGTATCATGGACTATAAGAAAGTTTGGTTGGGAGCAGGTGCGTAGTTTTTTTTTTTTGCTGGTTGGTGCTTGAGTTTTATTGGTCCCTCGTTTCTGCTTTTTAGGCTTGTTATGGTTGTGTCCTGTTAGGAATTCTGTTTTTCTGGATAGTGTGTGGTTGTTTCTATGGTCTCTCTGGGCAGTGGCCTCGGCTAGTGGCCTATTTTTGTTGTTTGCAGTGTTCTTGGTTTTTTGTTTTTCTGGATGTTGTCAATGTGCAGATGTTACTCCTTTGGGGAGGTGTGGTTTTTTTGTTGGTGTTATAGTGGGGTGTGTTTGGCTGCTGGTGCTCATTCCTATGGTGTTCCATCTATATGCGGCACTTTATTGTGTTTGTTTCTCTTAGCAAGTTTTTATGTGTCTTGTGTAAGCTATGCGGTAATAAATTTGCTATTTAAAAAAAAAATTCTTACAAGAGCAAGATTGATACAAAAATTTAGGTCTCATTTACTTTGTGAAAATGTTTTCGATTTTCATTTTAAAACTATGTGTTTATTTTAACTTTCTAATAAGATGTGAGATTATTGAAGCAATCATATTTGTGATGAAGAGAAAGTAGAATGTTACCAAGAGAAGATTCATTTTTGTTGGAAATATTGAATACATTTTTTTTGTCATTTTCATTATTTCTAAAAAAATGCACACAATTGTTCATTTTAATATATAATATATTATCTCCTTCCTATCAAGTAAAATTAACTCAAATTTTAGAATATGAAGAAAATATTTTCAGAAAGTAAAGGGAGCTTTAAATTTGAAGATGATTAAGAATATGGACGTCTATATTTGCACCCTATATTTTAGCTATCATATTTGTTTATCGCTAAATAAACTTCACCACAAAGTTTGAATTAAAAGATAACAAACACTTAATATTTGAAACGATAGACTCAAAATACTTCATATATCACAGTTGGTCCATTGAATGACATCAGTAAGGGTTTTACAATCTGTCTCAAAAATAGTATATGCTCCTAGGAGTGTTGTTGCTCCCTCTCCCTCCTTAGCCTGCATTACAAATTCATTTCAAACAGTATAGAAGTCGCATACATACTTTTGTTGCTGTGAGTTTTCTCTTGTCCAAAATCCACTTGTTCCGATTTCGCAATTAGCACCAAACTACCATAGCCAACTTGCTCTTCGTTTCATTACTCTTATGTGATTCCATGACTGTTGCATGTTTTTCTAAACAATTATAGTATTGATCCCATCCCATGCATGTTAGTTTACCTGCCTTGAACTTCACTAAGAGTTACATTGTTGTTTGAATTAGATTGATGACTTTTTTGAGAAGATTCTGTAGTACTCTTTGAACTTTGCTTGTGAACAAATGCAACTCTCCCTGGAGGAGGAAGATGTGTAATTTCACTTACGAGCATCAAAACAACAGTTGATATATTTGGTCTGTCTCTTGGAAGTTCTTGTACACAAAGAAGTCCTATGTGTATGCACCTCAACATGCTACTCTCAAAGTATGCATCCCAAACCTCTGGATCTATTAAAGATATAATGTTTTCTTCTAACCATAGCTTCCATGCCTGGTAAAAAATAAATACAATAATAATAAGATTCTTTCTGAATCGGCTTCCAACACTATTATTGATTAAAATTTATGTGGGTCTTTCCGGTGTGGAAATGAGCACCGACATTAAAAAAAAGTGACCCACATAAATTAGCAAAACCCACTCAAAATTTTAGACAACAATGAAGTGTTGAAAGTGTATTACTAACACTTCTTTTCATAGTATGTAATAAATAAATGGAGTATTTAAACTTACAAAGCCTACAAGGCTAAGAGTATCCTCGTGATGAGAAAAGCTACTGTTTCTTCTTCCGCTAACAATCTCTAACAATAGAACCCCAAAGCTATAGACATCTGATTTTTCAGAGAAAAGCCCCTCCATTGCATATTCAGGCGGCATATAACCACTGCATTTAAAACATATATTACTATAACCCCAAGTAAAAAAAATAAAAAAAATTAACCAACATTATAATATCAAATGAGATAGTACTACTTACTAAGTTCCAACAACCCTTTTTGTGTTAGCTTCATCATCTTCTCCAAATTTAACAATTCTTGCTAAACCGAAGTCTGATATTTTTGGAATCATGTCACTATCAAGTAAGATGTTGCTTGCTTTTAGATCTCTATGTATGATCCTTAGTCTCGAGTCTCTATGAAGATACATTATACCTCGAGCTATTCCTTCAATTATGTTTGATCGCTTTCTCCAATCTAAATTTTTCTTTTGCAGTGGATCTGAAGAAAAATAAAGAATACATTAATGTAATGCCAAATTGGGTACTTAAGAACTTTGAGCAGAAAGAAATATACTTAGGAGACGCTTGAATATACAACATAATTAAGTGCTTATGTATAAATTATTTTGACAATTAAAGAGGTAATGAGGTTAGTATACAAATGAGGGAAAAGAACTAACCAAAGAGAAAGGCATCCAAACTTTTATTTGGCATGAACTCATAAACCAACATTTGTTCACCCCTTTCAACACAACAACCAAGAAGTCTTACAAGGTTGCGATGCTGAAGTTTAGAAATCACTACTACTTCATTCATGAATTCTTCTATTCCTTGTCCAGATGCTTTTGAGAGTCTTTTCACAGCAATTTCTTGACCATCTTCCATTACTCCCTAGATAGTGTGAAAAAAAATTAATATTGAATTTATGGTATATAATACAAAAAATGAAATACAAAATCTTAGACAAAATCACCTTGTATACTGGGCCAAAACCTCCCTTCCCAAGCATATTATTAAAATGAAAACTGTTTGTGGCAGTTTCAAGCTTTTCAAAATCATATAGTGGTAGCTCATCCAATTTCATTTGTTTATGTTCTCTGGTAATCATATTTTGAGGTAGTCTTCCTGGATGCATTTGTCAGTTGTTAGCACAAAAAATATTTGCAACATCAAAGAAGTTCAAAATTTACAAAAATCGAAATTACTAGATGCATTTATTATTATTTTTCCTAAATATAACCCTAATTAATACTACTAACTTTTATTGAAATATGAAAAGTCAAAGTTAATACACATACAAACAAATGACCATTTGGTAATGTTAACACACCAAATAGACACATTAATTACACTAACAACTTTTCTAAATGTGAAAAAGACAAAGAGGGCTTACATACAGGGACAGAGGAAGTATTAAAAAATTAAGATGTAATGATATAAAGTTAATGATAGTTGATTAGTGAGTCCCGTTTAAGAAATTTGTGTGAGATGTTGCGTTGGAGAGATTGAATAATTATTAGATAATGCTATTAAAAAATTCTAAATGAGTGATGTGTTCACGTGAAATCCGTTTAAGTACTTAAAAATTGGTATCTTTATTATGGATGCTCTAATGGATTTTTACTAACCCGGTTCCATAACTACCATTCTCTCATGTTTAGTCCTTGAACTATTAAAATATGTTCCTAAACTATTAATATATAAAATTAGTCTCTCACCTCCTTTAAAAATATGAGATAATGATAACTAGGAGAATAACTTTATGGATAAAAAATAGTTTATGTACTACTTATTATATTTTTATAGTTCATAGACAAAAATGGAGAGATTATGATAGTTTAGAGATAAAATTGATGATTTATTTATTTTGAAATGATATTTGTACAACTATTTTATGATAACTTTTGTGATAACTTTCTCTCTCATGATCACATTATATTTTCCTTTATCTCTCTATTGTTTTGGTTTTCGTGTCAATATCTACTTTTTCGTTTGTAAATCTATAGTTGTCCCAAAAATTGTTAACAAAATGGTTGTTCAAATAAAACAACTTTCTTGAAAATGACATTACACCCTCCAATAAATGTCACTCATTTTTTATTTTCCCATTTCATAAACAAGAATTGGGTTTATCATGTCTATTGTCAATTTGTGATAAAACCAATGCCTATACTAGATAGAGACATCCATTATACATATGTCTATCATGAATTTTTTTCCATATTTTCTAACACACAAACCTTATTGGAAAACAAAAATCTTAATGCACTTCAATGTAAGTTTGAAATAGAAATCAGGAAACTTTACCTTTATCCCTAGCAGAACATTTCCTCCACAATAGATAAGCACATATAACCAAGATAAGTGCTCCTATCACCCCAGCAATTATAATTATTAAAAAACTCTTGTTGTGTCCTTTTTCCTTTTTAACAGCAACTGTATATGATACAAATTATTAAAATAAATGAAAGCTTAAACAAATTTATGCATTGTTAGTAATTGAAACAAAAAGAATGTTTGTCTATGAGATGTCAATTCAGTGGTAAAAGTTTAATGTGTAACTTAAAGCAACGGTGCTCTAATGTATGAAACAATTGTAAAATAGTTATTAGATGTCACATTTATTAATAAAATTAAACAAAGCTCTTCAAAAGAAAGAGAGAAGAGATACCAAGTTCTGCCGGCACACGAATGAAGAGATCAACTCCACCATTAGGAAATTTCTGCAAATCAATTAACTCTCCAGTCCAATACATACAAAATATAGAAGGATCATATGCATATGCCAAACAAGAACAATTTGCCAAACAATCTGCTCCACACTTATCTTGATCAGCATTATTTGTTCTCACATTAAAATCAGGAGGTTTCATATTATGATACACCAGAAATCCATCTTGTTTAACTATAGTTGATCCATTCTTCACCATCTCACACTTCAAGTTCAATCCCTTTTTCCTCACACAACCATTAGTCCAATTGCCTAAACTCCATTCCACAGAATTCTTTGGCTCAAACCCATCAAAACAACTACAAATTGGCACAGTAGAATTGTCACAGTTACCAAATGGCCCACATTTTCCATAAAAATCACACTCATTTTGATCAACCTCAAGTCTAAACAGTTCCTTTTTATTCATATACTCAATCAACTTAAGTGTTCCATGTGGTGTCAATGAGAGAATTGCAAACATAGTTTTGTCGGCGAAATTGTAAGTGATATAAGTAGTTCCATCAGTGTCTTGATCAAAACGCCAACCGGCTAAATACTCGGTTAACATTCTCGGTGATCCGAGAAAAACCCTTCCATTCCATGGACCAGTTCTCCAATGAATTTTCTTATCATACCAAATAAAAACTTCTGGTGCATCCAATCTTTCAAGACTTGCTGAATAATGTCCTGAAGAAGGATCATTGTCACTTTTTCTTGCCACAAAAGATATCTTCTTCCCTGTTACTTTGTTAGCTGCAATTCTCATGGTTGGCACAGCTGCATCTGCAGGGTGTGTGAAACTATCCCAGATTGTGGCTCCAGAACTAATGTCTCTCAAAATCAAGTTTCCTGAATCATCAAGTTGAGCTGTTGAATTCGTTGAAGATGAAATGTTTGTTGACCAAATGCTGATACCTTTTTCTTTGTTCAATATTACAAGATTTCCATCTTTGTCAAGTGTAACTATTCCATTTGAATCTTTAAGGGGTTGGTCTCTATTTGCAATCCATATGTTGTTGGTCTCATTGATGTACCAAATTCCTAGGTAACGGTTCGTTGAATTTAATGGGCTGAAAAATCCTAGCTTGAAATTTGTGTTGTTTGAGGTTATTGTTTCATTGTCTTTGAGTGATTTGGATGGTGTAATGGTGTCGTTGATTGCACCAAAACATGAATAAAAGGTGCAAAATATGATGAAAGTAATTAAGAAGAAGTAATTTGAATTGTCACTTAGAAAAGCCATAAATGTGTAACCGATTGTTGTATGGTGTTTTTTGAGGAATACTAGGATTTAGTTTGGTTTAATGAGGTTTTTTAGTTCCATTTAATAATCAAATTCATGTGGAAAATGGTATTGTTGTTGTTGAATTATGGAGTCGACGAGATGCACTATTTCATTTCCAATTATTTGACTTTAACTACGCGTTAAACATGGGAATTATTACATAGAAAAATTGGAAATGTCCCTATTTTCTGATGAAGCCAAATTGTTTATGCTTGGGTGGCTATTTGGAGTGTTGTGACAAGCTGTGTCGACATTCCGGTTTGGATTGATTCTTAGATAAACATTTATAGAATTCAAACATTGGATCAATATGTGGCTTAATTTGATTTGGATTGCTTTCTTAAAATAATAAAACTTGATTGTATATAACTATAAATTTATATAATTCAATGTTGTGATATGCCTTAAAATTTTATGTTGAAAGTTGGAAAATTTTGTCCCATGCGCTTGGCGAGTAAAGTCATGCGCTAGGAACATCGATTTTGTAGTTTGAGGGCATTTCGCTTTAGTCGTGTGCTCTAGGCGCACATGTTTATGTACTAGGCACACAATTTAGTATAGGTTTGTACTTCAGAGTTTTTGTCATGCACTACACGCATAGGAGGATGCGCCAGGCGCGCCATGCACTATATAGATCCATATGTTTAGCTTTTGAAGTGTATGAAAGGGCAAGACTTTTTTTTGGGTAATCTTGTGTGACAAAATGAGGAAACTTTTGTGGTTTAAAGTTTGTTGCCTTTTAGAGAGATTTTAGGGTTTAGAAACATTGTAAATGAAAATCTTTGTTAGGTTGTGTTTTGAGAACTAGTTGAAGTTAATAGAGAATCGAACTTGAGATCTCAAAGAGGAACATACTCCTAGATTTTAAGTTAATATCACTAGACCAACTCGCATTACTAAGTAACACAAGTTTTTTTCTAAAAAAATTAGTAACACAAGTTTGAATTCCAGTGGTACAACAATGAAATTGGTAAATGCTAAAAAAAAATTTGTCTTTAAATAAAGCAATGCAGTAAGAAACACCGAAACTTTATATATATACAATCAGTTTTCATAATGAAAATGTTCAAAATAATTTGAAAAAATGGATCATGTTGAGTTTTCGAATTCTTTAAATCAATATGTGATTTTCTTTTGAATTGATTTGTATATTGCAAACAATGCTGCATAAATTAAAGAGAAGCAATACATATACCACTTGTACATCCACACACAATTGTGACATGTGTCCACATAGTCCTCACACACACATAAAATCATATTTTTTTATCTCTTACACATGGAGTAGTACATTATGTGTATGAAAAAAAATGTCAATAAAATATTATCCTAAATCAAAAGAGACGACGACCATTTCAAAGGCACCATCTACATTTATAAAGTTAAATATTCATTCCAATAGAATAAAAATAATAGAAAGTCAACAAAAGATAGGAGTAAATTATTACTTATCGTGCCGACGTTATGATTGTGACTTTGATTTTCTTCACGGCTTAGAATTAGATCAATGATTTGTTGGTGGAATTTCACATCCTAGTCAACAAATCACACATGTCATATCACATCTTTGTTTGGCTTCAAAGAGCCAAAGAAGACAATGGATTGGAGTGTGTGGTGGGTTTAGCTTAATTAGGTGAGTTTCCGTGATGGATTTGAGTTATTTTTGTTTCACTCTTTATTTTTTAGTGAGCGTGCAATAAAATGTAAGTTGAAATTACTGTGATTTTGAAATACTACATTCGGTCCTATTTACAAGGAATAATTGACTTTTTCAGATACATTGAATAATTTACGTATCTGATCTAGAATCTAAACTATGTACATAATTTAATATATCTAAAAGGTCAATTGTTCCTTATAAACGGACCAGAGAGAATACTATTTTAATGGTTGAATGATATCCTTGGCCATGAATAATCTCCATCCGTTTGGTTGAATGAAATCTTTGGCCATGAATAATCTCCATCCGTTTCAAATCAAGCGATTTAGTTTGACTATGTATTATTCACATTGGCATACATTGATCATATTTTTTTATTATTATATAAAAGTTTTGTCTAATATGTGCAATATTGTACATGTTAAAAGAACTAAATGTAGCAACTTTACGTTGAAAAAAAATAATTATTTATTAAAAAATTATATATATATAATATAAAATGTACAAGTTTCGATACAATCTTACTATTTTAAACTTCTCAACATGTACAAATTTATAGAAAAACTCTTATATAAAAACAAATGGCGGTATATAAGATGTAGTTGAATTTGTCTCAACGAATATTTTATAAATATCAAACTTTTATAATTTTTGTTAATACATAAATAAAACATGTTAAAGATCAAATATGTGCATTGATATATGTGTAACAATCAACAATGTCATTTATTTTTATTAAAAAAAACAATGTCATTTATCTTGTGACATATGGAGTATCATATTTGTGTTGTCCTACTTGATCAATATAATATTCGCGCTTGTGGCATATATGTGCAAGTATCCGCTAAATAGATAATTTATACATTGAGGTATTCGTGGATATTTACAGAGATAGTTATGATAACATTTTTAATAAAAAAATATTAATTTTTGTTCCCTAAAAAAATCAATTTTTGTACAATTTTTTAACGTTATTATCTAAAATTTAACGGCAAAAGTTCAATAATTTATTTTCTTCTTTTCACCAAAACATAGAATATTTAAGTAAAATATGTACGTAATTTACTTGATTTATGAACACAATTTTTTTCATGGATATCTAAGGGTACAAATTTTTTGTCCTCATCCCTTGTTAACACAAATAAATACTACTTTTTTTGCTTATCATATTAGTCAATTTTTTGTGTTGATCCAAAAGGGTAAGAGTGTCCTAGTGATTAAAAGTTTAATTGAAAGATAAGTAAAGTTTGATTAAGAATTATTTCACTCATGAATCGAATTTGGATTCTCTCGAGCAATTCATCTGTTTTATATGATTAATGATTACATGGACCAAAACTCAAGTAACTTCTATTTGCAAAGATCAAATGAATAAATAAGCCATTTTTTATAATTATATAAGTTAGAGCAAAATCAATTCTAATTTAGAACATTTAAAAATGTATATTTTGTTTTGTATTTGGAATCACTTTTGGCCTTCACTACTAAAAAATCTAACATACCGTAGTGTGTATTTGTTGATATGGTAACGAGATTTTATCTTTTTACTAAAGAAAATTCTGATATGGTACAAGAGTTGATTCTGAATATATTTAAGAGTGACAGAATTAATTAATTTATGAACTTACAAAAGATGGAAGCGTTAATTTATGAATTGTTTGATGGTGATTGTTTAAAATGAAACTATATATAGAAAAACGTTTCTCTATCGTTGAACTTGCAAAATGTTACTACTAGTGTTAGCCACTGAAAGTCAATGTCTGGAAGGGTTAACTTAGATTTCAACAAGAGCATACATTTTCTAACGACATTTTTAAGTAACATCGTTATCATTAACTTCAACAGTGAACTAGAAAAATAAAACTGTGGTACTACTAATAGACAAAAGAAAATGATGTGAACACAATGTTTTTGTTGACATTAAAAAATGTTGGCATCTTTGAATTTATTGTCGTAGAAAGAAATCGTGTCCTCGCATTTTAGTTACGCGCTTTCCTCGTACTTCATCGTTGACCTGCATATGGGAGACTCGTTGAGATAGATGGATACAAAAATTCAGTTTGAAAAAAGAAACGTTAAAAAATATAAATCTAATTAGTATTTTTAAAATGAGCTTTTAAATTTTTAAAAATATAAATCTAATTAGACTTTGGATTTCGAGAAAAAAAAATGTAAAAACCCAATGAAACAAACTATTATTGATTGGTTTGTAATTTTTTATCCTACTAAGTGAATTAAAGTGGCTCTGTCACATAATAATGATATCTCATTAATCATTTGAATGTTATTCTTTTTACTTTTTGTTATTAATCATTGGGACATGATCCATGGTGGTCATATACCGGAGATGGTGCCTAATGACCATCCAAGAGTATATTGATGACATGATAAGTGATTTCTTTCGTCTTAATTACAGGTCATGGGTTGAAGAAGACAGTTGTTCATCAAACTGAACTTCTTGAAACTCAAATATTTCAATCATCCATCATTCATTAAACATGAATTCAAAAAGACATCTTGAAATTTAAACAATCAAGAGATGAAAGATCTTAGAGGCACTGAGAAACAACGAATTAGGTGTGTTTGTTGGCTATGATTTCTTTATTAGTAGAAAGTTTGAATGATGAGATGAGATGAGATGGGATGGTGGAAGAAAATGAATGGACTAGGACATATTTTACATTGGGCTTTAATTTTAGGAATAATCATGTGTGAAAGGAGGAATAATATTAGCAAAATAGGAAGTGAGATTAGCATCAGCTCGGTTTATCGGTTTTTTTTCCAACCCTTAAATGAAAATAAATTACAAGTCTGGCCCACTTGAGCTTATTTATTTATCTAATTGGTCTGAAACATTAATTCGTTTTTTTTTGTGTCAGTCAACAATCATCACGCCAATACAAATGGCAAGACTATACGAGACTAACACGTGCTCATGGGAAATTAAAATTTACGGAAAAAAAATTAGAATGGTTGAGATGAAATCTAAATTTAGACACTTGTAATTTATTTTTTGTTGATAGGGGTGCGTGCGATGAGGTAGGTCTTGACTGTAGTGATGGTCAAATTAGGTTGTAGGGTTAATGAGGGAGATGTGTTGTAGAGGGTGCGTGGTTGGATCAAGTGTTGAGAGACTAAGATAAAATTGTGTTATTTATTTGATCTAACAATCAAAACCAATTTAACCATAGTGAAAAAATTTATTATTTTTCAATGTTAAATGTCACTCGACCTGACGTTATTGATAGATAACTCAGCTGCGTAATTTAACCCAACTTCTTTTGGTTGATGGATATATATGACTTTACCTGCAGATTTGATACCTTTAAAATTATAAAGACATTGTGTATTTATCTCTCTTTTTTAATACTATTAGGGATGAGAATAGGCCAGGCCAAGCTTTGAAATGCCTGAGTCTGACCTACGAAAAAATTTATGTGGCTGAGTCTGGTTTATGACCTATCATATGCCATTTTTCTTAGCCTGGCCAACCTATTTAAAAGCTTGGACTGACCTGAAAGTGTAGTTCCAGACGTACTAAGGCCATCAAATAGTTCACTTGACATACTAAATAGGTGAAACATGCATTAAAGCCTATTTCACTTCAAGCAAATTTTAACAACATTAAAGCCTACTTAAAAGCCTATAACAACAAAACCTATTACTGATAGATAGAGAAAAAAGTGTTTCTATTTTTAATGTATGTCATTATTTTAATATTAAAAAATCACATTTTAATAGATAGGTATTAATAGGCCGGCCTAGCAGGCTTAGCAGGCTTTTCTAGAAGCCTTAGCCTGGTCTATTTAAGTAAACAACCTTTTTAAAAAGCCTAAGTCTTGTCCTCTCTACTAAATAGGCCAGACCATGTCAGACCAAGCCGTAGGCCCCCGTAGGTCGGTCTGACCTATTCCCAACCCTAAATACTACTACTTTCAGAACTATCTATATTCTATTATTTCCGTTTCATTTTTCTTTCTTATAGATTACACAAAATTACGCTAAAGTCATGGTGGTTTTCTCCTCACAAAGGTAGTGAGGGAATACATTTCCGACTAGCGGGTGGCTTAGGATGGATTTGAGTTATTTGACTATCTCCGGTGAGTGATTGAGCTTATCTCGAGAAAATCAAATCTACCTCATTCGTCTAGAATGAAAATAAGCAAAACATATTTATATCTTTTGGAATAAAATATACACTTCAAAAAAAGAAAAAATTAGTGAGACAAATTTAGAGAGAGAAAACGTGAAATCCCTCTCTAATTCTGTCACTAAGTTTTGCGACTAAGGAATTTGTGATCTGTCACTAAGTTTTGCGACCAAGGAATTTGTGAGAGATTTTATTTTTTCTGCCACTTATTTCTCCCTCTAATTTTGCTTTTTCTAATAGTGATAAATGAATTTTAACAACTCTCTTTTGTTTAATGATAGTGTTCTTGACTGGGCAAATTTTCAATCCAAAAAGAACTCTCAATATAATGAGCCACATTATGTTCAACAACACACCTAATCAATCCAAGTGATCAAATCACCATCCTCTAATAACAAGAAGATTGTGACTTGTGAATCACACCATATTACTAGCAAACGAATAATTGATCAAACCTAGTGTCCCTTTAGACATCACAAATAAAAGGTCCCTAACCTTTCGAAAAAGGACATTCCCAATTTTAGTTAAATCTCTAGGCTCATCTAAAACCACTGATTTGAGCGTTAAAGTCCTTACAGATATACAATTTTCGCGAAGTAACAATGTAGTTTTCCATCGCGTTCAACTAACTCAGGCAGTTGTCATCTCCAAATCCACCCTAGATTTTACCTAGTCTTTTTATTACCTGCCTTGGACTTCACTCAGAGTTACACTGTTGTTTGAGTTAGATTGTTGACTTTTTTGAGAAGATTCTGCACTCTTGGAATTTTTCTTGTGGACAAATGCAACTTTTCCAGGAGGAGGAAGATGTGTAATCTCACTTATGAGCATCAAAACAACAGTTGATATATTTGGTCTGTCTCTTGGAAGTTCTTGGACACAGAGAAGTCCTATGTGTATGCACCTCAACATGATGCTCTCAAAGCATGAATCCCATATATCACGATCTATTAAAGATATAATGTTATCTTCTAACCATAGCTTCCATGCCTGGTAAAAACAAAAAATAATAGCTAATAATAGTAATAACAACAACAATAAATTTAGTAAAAGAATAAAAATAAAAATAATAATAATAATAATAATATTGAGATTCTTTCTGAATCTGCTTCGGATGCTATGCATAGATTAGTGAAAATGAGATTCTATGCATAGATTAGTGAAACCCACACAAATGTCAAATGTTAAGAAAATAAAGAAGTGTTGAGGGTGTATTGTTAAACTTCTTTTCAAATAAGTAATAGGGGCATGAAATATATATACTTACAAAGCCAACAAGGCTAAGAGAATCTTCGTTGTGGTAAAAGCTACTGTTTCTTCTACCGCTGACAATCTCTAACAATAAAACTCCAAAGCTATAAACATCTGATTTCTCAGAAAAAAGTCCTTCCATTGCATATTCAGGCGGCATATAACCACTGCATTTAGAGCATACATTACAATAACACAAGTATTGCTGGACTATACCTTTTTTGTGTTAGCTTTAATTATTAATTTTTCATTTAATTCTAACATTATAATGTCAAATGAGATAAAGACTACTTACTAAGTTCCAACAACCCTGTTTGTGTTCGTTTCATCATCTTCTCCTCCTTTAACAATTCTAGCTAAACCAAAGTCTGATATTTTTGGAACCATTTCCCCATCAAGTAAGATGTTGCTTGCTTTTAAATCTCTATGTATAATCCTTAGCCTCGAGTCTCTATGAAGATAAAGTATACCTCGAGCTATTCCTTCAATTATGTTTAACCGCTTTCTCCAATCTAAATTTTTCTTTTGCAATGGATCTTAAAAACATAAAGAATATGCATTAACGTGATGACAAATTGGGTACTTTAAGAATGTTGAACATGAAGAAACACATTTAGAAGCTTTTCAGATATACAATTAAGTGTTTATGTATAAACTTTTGCATAAAAAAAATAAAAATAAAACTATTCATACAATCGAATACATAGTTTTACCTCCAAAAAAAAATCGAATACATAGTTATATATATGAAGAAGTTTTGGAAAATTCCGTAACATGTCATAGACTACTTTATAGGCGCTCTTTCAAATATTTAATCGAGTGCTTATATTAAAAACCTAGCCTATAGCATGTTTCAAGAAGTTTAGTCTAAAACTAACTTAGGTAAAAAAAAAATTAATTTGAGCTTAGAATACAAATGAGGGAAATGTACTAACCAAAGAGAAAGGCATCCAAACTTTTATTTGGCATGAACTCATAAACCAACATTTGTTCTCCCCTTTCAACACAACAACCAAGAAGTCTTACAAGATTGCGATGTTGAAGTTTAGAAATCAATGCTACTTCATTCATAAATTCTTCTATTCCTTGTCCAGATGATTTTGAGAGTCTTTTTACAGCAATTTCTTGGCCATCTTCCAGTATTCCCTAGATAGTGTGAAACATATTTTAATATTAGATTAATGATATATATTAAAAAATAATGACATACAAAATCTTACCTTGTATACAGGGCCAAAACCTCCCTTCCCAAGCATATTACTATTGTGAAAACTGTTTGTAGCATTTTCAAGCTTTACAAAATTATATAGTGGTAGCTCATCCAATTTCATTTCTTTTTGTTCTTTGGTAATAGTGTTTCGAGGTTGTCTTCCTGGATGTATTTGCCAGTTGTTAACAATAATATATACTATATATAAAAAATTAACAACCTTAGTAAATTAAAAATAAACGAGGTCACTTGGAAATCGACCCATAACATTAACACCTTGGAATATTAGTTCCATGTGCGGCTAATTCTCTCTTTACTTAATGCTATTGTATAGGTTAATTGAATGAGACAATAAAAGTTAATCGATGTGATAAATCTCTCGTTGTTTGTCAGTACAAAGAATGATGGGTGAAGGTATAATTGAAAACCTAAAAATTTATAATCAATTATGAGGATACTTTAAAAAGTGGTTAACAAGTCTACTTTCAACGATCTTATTTCTCTATCTTTTGATTTCCATCTATCGCTTTTGTACAAATTTTTGAAAATCAACCAAACTCTACTCTCTACTTGAAGAAGGAAACTTTTTTCAAAGCTATTGATATCACAAGAGTTTATGTAAATAAAATAATTCTGGTTTCTTAACTACCATTCTTTCTCATATTTAGTCTCTAAACTATTAAAATAAAATAATTCTTTCTTAAAATATTACTAATCTATCAATTTAGTTCCTCGTTTTCTTTAGAAATATATGAGAGATAATGATAACTCAAGAATAACATGATAGATAAAAAAAATAAATTATGTACTAGTCATTATATTTTTGTAGTCCATGACATTGCACTCTCCAATAAACGTCACTCACGTTATAGCATAGTTTATGCAAGAATTTTTACTATTAGACAACAAAAATGTAAATGCTCTCTCCAATAAACGTCACTCACGTTATAGCATAGTTTATGCAAGAATTTTTACTATTAGACAACAAAAATGTAAATGCTGTTCAATTCAAGTTTGCAATGACAATAAGGCAACTTTACCTGTATGCCTAGCAGACCATTTCCTCCACAAAAGATAAGCACATATAACCAAGATAAATGCTCCTAAACTCCCGGCAATTGCAATGATTAAAAGACCCTTGTTCCCTTTTTCCTTTTCATCTGCAACCGAATATGATTTAGATGCGAGCTTAACTCAGTTGATAGAGATATTACATAATATTCTCTCCGGTTTCAAATGTAAGAAACAAAAAAAAAATGCACACATATTAAGAAAGTAGATTGACCACATTTAAGTCATTATAAAAAGTGATATTTTTTTAATTTTACCATTTCTTGGAGTAGTAAAGACATTAATGATAAAGTGGGTTTAATGATGGTAAACTTGGAATTGTAGCATTTAATAGGTTCATTTTACTATACTTTTTCTTATATTTGAGACCACCAATTTTATTTTTTTGTTTCTTACATTTGAGACCGGAGGGAGTATATGTAAGGGTTGGGGTTTGAACCCCAGACACCTCAAGTTCCAGCCACTGGACTATTTGACCAAAGAAAACATTATTCAGATTATTAGAATAAATAAAAGCTTAAACAAATTAATGCATTTTTAGTAAGTGAAACAAAAGACTATTCGTCCATGGTAATAATTTGATTTTTTTTAACCTAAATAGATTGTGATTGAACTTAAAATGAGACATACGTAAAATGGTCATTAATGAAACTATTATTAATAAAAATAAACAAAAACTCTAAAAGAAATAGAGAAAAGATACCTAGTTCTGCCGGAACACGAATGAAGAGATCAACTCCACTAATAGGAAATTTCTGCAAATCAATTAACTCACTACTCCAATACATACAACGTATAAAAGGATCATATGCATAAGCCAAACAAGAACAATTTGCCAAACAATCTGTTCTACACTTATCTCGACTAACATCTGATCTCTCAGCAAAATCAGGAGGTTTCGTATTATGATGCATCAAAAATTTATCTTGTTTAACTGCGCTTGATCCATTCTTCACCATCTCACACTTCAAGTTCATTCCTTCTTTCCTCACACAACCATTAGTCCAATTCCTTGAACTCCATTCCACCAAATTCTTTGCCTCAAACCCTTTAAAACAATTACAAATTGGTACACTAGAAATATCACAATTTCCAAATGGCCCACATTTTCCATAAAAATCACACTCGTTTTGACTAACCGTAAGAGATAGTAATTCCTTATTATTCAAAAACTCAACCAACTTAAGTGTTCCATTTGGTGTCAATGAGAGAATTCCAAACATAGCTTTGACGGCGAAATCGTAAGTTAGATAAGTAGTTCCATCTTTGTCTTGATCAAAACGCCAACCGGCTAAATACTCGGTTAACATTCTCGGTGATCCGAGAAAAACCGTTCCATTCCATGGACCAGTTCTCCAATGAATTCTCTTATCATACCAAATAAAAACTTCTGGTGCATCCAATCTTTCAAGACTTCCTATATAATGTCCTGAAGAAGGATCATTTTCACTTTTTCTTGATACAAAAGATATTTCCTTTCCCGTTACTTTGTTAGATGCAATTCTCATTGTTGGAACAGCGGCATCTGCAGGGTGAGTGAAACTATCCCAAATTGTTGATTCAGAATTGATGTCTTTTAGAATCAAGTTTCCTACATCATCAAGTTGAGCTGTGGAATTTATTGAATTTGGACTTGAAATGTTTGTTGACCAAATGATGCTACCATTTTCTTTGTTCAATATTACAAGATTTCCATTTTTATGAATTGTGACTATGCCATTTGAATCTTTGAGTGGTTGATCTCTGTTTGCAATCCATATGTTGTTGGTCTCATTGATGTACCAAATTCCTAGGTAACGGTTCGTTGAATTTAATGGGCTGAAAAATCCTAGCTTGAAATTTGTGTTGTTTGAGGTTATTGTTTCATTGTCTTTGAGTGATTTGGATGATGTAATGGAATCGTTGGTAGAACTATGACATGAAGAAAAGGTGCAAAATATGACGAACGTAATTATGAAGAAGTGGTTTGTGTTGTGAATTAGAAAAGCCATAAATGTGTAACAATGTTAGGTGTTTTTTGAGGAATACTAGAATTTAGTTTGGTTTAATGGGGTGTTTTTTTGTTCCATTTAATAATCAAATCCATGTGGAAGATGGTATTGTTGTTGTTGAGTTGGGAGGTCGTCGAGATGCACAGTTTGCAATTAGTCGACTTTAGCTACAAGTTAAGCATGTGAATTGTAAACAATATAGGGTTTTGGTAAGATTACAAAGACATAACATTAGTAAATAAGGTTACAACAACGATATATTTGTTCTTTCTTAAAAATAACAAATATATATATTTGTAAAAGAAATGCTACGACGATAATATATACTCATACATAATGGACTCTATAGAGAGCATACAAGAATAAGTTTGATAACCGATTATCTAACACCTTCCCTCAAACTCATGATGTAGCATAAGAAGTATCAAAAGTTTGTCCAATAGAAAAAGAAAAAACAAGTTGAATAATACAAACTCAAAATATATAATATTCTAAAGCTACCCTTTAAGCTAAATCTCACTACGCAAGCTTGTTACAAAATTAACTCTGAAAATAAACCAAACTAATTGACAGCATAATCAATTCAGAGAAGCAATCAACCTGAATAACCATCATAGAGAGCAGCAACCAAAGAGTCAAACAAAAGAGCCAATAGGAGGAGATGCAACCAAAATAGAAGAATCAACCAAAGAGAGGAACCAAAATATCAACGAAGACAGCTCAAAGAAGAACCAATCAAAGAGATGAATCATCGTACCAACAGAAAGAAGTAACCAAAAAATTCAAATATGCCTTCAATGCGAACTCTTCACAGACACGTTGTGTGCAATAACTCGACTCACGAAATTATCCAAAACATCATATCATGCACACATTCGCAAACTTTTGGGAACTCAACAATTACGAGTAGTTTAAGAAGGTTTTAATTATGCTCTTGATGTCATGTAAACAATATAGGTTTGAGAGAAAAGAGAGAAGGCAGTTGAGTTTCATAAAATTGCAATGACATAACATTAGAAAATGTTGAAATTGTTAGATCGGACACCAAGACCGAGGTTATAGCCCCAACACCTCCATTGTGAGTTTACAATGGCTTTGCCATTTCATCTATCTACCAAAAAATAAAAATAAGGTTGCAACGATAGTATATAGTAATACTTCTTTCGCAGTCAATTACTTCACAGTCAATGCACAACTTTGACCATTAATATATTTAATTATTGAAACTCACATTGCGGACGAATTGGCGGAAGAATATGCTCTGTTGGTGAAGAACTCGCTGAAATCCAAGGTGGAAGCTCTGTCGTCGGTGGAATAGAGGGGTACATGCACAAACGCTCAGACTCCCAAATCAGTGGTGAAATGAGGAGGTTTAGAGGTTTGGAGGGAAAGAATAAATTTACCTTGTTTGGGCGGAGTGTTCCCCATATAAGCATAAGGAAGAATGTTGGGCTTGACTCTTTATTGGGTTTTACCTTGTAATTGGGTTTTACCAAGTAGATTTCACCCGAAGTCCGATCCGTAACAATTATTAAAAAATTATAAAAAGTGGATATTTTAAAACTATTTATTGAGACAAATCGAACAATATCTTATATACTAACATTGTCTTTATATATAGTACAAAAAAATATGATCAAAGTAGGTTATCCATGTAGTTAAACTACGGCATGCATTTAGATACGGATAAAGTATATAATAAACTCAATTAACCTAAAACTATAAAGGGTCAAGTAGCATATATCCAATAATTTATTATCTAACATGAATTACAATTTTTTTTAGGGAGTAACGTGAATTACATGAAAAAATCTTAAGTGATACTATTTTATTTTACGATAATCTCAAATTGTGTATGCTTGCGGATAGCAATTTTTCCACAAAATATAAAAATCAAAGAAAGAAGAAGTCAGCTTGCAACAATTTGGAAGGTTGTGACTAGGTAGGTTGATACTTCAGTTTCGATCGATTTTGAGATAAATATCTATTCTATTCAAAGATTGAATCATAATTTTATTTTTTTTACGAAGATTTCATCAATGTATGTAGGTATTTGGATTTGGATGGTTTTCTTAAAATAATGAAATCCGATTAGTATAACTATTCAGAAGGTGGTTTATAAAATGATGATTAAATTATTTATTTATTTATTTATTTATTTTGAAGGAAAATAATTTATTTATTTATTTTTTAGTTTTTTATAGGTTTTTATATTTAGTTTTTTATTTTATTTTGTCAAGTAGCCTCATAAATTGGTTTTTCTAATCCGGTCTTTTAAGCAAAATTTACTTCTACAAAACCTTTTATCCTCTCTATTTTAAAAAATCAAATAAATTATATGGTTTAAATTATGAGTGTTTATGGATTGGGTCAACCAGAAAACCCGGTCAAACCCACCCAAAAATCCCAAATAAATGGGTTGGGTTGGGTAATTGGGTGGGTATGGTTTCTAAAATTAGAAAACCCATAAAAATTAATGGGTCTCGAGTAAAACCAGACCCAAACTCAAAAAAACTCAATTACCCAATAATGTTAATATTTTTTATCTTTATTTTCATAGGGTTGAAGAAAGTTATATTTCCAAAACATACACATTATACCCTATATATTAAAAATCAAAAGATCCTAGAGTTACAAATTAATATGTTGCACTTTTTGATTTTTTCTTTTTGAGGGGTGTTGCACTTTTTGGTTATTTTGATACTAATGCAATTTTATGTCATGCAACTTTAGTTTGTTGCAAGTATTTTATGATGGAGTTTATTATTTGATATTCTATGATGCATAAAATTATAGTAAAATAAATTAAACATTTTTTTAAGAAAATTAAAAAGTAGAGTACTATTTTAAAACAAAATTATGAGGACTTGTCATTTAGTCATTTAATATTAAAAAAATAGAAAAATAAGTTGGGTAACCCATCACCCAATCAAACCCAACCCAAAAATTAGTGGGTTTGCCCAAACTCACCCAATAGTATACCGGATAGTTATTTTACCTCATCCAAACCGGAATACCTTATTTGATTTGGTTTTAGGTTTGGCCAAACCCACCCACAAACATCCCTAATTTAAATCTGACGCAGCTTACGTTTTAGGCCTTAATTTGTGGGTGATCAATCTAACATTTTCTCACATCTGCCTATTAACTATGAGATCAAGAGAGGGACAATTAGCTGCATAAATAAAAGAGAAGAAAACCATTTCAAAGGCGCCGTCTGTATATTTATAAAGTTAAAATATTCATTCCAATAGAATAAAAAATATAGAAAGTCCACAAAAGATAATAAAAAATACTTTTGAGGGAAAATGATAGTAAAATATTTTCATGCGGACGTAATGACTTTGAATTTCTTTACAGTTTAGACTAATATTGATTTGTACGTTTGTGGAAACACTTGTTAGGCAAGAAACTCCAATAATGGTCACACTTGTTTTTGTTTATTACAATAAAACTTAGCATTTTAAAATTATACAGGAGACAGTGATTAGCAACAATTTTTTTTTTTTTTTTTGCATGGCATGAAAAAAGAACTTCGATAAAACATATATATAAGTGAAGTCCACCCAATAAAAACATATAAGTAAAGTCTTTAATATATACAACTAACACGTATATTAACAAATTAATATATTCAACATGTTTTTACCAATATATATATTCAACATGCTTCTTGAATAAAAATAAAAGAACCAAAAAAACTCTTATCTGTAGGCTATATCAATAAAAGAGAGTTTGGGTATAACCAAAAAAACTCTTATCTGTAGGCTATATCAAAAAAACTCAAAGTAGTCATATGCAGTTTATGTTAGGAAGTTATAAAATGTAAATCTAAGGGGATGGTTGTATGATTTAGTAAGATGAATTAATAAAGTGAACTCAGTAAAGTATTCCCTCAAAAAAAAAAAAAAATAGTAAAGTGAACTCAGGGAATTTATTCCACTAACAATACGGTGATTTATCATGTAATAAAGGAGTGGAAATGCGGTTAATGATATGTATAAAGTGCGTGATTACCGATTGCATATGACCAAAGTTGGTGTGGTAATTGTGCTTGGTAATGATCTTGCTACATTTAATATGTATTTGATGTTTCCTTTCAAGAATGTCATTTTGTTGAGGGTCAACACATTTGATGCAAAATGCCCTTGTTGAGATTCAATCAACCATATATCTTGCTCATAATCCCATTTTTCACAAACGCACCGAACCACAGAGAAATTGACTCTCATGTCATTCGTGAAAACGTCACCAACAACTTAATTCATTTGTTGCTTGTCTCTTCTGCCAACCAACTTGCAGATATCTTCACAAAGCTCTTATATCCTTCTCTATTTCATAAATGTATTACCAAGTTAGGACTCATGGACATCCATAGTCCATCTTGAAAGGGATGTTATATTACATCAGATAAATATATGATTACTTGTTAATTATTATATGCAGTTTGTGTTATAAAGTTACGTATTCAGTTTGTGATATGACCAGAAATCACAATATAACCAGCTCTTACAACACATAAATTTGTTTTAACAGAAATCACATGATTAGCACATGACTTAATAACCATAAACCCATATCATCATTAAATCAAAATAACCATATAACCATTACAATTACAACCCTTCTTCCCTTCCCTAATTCCTAGGTACACCTTCAATTAACTATACTTCCTAATTATTATTATTGCCTCCACCCCCCATATTGCTTCCTCCAGCACGTTGTCCAGCTTTCCTTGCTGCTTTCTCTTGCAATGCTTTTGCATCCCTAAACATCAATAAACCAAAATTACACACACAATTATTATTACCCATTAATTAATTAAGTATAAACATAACAAAGAGATTATGAAATAGCAAAAAAGGAAGAAACTTTACCTTTCTCTGCGTTGTTCAGGCGTTAACCCATCATTCTTAGATTGCTTAGACTTCTGATTAGCTCTAGCTTGAGCTCTTTCACGATCTCTTTCTCTTTGATTACCACGTGAGCTTCAGTTAAGTTCAAACACAAAAACAAATTCAAATTCACAAAACCCTAATTCTTCTTAATCTTAAATTAATCCAAACAGAATAAAACTATTGCAAATAAAATAAATTAAATTGAAGAAATCAAGACTATTCCACAAAGGATATGAGTCATTATGAATTGATCGAACGATGTTCGTAACGAAACGCGAGCGTAAATTAAAAGACCTGGAAGAGGAAAATTGAAAAAGGCAATGCAATAAGCGAATTGCGTTATGCGAAAAAATAAATTAGGGTTTGATAAATTGATTTGAGAAAGAAAAAAAAATAGATAGAAGAGAAAAAACGTACCTGGAGAAGAGAAAGGAATTGAGGAGTGTGAAGGTGAAGGTAAAGGGAAAGGGTAAAATATAGTGGAGGTGTGAGGGATTTGGAATCAGAATCGAAGACTCTAGAGACCCAATAAAAATTATTATTTTTCCATTTTTGTATAGAATAGAATAGATATGACACCTCAGATTATTCTAACCAGTTGATAGATTGAAGTAATTGCCAGCTGCCAAACAAAATTAATCTTGGTTCGCTTAATTATGTTCAAATTGTGGCATTGCATTTAAGTATTTGGATCATGTTAATTACGGATAGTTGCAATATGGTTTAGATTGACTTTGAGGTAAAATGTCATCTGATTTAAAATAAACATTACATGCGGTTTAATTTGGTTTTGATAACTATTCTAAAAAAAATAGGAACTGATTTGATTTAAATATATGCAGTTTAATTTGGATCGGTTTTTAGATATCCAAAATGCAATTTTTTTATTTACTATTTTTTTATTAATCTTAATATTACACAAACACGATAAAAATTTAGATTTGATGCAAAATATATTAAACAATTAAACTTACAGTGTGAAAATTATTGATTATTTTTTAAACATATGAAGTAATAATAATATAGATTGAATTAGTGCAATATATAAGATTAAAAACCAACAAGGAACACAATAATGCAATATTATATACTAATTAAAGAATAAATAAGTATTAACATTTGCTTTTACGGTTCAGTTCGATTTTGAGAAAGTGATCCGAAATCTGATCCGATCCTAGTGGTTTTTACAAAACAATATCCAAATGCATCAAAAATATTCATTTTTTTTTACGATTTTTTGTTTTTTTTATCGGTTTGCGGTTTTATTTGGATCGATTTTCGGTTAATTAGTGCATCTGGGACATTAATTATAAAAGTAAAGAAATAGAATTTCTTTTATTAATAACAACAAATTTTTTTGCTCAAAAAAAAACAACAATTTTTTGACTTTCAACATTTCACTTTTTGCCATTTTTTAATGTAAAATTTCTATATTAATTTCCTTAACTAGTGTCCTTCAGACAATATTGTATATTAAATTTCAATCAATTTTATTTCAATGATAATTACAATAAACAAAAACAGAGTTGTCCATGTTAACCAGAGCTATCTATACACAATCATGGAAAAAAAAACTAAGTGGAGACTACAAAGTGGACAATCCTAAACAAAGTAATAGATTTATCCACTAAGCATAAAAATCTATAGAAAAAACATTATATTTTTCTTTAACCATCACCATGAATGTAGTTTGATGTGATCCAAATGTTACTCTAAACATTAATATTTATTGTTGATGAGTATTGAATTACGTTATTTCCAAATAATCCAGATACAAGACATCCAAACTACTTGGAAACACGTCTGAATTTGTTTTCTAAACAAATAAGCTCTAGAAAATTGTAAAGCATGGTTTCCACCTGCACCCATGTCCATCCACTCCCCATTCGCACCTATGCATGTTGGCTATTGTGATGTTTACTATCAAGGCATAGCTCAAATAGACAGCTAAACCTTGACCGCATACATCACCTCAAACCATGAATCCGTCTAAAACGATGTACATTCACCATCCCGTACACTATCCCCCGCACATTGAATGAACCAACTCTCCTCCCCTCATACAACACCCTCCCCAATATTACCCAACTCCCTCCACCATACTGACGCCTTCAGACCACCTCTCCTAACTTTCCCCCTCGTCAACCCCAAACCTTATACCAAAACAACTCCCCCCCATCGCTTAACTAATATTATTGGAAAAAATCCAAGTCTCACATCAGATAGATAAGACTCTTGAGAACAGTATATAAAGAGGAGGCAATCCTCACCTTACAAGCCGGTTTTGTAAGGATGAGTTAGACCCCAAATTCAACATGGTATTAGAGCTTGTCGAATTCAAGGGCCGCCTAAACCTATTCACGCACCAAGCCCAAAGAGTGTTGTGCGTGAGGGGGGTGTATTGCGAAAAACTCAAGTCCCACATCAGATAGATTAGACTCTTGAGAAGAGTATATAAAGAGGAGACAATCCTCACCTTACAAGCCGGTTTTGTAAGGATGAGTTAAGCCCCAAATTCAACAAATATTGCTAAATTAAATTGATATATATTTTTCACTTAATTTAATTCAAATTTAAAATTTCACATCAATTGAAACAATTCAGCTCAAATATATATGTTGGACACCTATTGTTTTCTCTAGAACTATCCATTATGCCCCGTATATGTTCATTTTCTTTATCTGAAACAATCATCATGTTCTGCTCTATCAATTTCTTTCCTGTTTGACCCATGCTTCACGCTTGACATGGACGGGAGGTGGTTGAAGCTCTAACACGACGGCGCCCACAATGAAGCAGCTACACACAATTTCTTTTTTATGGATCTCTATGGTTCCCTTACACCATTTTTTTCTCAATCTATTTATTTATTTTTTAGACATTTGTGAATTTATTTGCGGAAAAGTTAGTTTTTGAGACTTTTTCATGTTTCTGTTGTATTTTTGAGATTTTTCATTGTTATAGGTTAATATGTTTTGTTCCCTCATGATCTCTGAATTTGCTGTTTATATTTCATCAAGATTATTTTTCATCAAGACATGTTTTAACAAACTACAAGCCCAAGTTTGAGTTAACGATATATATATATATATATATCGTATGAGTTAACGAGTCGAATCGGTGGTCTCAACTCGTTTTGCCAACCTTAGTATTAAAATTGAGTCAAACGTAAGACTAGTCTTCTATAAAATGATAAATCGAAATTTTAAATTCTAGTTAAAAGACACGTTCAAATTTATAAAACACAATAAAAAATTAAAAAATTACATGAAACATAATTTGAAACCAATTCTAATAAATTTGAATTGCAAAATAGAGACCAATAAAGCTATAAATGATTTTAATGAAGCGTCCGTACTACCTACAAAACATGTCTTAATATCGTGATTTTGCATGCACCATCTAACATTGTTATCATTGAGAAGATTGTTCGTTTGTTCTATGATCTTATGAAGGGGCCAGCAAGACTACATGATGACAAAGTTGGATCTTGAAAGGCATGTGACTGAATAAAATTAGGTTATTAAAGAAACTCTACATCTTTATTGCCTTCATTGAAGAGGATCAATTGGCTATGGTCCCAAATTGAGAAGTTGGGTGTAACACAAACAAATCCGTATAAACCCAGCACCTATGCATCATTTGGTAGCTGTTCTATGTTATGATGTGAGACCCCCACCACCATCTATCTATCATTTCTCTATCTAATCGGAATCAATGGTTTCCAATTTTCAAATTGCTAGTTTGGCACATTTTTCAACTCTTTTTTTCCCCTCACTCATTGGTGAATTATTATTTATTTCTTGGGTTGGATAAATAAAAGTAAGCGGTTTACTAATTTTTTTTTCTATCAAAATTACTTGAGTTATCCAGACACACTCTACTTTATAAAATGAATTGAACATTTAAGAAAAAGTTATATTAAAAAGAAATTAAAGTTTTGTTGTTTAAATCAACATATCCTATGATTTTTTGTTTGTTGTTCGGGATTTGAAACTTAGACCTTGCATATATTATGAATTATCTCTACCAACTGAGTTAAACTCACAGAGATAATATATCTTATGATTTAAGAACTACAAATTGAAAAAAATTCACTAGCATCTACTAATATCTTAATAAAATTTCATACTACACTTTTTAATTTAAAAATAGTTACTAACAGCCATTGATTAACATTTGCCAACAAATGAATACTATCAATCATAGTTGTGCTAATATTATATGACTCATATCTCATCTCATATATGTGGCCTCTCTCTTTCTGTTAGGGTAAGGTATCCAAGGCGTTCTCTGTCTCTCCTTTTACTTTTGTCTTTCCTTTGTGTTGTGTCTTTATTAATGGTCCCACTTACAAATTTAATGATCCCATCTATCGATCATGTTTTTCTTTTTACTTCCGGTAAACGTGTCTACTGCACCAGGTCCCTAATGTTGGAGAACCTCCATTAATGTTGTCACGCAATTTTAACTTGTTGTCCTAACAGACATGTTATTTTGACATGAACCGTATGATAGATATTGTATATGGTTTGAACTAGTGTTTTTTATCCAATAAGAGAAAATAATACTCTGTCAAAAAATGTTTTTACTATCTTAATTAGATATCTTTGTCTAAAAACAATTACATAACTCCTATTTTAACTTAACATAACATGTTTAAAATTTAAAATCAAAATTTTAAATGGCCTAATTCAAACTCACGACATTAGTGTGCAAGGTGAGAATGATCTTAAAAATCCTTATTCAAAATCCTTATTCTACATTAAAAATTAAGATTTATTAATACAACCTAACTTTATATTCAAAATCTGCAATAAATTTTTCTTAAAAATCTTTAATCTATAATAAAAAAATTGAACATTTAATCCAAAAGAAAAATTATTATACATTTTCTTATTTTCATAAATTAAGATTCTATTAAAATTAATAAACTTCTTTCATTATAAACAATGATAAAAAATAAAAAAAAATACACCAATAACACGACAGTGAAAATCACTTTGAGAGGGTATAACACTAGAACGGTGAAAATCAGGAAGAAAGTGACACCAAATTTGATCAAGGTGACCCCTCCTCTTGAATTTCAATTTGAGAGGGAGCAAAAATTAATTTCTCACACAAAGAAAGAGAGGGACGGGACACAAACTCCGAGTTAAATTCTCTTTCTTTCCTATGTCGTCTTCTGTTTTTTCTTTTTTCTTTTTCCATTTTTCATTTTTTCTAATTCCTATTAAAAAAACAAAGTACTCCTCCAAAAGCAACGTTGACTCATTGCTTAATGCTTATAGTTATATCTCCAATCTCCAACTACTTACAAGTTGCAACCTTTCACTTCCAACAACTGAACAAACAAACAAAAACATTCTCAATTTCTCATAATTCATAACCTTAATTTTTCCATTCCTCAATTTCTCAGAAAACAAATGTAACAAAACCCAAACCGTCACAAAAGAAAAAAAATGGAAAACCGTCAAAGAATAACACTTTACGATCAAATGACATCCACAAGCAACACTAGAAGCTCACTAGCTAGTTTAATCCAAAACGAAGCCGTTTTATCCAACCAAAAAAACACAAACCAAACACTCTTAGATATTATACGAGAAAACGAACCAAACAACGTTGTTGTTAATGTTGTCAACAACAACAACAACGTTGTTAAAGATCGAAAATCATGGAAAGCTTTTAAGGAATTGCTACTATTCAAACGTCGTAACTCGGATGAATCAACTCACCAACAACAAAACGAGGATATTCCGACCAATTCAGATCCGTCGGAGTTTCTTCCCGGCGGCGAGTTTTCCGATGAGACGGCGCAGGTTAGCATGTCATTGATGGATTTGTTGGAAGAGAGTGAAATTGAATTGGAACGAAGTAGTGAGGTTGATGAGGTGGAAGAGAAACAAGAACATGAAGAAGAAAAAGAAGAAGAAAGAGAAGAAGAAGAAGGAGAAGGGAGTAATGTTAAGGTGGAACACAATTGTTGCGTGTGTATGGTAAGGGATAAAGGTGCAGCGTTTATACCATGTGGACACACGTTTTGCAGAATGTGTTCAAGAGAGCTTTGGGTTAGTAGAGGGAATTGTCCTCTTTGCAATCATTTTATTTTAGAAGTTCTTGATATTTTCTGATTATAATTATCATAATCATAATTATTATTCATTTTTTCCCCTTATTAATCTTTGTTTGAGTTTTGCAATTTTCTTTTCTGGGTTTTTTAATTTCATTTTTTGTTCAATTCATCGATTGTGATGAGTCATTGAGTAGGAGGGGTTGCATGTGTAAATTATTAAATTCACTAAATTGTGTATGACTTCACTTGCTTGCTAGTTTGTGATTTTTCAACATTTTTTTTATGTAAAACTTGTATGCCACATTTTGTGATTTTTAATCATAGGTTTTACTTATTTCATGTTAACAAGATTTTTATTCAATCACCTAACCTAGTCCCTCTGTTCTTGTGATGTACATTCCTAAGCCTTTTTTTTTTTTAATTCCTAAGCCTTAGTTAAACAAGAAGTAAAGTTTGGTAAACAAGATATCTAATGTCACATAACTTATTGTGACTCGTAAGTCATAACTCTTAACTACTAAGTAATACATTTAGGAAGGACAAGACATGGATTGCAGCACCAACAACCAACACCTAGATTTACCATTATTCATACATCCCCAATACCAAACTAAACGGCATTGTGCTGTTTGGAGCATTATCCACCAATGTTAACATTAAGCATAAGAGTACAACTTACCCCAAGTGTATATTTAAAAATGCAACTATGTATTACTAGATCTTTCTGATTTTGATATGGTATTTTTTGGGATAAGGTTTATGTTTCCCTAAATTATTATTTTTAATTTTTCTATATTTTTACTAATGGTATCTAGCTTTTGGTTTGTCGGTTAGAGTTAGAGCTGCTAACTGCGAACCTAACTGGAAATTGGGATGATTAATCTTTTCTTACGCGCGGCTTGTTTCCTTTGCTTAAGAAATAGGGAAATGTTAACTACTTAAGGAGACTCATCACAATCGATGAATTGGACAAAAATGAATGAAATAATATAGAAATTTTGTATTGAAAAATAATGTAAAGTGAAATGTTCCATTTTATAAAAGTCAAAAAATTGTTGTTTTTAATGAAATTTTTTTATTTTTAACTTTCTTAACTAATGTCCACGAACACCGATTAAAATGACCCTAAGAATTTATTTTTTTTAAAAAAAAGAAACATGACTAGTAGCTCTTAAATATCATTTAACCCACGGTGTGTGTTTGGATCCATTTTTGAACACCAAATTTTACGTCCAAATGCAATCTTAACGTGGATATAGTGAAACTACAAAACTCTACTTCTGCCAAGACGTGAAAACCCACATCAGAAAATACCAATAGTTACTAGAACCGTTTTTGTATTTTGATATTTTCATGAATAAAAGCAATTAAACCTCCTTTACAAAAAAAAAAAAAAAAAGAAATTGATTTTGTTAATAAACATTTCCCAGCCTGTATATGTCTGACACGATATTATTGCTTGACAAAACATCCTAAGTTTATACCAAGACCTCGTAATTATGTGTTTAAGTGTAAGTTTCGGTGATGCTTGTCACTTCTTCTAGAGAAGAAAAAAAATAACATTGCAAAGATTTAATCTCGGCTCCATATGCATTGCCAAAACCACAAATCATGTTGTTGAAATGGTGATTTAACTTTCTCGTTGTCAAGTCTCCAATAAAATGTGTATTAATCATGTTGTTGCCTCCTCCTATTCACTCGTGGCATTAAAATCACTTTTCATAATGTTTAATAACTCGATCTTATCTCATGAGTTTGCATGGCTGGTGATTAAGTTCTAGACGACAAACATTTTTTATGTTTGATGTACTTTGTACAGCTAAGTTATTCCAACTAGATATCTTTTAAAAATAACCTTTTTGAAAGTGAAATTGCAAGCCCGCTATTATTAGTTAAATAAAATACTCTAAAAAATGCTTAATATCTTCTTAATTTATTGATGCCCCTCTCTTGGCTTGGTTTCTCTTAATATAAATGGTAACGTGTTTACGAATTCAAGTTTAACAGGGTTTTGTAGTCTTGTTCGAGATCATGAAGGATCTTTTCTACGTGGTTTCTATGGTAATATTGATCCCTCTTGTATCACATGGTCTGAATTTGTGTTGGTTGATTGGTTGTCGACGGATTATGTTATTCAAATTCATTGCATGTGATTCAGTTGGCTCAGGATCCACTTAATGTGTTTCACAGATTTGGTAACCTGATTAACTTGATTAAGAAGCTCTTGAATCAAGATTGGATTGTAGATTTGCGTCGTACTCTTCAGGAAGGCAACTATGCAGTTGACTGTTTGGCTAAGTAAAGTGTTAAAAATCATGAGAAATTAGTGTTTCTAGATACAGCTCCTCCAAATTTATCTTCCATGTTGCTTGTTGATGCACTATGCACCTCTTTTGTAAGGCATATTAGCCTTTTAGTTTTTTCTTTTCTTTTCTTTTTCTCTTTTCCGTTTGTAACCAAAAAAATTCATTGTTGACATACAAGTACTCATTGCCGTTAGAATTTGTATCCAAACACAATCTTAATCATAACTAGCTACCCTGATGAGCTTAATTTACAAGTTATTTTGGAAAGTACATAAAAATAAATTGAAAACAATAGACTTTTCAAATTATTTTCATGAAATGGATGCAACCAAGTGTTCGTGTAATAAATAACATATTAATATAAGTGTTCATGTAATAAGATAAACTCAAATAAACTATTCCAAATACCCCCTTAGTTATTGTATACATCACATCACCTACAGGTTTGAACCTTCAAATAGCTGGTCATAGTGAGACATCGATATATTGATACAAGAGAAAGAATACATCTCACTTAATCGAGTAAGTGATGCTATGAAGAAATTTGATTTTTTTTTTCTTTCTTTCCAATTAAATGTAAGAAACCAAATAAAGTTGAAAAAAAAAATTACCACCACAATTTCAGGCAGTGTTTTATATGCTAATTCTGTAAGTAGACCAAGTACTCCCTAACTCTAAGATTTTGTTTTTCCTTCTCTTGCAGTAGCAGTTACTCCGTGGAGACACCACCATGGCGCTGCATAGCAACTACTGGCTCGTTGCACCTCAAACACCTAAACGATGGGGCAGCAGCACATCGTGTCCGAAGACAGTAGTAACAATATCTGACAGAAAGAAATTGTAAAACATTGCTTAGTTCAATCCCGTTAATGAAAAACATTTTAGTTTGAAGCATATATGTACATATAGTTGTGATCTACAATACAAACATTACACATCTACAAGTTCTTCAAAACCATCAAAAGTGATGGCCAGTGAAAGATTCAAAACAGCAAAAGTATAATGCAAGATGAGAGAACATGTACAGAGAAGTACCTGTGCTGACAAGGTAAAGCAACAAAAGGAATTATTGGAGTAGCCTGGCATATGGGACATGCAGTGCTGTCCTCACCCGAATTTGATGATTTATCCTTAGAAAAAGGCCGGAGGAGATTTTTCACCGATGATGAATTTAGAAGAGGAAGAAGCAACAACAACATTTCCTGCCATCCGAACGAGACATAATCAGCAACAAAGTGTTAGGAAATCAGAAGCTAAACATGTTCGCAAATTCATTTGCCATCGTGGCCAGACAGATGCATCAAGTCGCGAGATAGCATCCAGCTGTTTCGGTTGGCATAAAATGCCCAAAACAACTAAAATATCGTCTTTTGAGGATGCAGCAAACTTTTTTGGTATCGGGAATATTTATAAAATGAATGTGTCACTGTCAAGTTGGGATTAATCAATTTAATCTATAAATCAGCACACTTCAACAACAGACAGAATTTCAGATTCATTGAAAAATTGAAAGCCGTGAATAACTGATTTCCAGCAATCTAAGCAGAAGATGGAAAACAATGCATGCCATGAATTGTGCCCAATATATATAGACCGTAATGTAAATAAAACCTAGGTCATAAGAAGTTTCAAAAAGTGAAAGTACCATGTTTAATCCATATTCCATAGGATTCCACAAACTAAGAGCATAAAAACTGGATGAAGAGAAGGAGAAGTACCGAGAATTCATTCCAAACTAATTGTCGGTTCATATACTCAAAGCTAACAGCACGGTTCATGTTTGGGCTCCCATATACAAGCCTAGCTCGTAGGACTCTTTCAATTAGATTTCGGTATCTGTAATGGCACAAAACAAGAAGTGTTACAGAGCAAGTAAATCATGTGATAGTCTTAGCCTAGGGAACATAAAGAACATTCAGGCTACATGAAACCAAATTTTGAGACTGTTGAGATATTTCCCATTGATTTCTTCCTTTCATTAGTTATATAAATATCCAAAAGATCCTAAACCCTAGCTGTCTAGTCATCCCATCGACCAACCACGCACGAAGTTGGACCCTGGCTCTAAAAATATAACCAGCCAATCTGTCTATCGCCATAACACCGCAGTTAATGGTGGCCCTACGGGCCACCACGCATACAAGGAATCTCAACATTGACTATTTAAAAGACTAAGACTGGAGAATAAATAGTGTTTGTATGAATTGTCTGGTTGTTCAAAATAATCACCTTCCTGTGCAAAGAAATATCAACAGGTTTCCAAATGAAGCAGCTCTATAAACCCCTTCTATTCTTTGTATCAAGATCCATAAACGCCGTGCCAATGGTCTCTGAAAAAAAATGTCAAGTTAGAGCTCACTTCCATCCACAATGGCCTACAGGTTTGCAAGTAGGCAGTGTATGGCTTAACAGGCCAAATTTAAAAAGTACCTGCTCAGTATCACCCCATCTACGAAAAGCAGAGAATGACTGTAAGCGAGCCCAAATATACTGACCACCAACAGTGGCAATACAATACCAAAGCTTCTGAGCAACAGTGAGTCCAGGTCCCTCCAGACCAGTTCTTACTGCATGGAAAGCACCATAAAAGAATGATAAATTGAGATGAACACAGTACAACTATGGACAGTGTTAAATATCGCTAGAGTAACATAATATGAGCTATGTGACTGATTAGTTCAAGCAAGAAAACACCTCACGAAATTATATGAATACCTTTAGCAGTGTGCTACTTCTATATGACCATGATGCATTGTAGAAATAGACATAGATGATGTGTGTATCTATGGTCAAACTGAGAAAAACAAACAAAGACTTCGAAAACATATTCAATTATGTACATTTACAAATTTCGTATTCAAAGGCATCCACAGAGCATCATCAATTCCACTTATATCAGGCAATAATCACTCACCATACCGTCGATAAAAATTAGGGGTGATACAAGTAATTCATTCTCAGTGTCAACCCTTATATTTTCCAGTATTAAATAAGCAAATAGAATTCAAAACCATCTCAAAACTCTGAAGGACAACTTAGCAAAAATAACACTATACACAGACAAGATTCAGAGTTTCCTACCTTTATCTCTTGATTCAATTGCACGTTCATCTCTATACCTCAGATTCATGAGGGCAATGCCAGGAGTTGGTTTATCCACCCAAATTGAGAACCTCCAAATAAGAAACTCAAGGAAAGCATCAAGCTCCGCTTCATACTGAAATAACATTCCTGGCTAATCCCAAAAGAAAAACAGTAAATAAAGAACTTAAAAGATGTTGAAAACAGTTTTGGATTAGTTTATTTGAGCGTATACACAGGCATAGACACTTGTGAGACTGTTTGGGAGAGTTTATGGAAATAACTTATGACATATTCAACATATATTCCGGCATAAACACTTTTGACACTATTTGGGAGATTTTATGGAAAAAACTTATGACATATTCAGCATGTATACAGGCATAAACACATAGGAGACTGTTTGAGAGAGTTTATGGAAACAGCTTCTGACATATTCATAAAAAAATTTCACCTTATTTCCAAAAGCTATGCATGATAATTTATCAAAATAGTTAAATAGCTTATAATATATATAAAAACAATTTGACTTTTATATTATTCTTTGTTATAGATATAGCTTATACATGCATTTATATGATAAGCACTTATGCTCTTGTCAACAAAAATAAATTATAAGCACTCAATTAAGCTGTTTAATCCACACAGAGTCTTATTCAATTACCACTAATACCATGAAAATTCACACCAAAATAAACAAAATGAAAGTACCTTCATCAAAGTGAAGACTTTAACCAATTGTTCTTTCAACATAGCTGACATTTCAATATCCAATCTTGCCGCATCAACTTGGTTGACTCTTGATATTGAAATAGGAATAGTTGACTGCATAAAATACCAATATAAATAAATAAAAATTAAAAATTTAAAAAACAGCAAGTTGATCAAATACCCAATTTTGAAATTGAAATTAAATAATGAATTAGGGTTATGAAGATAAATAAAGAGAAACCCTAAAGAGGAAAAAAATGGTTGAATTGAAATGGGAAATTGGAAAGGAACCTGGTGAGAGAAGGAAATCCAGCGAGGGAGGAGTTTGTGGGAAGTGAGAGACCATGCATCTTGTGGTGGAACGGAAGGTAGAGTAGTGCTGCTCATTGGAGGAAGATGAATGAAGGAGTATGTGTTGTTGTGTCCATGCACCAGAGATTGGAATGGTCTGGTTGTTGCTTTAACACTGTTCACAAAGCGGTTTATGTCTATGTGAGAGAATCCAATTTACTATTCGCACTTCTTCTAATGGCTCTTTTTTGTCTTTTTCTAGTTACCTTTCCATTTTCACCATTTTTCTTATTTATTTTAATTTTTAACTTCATTCCACCTTTATTCTACTTTTATGCCAGCCTCTGGTCTTCCAAAAAAAAAAATAGTTTGGTAATATGAAGTTTTTAATTGAGGTAAATATAGTGGTTTAAAAATTATTTCACTTAAGAAGTGAATTTGGGTTTTTCTGGACAATTTATTTTGGTAAAAGTTTATTAATCATTTGAATCAAATTACTTGGCTACTTATATTTATTTTTTGAGAGGACTTGGCTACTTATATATTACTTTGATAGGTGGTCACAAATTGAATTTGCATATGTATTTGAAAATTTTGTATACAAATAAAATTTAAAAGACGATATGGTCAAAAAAAAAAAAATTGGTCAAGGATATGGTCAAAACTTTAAGAGGAATGCTAGCAACACGCATTTTAACACACTCCCTTTGATTGGTTAAAATTCACATGAGACCTATCAAATCATGTGAGTCCCATATACATTTGGTGGGTCCCATGTGAATATTAACCAATCAAAGAGAGTGTGTTAATCAGTGTGTGTTAGAATGTGTGTTGCTAACATTTCTCAAACTTTAAATGTGTCATTTTGTTTTTAAGTTCACAGTCGTCCTCTTTATTGACCCAATGACATAATAACTAATCCGGAGTATATGTTTAACTAAAACACGGAGAAATGGGTATCATGCAGGATTATAGAACTCAACTCTTTTTCTTTTTTTTTATTATTTTTTTATGATTTTATCGAATCCACATCAATTAAATCATCATTTTAACCGTGAAAATAAGAAGGAGTACGAGTTTCTTCTTTCTACTTTTAATGGATCTCATCGCTAGATTTTAGATTGATTTTTTATGGTTTCAAGTGGTTTTTAAACATCATTAACAAAAAAAAAATTAATGTGGTCTAGACACCCTCTCAAGGGAGGAGAATTTAATTTAAAATTTACATAATTATTTCTATATTGAGGAAAGTCTAGATATAAAAAATAGGAGATATGCGATTAATATAGTTCAACCTTCATTCAAGAGAAAGGAGTATAATGTACTCTTAATATTAATTAACATGATGTAATTGAATCTTATCAACCAAAATGCACATTGGTAAAATTATTGAACAATGTAATTGGCTTTTCACGCAGCCATGATATTAGTTGCCAATTTTTATTTTAGAATTTGAAAAATACAGATTTTAAATCAAATCATGTGATCTTGATCGGACAGCCACAAACGCATGACTGCAGGAATTTAGTGACTGCCACAAATCTTGATCCAACCCTCTCCTCCTAAGCAGAAGAATTGATCTCAACAAGATAGTTGATTTATATATAGCTCTAAAGAAAATGGTTTATAACTAATTGCAAGTATACTATCCATCCTACAAACACTATGAACTTCTGCTTAGGAGGAGCAACAAAGCTTGTTAAAGTATTCAGCTAATTCTTCAATAGTCAGGCTGATATCCATCGGATACCATCTAAGTTATATGACCAAAAATACTATGAACTTCTACTTAGGAGGAGCAATATAGCTTGTTGTTAAAGTAATCAGCTATTTTTAATCACTGGTTAACCAAAGACTATATGATATGAAACACTTTCTTACCAACTCAGATAAAATGTAGTTACTATCTTTTACAACTAACATATTTCAAACATAAACATCAAATTACAAAGTATTTGACATTAAAATTTAAATGCCAACGTATCATTTGTCAAATCCAATAATCAAAAATTTGGAGTCAATTTTTGTTCATATATTTTCTACATTGCAGAAAAACTGTTTGTAAAATGTGTTGGGTTTAGACAAAAACAAAACAAATGATTTCTACAAAAACTAGACAGCCCCAAACGTATTGAATTTAGCCTTACAAAACCTATCATAATCATTAAGAATCTCTTGAGAAAGTTCCTCATCACCAAAACCCTTAAACCCATTACTCAAAACCTTAACAACATACTCATCAAATTCCACAACCTCCCCCCACCCACTCCTCTTCATCATCTCATAAACCCTAACCAATAATTCTCTCCTCTTCGTACCAACAACCGCTTTAATCAAACTCAAAACCCCTTTCTGATCCTCATCGCACCCAATCCCACCCTCCACTTCAATCTCCTCAATCAAACGGTCCACGTCTTCATCCATACCACATTTCCCCAGCACCTGCACAAAAGTTCAAAGAGTCATGCATAACAATGTTGTGTCTCTTAAGTGTTAGAAGCGCAACTAACTTACAAAATGGAAGGTTGGATTGAAACATATTATAAGATAGATGTGTCTACAAAATTTACATTTTGTTTTGGTCAAGTAGCCTAACAGCTAGAGAATAAATGGGGTGTTTGGGGTTCGAAGTCCGGCCCCTGCATATAGGCCCCTGCATATAGTATGTATTATCCAGCTAAAAACTCTACAAAATTTACATTAATCGAGTATCATTTTAACTCAATTTTCGATTAATGTAAAATTATACAGTTATTGTGGGTGTGATATATTAATCTTTGATAATGGTTGCGGTTACCTTGAGCATTTCAGCATAAAGGGTGAGATCAGCACCGTATTCAGATCGGACGGCTGAGAAGACACGAAGTGCGAGGGTGGGTTGTTCTTGACGGAGAAGCTCTTTTAGCGTAGCGACTAGGTCGGATTTGATTAAGCGGGTTAGGGTTTTGGTTAGAAGTTGAGTTTGAGTTTGGGTTTGTGGGTCGGTTCGGTTTATGCGTTTAAGGGTTTGGATTGCTTGGATTGCTTCTATGCTTAGGAATCGGCCTTTGATGAGTGGTCCACGCTGGGAACGAGGTCCGCCGCAGTGTACTGGAATGTAGCTCTGGCGAGCGGTGGTTGGTGGTGTTTGAGGGTGGTGGGGTTTAAGGAAGGCTGGGGTTCGGTTGAGAGAAGAAGCCATTGATGATGTGAAATGAAATGGGAGTGAAGCACGACGATAACGAAGGTTATCTAAATGGGAATTGATTAATGTCTGTTTTGCCCTTTTAATAAATTATTACAGTTTTTTCAGTAACAAAAAAAATGAGTAAACTCCATATTAAACTATTTGGTCCTTAAAGTTTTATTGAAAATGGTCCTTCAAATTTTAAGTTAGGGTTCAAATAGTCAAATTTTAAGTTAGTGTTCAAATGGTTCTTAAATTTTCACAGTTTCAATCTCAACCGTTTGATCTAAGATGAACAACTAAGATTGGAAACAGCGTCAAACTGCGTGCTAATTTTACAACACCAAAACCTGGTTCATACGGTTACTAGGTATTCAGTAAAAGGTGTATATCATTATTTGTCTTCCCCGGATCAACAGGCGGTTAATTTTGGCTCAAAGCTTAATTGGCATAAAGAGGTTCCAATGAAGGTTTCTTTATTAGCTTGTCGTCTCTTTCGAAATAGACTTCCTACGAAGGATAGTCTCTTCAGAAGGGGTATCATTCCTCAAGATTCTCAGCTTTGTGTGGGAGGGTGTGGGGAGATGGAAATTGCAACTCATCGGTTCACTAAATGTAATTATTTCAATATTGTTTGACAATGGGTCCGTAGTTGGGTTGATATTTCCAATGTGGAACCGTTTAGCATGATAGATCATTGTAATTAGTTCTATCATTTATCAGATAGTCACAGCCTGCGTCGCTCTATCTTGAAGTTAATTTGATTTTCGTGCATTTGGGTAATTTGGAAGCAGCAAAATAGCAGAATATTCAGAAATAAGGAATAGAGTATTCAACATCTTCTAGACAAAATCAAGGTGCTGTCTTTTTGGTGGATGAAGGCAAAATTTGTTAATGTTGCTCTTGGATATCATAATTGGTGGTTTTTTCTGTTTTCATGCCTAGGTATTGGCTAATGTTGTTATTATTGTTTTGGCTATAGGTTAGGAGGATTTGTTCCTTAACCTGTTATGTATTGTTTGGACCTGGTAGTTTTATTGCGACATACCTTGTGCAGGATAAAACTCTTTATTGTCATTAATAAATCTTATTTTGACTTCTTAAAAAAAAAATTGTAGTAGATTATAAGTTAAAATGTTTTTTTTTTACTTTCTTTATTTTTTTGTTTCTTGAAAAGTCAAAATATATAGAATCTTACCAATACACGAAGTGTAATGATAGAATTCAAAAGTACCCATGATCAATTATAAGGCACAACAAAAATAAAGAGAAATTATCAAGAATAACTAGGTAGGCGACAAAACTCAGACACATAATGGGATTAAACTACCAATTATAAAAATTGAAATTAAGTTTTATTATTCGCTTTCAACCACCAAAAGAATAATAACTTCACTTTCTCGATTAGGTGGTGCATCGAAGCCTCCTTATACTGAAAATTACGATAATATCTTTCTTTTTAAATAATCTAAACCGAAGATAACCAAATCATTTGAATAGAAGACAAGACATTCTTAAAGAAACCTCATAAAGTAACAAATTGGATGAGATCATCATAAAGATACAACAAATTCGTAGAGTGAATGTTTAACTATTGCCGAACAAGAGATCAAATACTCTAAAAAATTGAACAATCCATGAACAGATAATCAACGTTTTCCTTCAACCCACAATCACTCATACATAGATTAGAAACATACATAATATTTCACATGATCCTTTAAGTTTAATGTTTATATATGATTAGTCCTTTTAGTTTTTTAGTTTTAAATTGATCCTTTATGTAACAAATTAGTCCTTTAGTTTACTTTTTTTTTTAACAAATTGATCAATTTTTTCATCTAACTTTGTTAAAAAATGTTTACATGACCATTTAACATTGAGGTGGAAAATCTAAAAAGTGTTTATGACACTAAAAGTGATTACTTACATACATTTTTTTTTTCTTATTGTTTCCTACATACTTTAATAATGGGTCCCACATAAAATGATAGAACTCATGTATTTCACTCAATAAGAGAATTAGTATTAAAATGAGTGTTGTTATCATTATTCCACATTTTTTATTATTTGTTTTTAGGGGAATGTTAACCAAATGTTAACCAGTGCCCCAAGGGCATTGGTTAAGCATCCAAAATAAGTAAATTTTATGAAAAAAGTTGTGTAATCATTACTTGATCAAAAATAACATCTTATATTTCCAAGACAAAATTTCTAGTTGTAGATTCTTTAACCATTGCCCTGACGGTACTGGTTAGCAAGACCCTTGCTTTTATGAAGTTCTCTTTGAATTTATGTGAATAATATTTTAAGCGGATGCTTCATGCTAAGTTAATTTTGATAAAATGGATAAAATAAAAATAAAAAATTGGCATGCAATATATTTTGTAGGTTGTACCCTCTCCTCAAATGACGAGTCATTCATTTACAAATCATAAATTGTTTCAAAATCAATGTCACTTTTAAATTTTAGTAGATATAAATATTATACTTTTCATCCATGTTCTCTGAAATCTCAATCTCTTTTGGAGTATCCTTGTAGTTCGACTGTTATAGATTATTTTATACATCTCAACGCTTAAGCATTTTGTCCTTACATCTCTTGTTCGGGATCATAGACTATTTTATAGGTCTCGACTCTTGAGCATTTTGTCTTATAGGACTCGTGTTTAGGGGGCCTTGGACGCATTTTGTATATCCAGACCAAATTCTAAGTGAGATCTAAGTCATTGTCAAACTATATTATCCTAGTCCAAGCTCATTTAGTTCGCTATCAGCGAGTTTCTTACAAAAAGATACAAGGGTTACAAGAAATTAACCTTCAACAGTAATCTACTAATCTTTTATTTCTACTCTTTTTCTTTTCTCTATCCTTGAAAAAAGACTCAATGATTTCAATCTTCAAAGTGTTTAGAACGTTTCTCAACCCAAGATTCTACCACAAAATAACTTAACTCTTAGCCTTTGACTAACTTACAATTCTCTATTTCTCCTCACTTCCACCTCATGTTAGAATGGCAAAGCAACACCTTGTGTGTTTGTGTGTGTACACACACAACACACATCACACACACACACACAACACACACACACACACACACTCTCTCTCTCTCTCTCTCTCTCTCTCTCTGCTCTATTTGCCTTGAGCTTCAACAAACAACCTTTGTGGCCCATCATACTTGTCGAGCAAGAAAATGGTACCATTGAAGAAACAGCCTCGTTCGCCTTGCGCTTCAATAAACATCCGCACGGTCCATCAGACTTGCCGAGCAAGAGCAAGAAAACTACCTCGCATTTTCATAGAATGCCTTAAGAAACAAGTAGCGGCTTCAGAGTAAAAATGCCTTGCGTTTTCCATAGAATGCTCCCAACACGATCTTGAGAACACACAAGACCCATTTTTCTCTTATTCGGCACATGCCACTACTTTCCAAGGAGCTCACACATTTCAGGTTACTGGTCTGCTCACGTACCTGGTAAATGGTGCATAAATTGACAAGGAAATCGCCTAAACAGTTGTATTCCTGAAGGCTTAAAAGAATAGGAGAAATTAAAAAACTTCTCATTCCTCATATAAACAGCTTTTGCCTGTTGACAAATTCTACTGATATTCTATTCTGGAACAGTTGTATATGCTATAGTCTCATAGCAAGTCTGTTAGCATGGAATTTAGTATTTAGAAGAAATCTGTGAAGCACGAAGTATATAAAGATTGAATATAAGCAGTGTTTGGTCCCATCATGTTTTCAAAGGACATGAATCTGAAATGGTTTTCCCTGGCTTGTATTGTTCGGAAGTTTGTATTTTAAGATTAATAATTGATAATTGTAGGGTCATACTAACACCTTTTATACAATCACGACAAACATAAAGTCTCAATTGATCAAGTTTTTTTTTTTTTTTGACTTGGATTCCCATTTCTAAGATCTATCTAGTTGGTATGATTAACAATACAACTAATGATTAGCATTCCCTCTTTTTAATCTCTATCTGCTTTATTTATGCCAAACTTCATTTTCTTAAATTTGTTGTAGTAATTTTCATTGTTTGTAATGAAACTTGTAAGACTATATAATATCAAATTATCTAGATACTTGAGCATATTTTAACTTAATACAAAAGTTTGTTTAAAAAATTTGTACATTTTTCCATCAAATCTATCCAAAGGGATCAATCCCTATGACATAAAAACAAAAGAAGGAAAGCCAAAAAGAAAAGCAAAACTTTAGAGAGAATAAGCACTTCTAGACACCACCAATCTCTTGAATTCTTACCAAACAATGATTTACTCTTGAACAACTTTACAATCAAACTAAAAACAAAGAAGAGATAAAGAATGAAAAACAAGAGTTGTTTTCCTCCTTTTCATTATCCAGAAACAAGAATCACATACATAACATAAGCAATAACAATAAGTTAATAATTCAAGAAAATCAAAAGTCGCTAGAAAGAGGTGCATGTTCAGTGCGCATGAACACATTGCCATAGATAAGCCCGGCCAAACCACCACCGATAAGAGGCCCAGCCCAATAGATCCAGTTGTCATGGAAATTTCCACTGACAACTGCAGGCCCAAAAGATCTTGCCGGGTTCATTGACCCGCCAGAGAATGGGCCTGCAGCCAATATGTTGGCACCAACAATGAAACCAATGGCAATGGGAGCAATTGTGCCTATTGACCCTTTCTTTGGGTCAGCTGCTGTGGCATAAACTGTGTATACCAAACCAAATGTTATGATGATTTCAGTAACAACTCCTCCAATTGGTCCTACTTCAGCTGCTACACTGTGGATTGGAGTTTCCTGTCAACAAATCACAATATTAATTTCAGCACATTATATTATAATCTTAATTATAATGAACTCAACATTATGTTATTCTTTTTGTTCTTGGACTTTGTATATAGTATTATTATTAGCACTTTAGGATAATCTTAACAAAGGATTAGGACACCTAATTATAGAGTCATTGGAATCAACTGCCTGATCTAGATAAGATGACTCACATTCTGATTCTGTATTTTAGACTATGTTCATCAAAGTCATAATTATTGAACTACTCGATCTTGATCCAATAGTTCGGATCACGTGACTACGTCAAATGCACGATTCTCATGTCATGAGATCAAGTCTACACAATTGTAAGGAAATATATTTGGCACATTGAACTCATGTAGATTTCACAAGTGAGTGACTAAGCCATGTAGCTAGAGAAGTGGAGTTCGAACTTACCAAGCCTCCAGTGACAAACTGGAGCAGAAAACATGCAACAATGGATCCAAGAAGTTGAGCAATCCAGTAGAAGATACCAGTAATGATGGTGATCTGTCCACCAACAGCCAATCCAAAGGTGACAGCAGGGTTGACATGACCACCAGAAATGTTTGCACCAACTGCAACAGCAACAAAAAGTGCAAAACCATGGCAAACAGCAACTGCTAGTAACCCAGCTGGATCAAGAGCTGCATCTGATGTCAACTTACCTGCAAATTAAGTCAAAGAGCAATAATCTTTGTTATTCAAAATGAAAATTAAATACTCTTACTTTCATCATCATTTTTATGTTATTCACTTCTAGAATCGAAATGACGGTCCATGAGGTGTTTAATAGTAAGTGTTTGAACTTGTAACCTCGAGAGATAAACGGTTGTAAAATACCCTTTCCAAGAGACAGGAAAAATAAATTTATTTGGTCTTTTACCGTGTCTAAATTTTTCCCGAATTACCAACTGAAAAAATCAATCAATCTCCAACTTTGGCGTCTCTAACGTTTAACAACGAAATTTGACATATAAATTTAATCTTTTTTGCTCTAGTTTTCTTCAATAATTCAACTTTAATGGTGATAACTTTACTATGATTCTAGTGATAATGGGGTGGCAGGGTGAAGACATTGTGGTCTTAGGTTCAATTTTCTTGTAAAGAAGAGAAAACTAACCATAGGCTATGGCTGAACCAACACCAGCAAAAACAAAGAGCAATGTTGAGATGAACTCAGCAATATAGGCCTTAATTGAGCCAAAACTGAAAGAATCATCAAACCTTCCAAATGCTATGCCAGCCATCTTCAGAAGTTTCCAGGGGAACCTAGTGGAGAGAACAAGATAAGGAAAATGTTCTAAATGAGGAAGATATAACACAAAAGGCTTATCTAGTGAGTTCTATTTATAGCTGGTCAAGTTGTTAGATACTATTACTAATTTATTATAAGGCTTATTTAATAAGTTGGTTATAGTTATACTATTATTTAGTATTGTATACTGTCGAGTTAAATCATTGAAAATAATCATAGTTACTTTCATAGTTTTACAAATGAAGCAACATTACATTGTTCAAAGTGAAATTATACTAGGTCTGTTGAGCAAGATCTTAAATTCAAGTCTTGTGATTGGAAAAATGTGGTTGCGAGAGGCGACCTCATTAAAGATAGCAAATCCGTTATACGATAAATAAATTGTTAGAAGTGTAGATTATTTTAGTATTAAAATTAGTGTCAAGTTTATGGTACACAAGTGAGATAAATCTTTCATCATACATAAGTTTATTTTCACTACTGAATCAAGAAATCTCATCATTGGATCAATGAGATATGATGAGGCTTATCAACTCAATAATGAAAAATAAACTTGTATATAATGCAAGACTAATTTACTTGTACACGTTGGACAATGGTTAAAATCAAACTCTTAGTGAATATGGTTATGTGATAAGGGATAAAGAGAATATAGTTATGTGTACAACAGATCCATGCATATCCAATCAAGTCTTTTAGTGGCAAACTTAGCTGTCATTGGTGTGCTTTATTTGAATTGTCTGGAAGCTAATGAATGATTCCTCCATGTGAGCAGGGGAAAGTGGTAGAGGTGATGTTTGGTGGTGGGGCATAATGTGAAGGAAATAATCATAATCATTAAAAAAAAGTTGAAGTGGAAAACATGAATAGGTTTGGGCCACTAATAGCACCGGCCATGGTCTAAAGAATTGTGGAATTTGAAAATTAGTGAGCAGAAAAATTTGTTGGTGTCATATAATTTCAATGAATTAACATGTCATATATTTGTTGTTGTTTAGTTTCTATATTATGGGAAACTGGTCGGTTAGTTGGTGCTAATCCAATTTCTCTTTTTTGGACTTTTTGACTTTTTTGCGTGTAAAAGTTTTAGAAAAAGAGTATGCTCTCACTCTACAAGATAAAACTAAGGCATTCTAATCATTGATGATCAATTAACAATTTAAGTTTAAGCAACGGATTTGTTAAGCATGTTGAATTTATCAAGGGATTAAATTTTTTACTTTATAAAATAATTGCTCTCTTTAAGCCTTTCAAACAAAAAAATTTGCTCACTTATTAATTTATTGATTAATTTCTTGGTCCATTGCTATTTGCTAAAAGTTGAGTGTGGAGTGGCCGGTGAATGGTCCATGCACAGACCTTTTGGCACCTATATTGCACAAATTGGAAAATTTCGTTTTCGAACTTGGGATATAACGGAAGATATTCAAGTATTCAACCCCGTTGCCAAACAAAAATACCCATGCCCACAGGTACCCTTGGGTAAAATCCGTCTCGGCATGGGACGGGTAGCTAAACGGGTATCCACATGTATAATAAACGGGTATTTGACTGTCCATTATTATATGGGTACGGACACGGATTTGATTGTATCCGTACCCACGGGTACCCATATCCGATAATAAATTAAGTAAATTACTAAAATATTTTTATATATCTTGTCTTATTACTTAAAGTTGTTACCTTATTAAAGGAAATTTTACCGTCCACCTAAGATTCCTCATTAATAACTTATTTTTATTTTTAATTTTTTAGATTCATCTCATTAAGTTCGCCGTTTTTACTTTATTAACATCATAAAACATATCATATGGATTATGTAAGAATCATGATTTTTCTATGGATTATGTATGATTAATGAAATTTTGAATGGATTATGTATGAATGTTTAAAAGTTGAAGTGTTTTGATAATTAAAAAAAGTTATTATTTGTAAAAATAAAAAAAAAATTAAAAAAAATTAATTAAAAATCCATGGGTACCAATGGATACCTCAATACACACGGGTACCTGCATAGTGGGTACCCACGAGGGTACGGAACGGGCACGGGTACCATATTTATCAAACGGGGCGGGGACGGGTATCATACTATCCGTACCCATGGGTACCCATTGACATCCCTAATTCAACCTAGCAAGTACTACCAATAATGTTAAGCGGTAGAAGTGTAAGGTATTCTTCCATGGTCACAAGACCAAATCAATAGTGTTTGGACACACACATAAAAAGATGATTCTTAAAATATTCAATCATTTTTTTTATCAATTTCTTCTTTACTACTAAAAAAATATTTCTTTATGTGTGTGTGATCAAACACTTTTTATTTGGTCATGTCACCATATTAGAATTTCTCTAGAAATGTTCTCTCTAATGTTTTACAATTAGTGTCATTTAGAAGATTCATATTGCATACTAGTTAAAATTTAAGGGAGAACTTTGTTGGTAATGAAATACTACTTATTTCAAGAAATTAGTTATGCAACTATACGGAGGGCGAGGGCTGAAGTTTGATAAGTAAATAAATAAAAAGAATTTACACACTAACAAAAGGGTCTTGTTAACCGGTGCCCTAAGAGCATTGGTTAAGAAATTTACTAATAAAAACTTCGTTTTGAAAATATAAACTTTTACTTTTGTTTTAACAATAATCACACCGCTTTTTGATGCAAACTTACTAATTTTAACACCTTAATCAATGTTTCAAGGGCACTCATTAGCATTCATTATAACAAAATTGGATGTATTATTTTTTTTTTCTTTGATGCAGAAATTTCCGATCGTAGATTAAGATAAACTAGTTTTATTTTACTCCTAAATTTTAAGGATATGGCTTTCAATTTCAAGGAAAATAATTCAATGTCCCTTATGTGTTATAGATATGTCACTTTCACGCTTTAGTCACGCTATTTGACATGAAAAATACCAATATTCAACAAATATTAATATTGCATTAAGAGTTCTGTTTTCCATCTCTCTTTTTAGAATTCCAAATTGATCAATCTCCTTAGGATGCTTAATGCCTTTTGGAAGTAGCAATATAACAATGCAATAATGGAACTTGGTAGGAGACAACAAAATATGGATAGTAGTGAGAAACAAAATGACAGCAAAGCTCCTTGAATTGTCTGCTAGACTCCACCTGCTAAAATAGAAGCAAATAGAACATAATGAAGGATCACGAAAATGTTGAAGCACAAATTTGTAGATATACAATAAGACCAAAGTCCAAACATCAAGATTTCACTCCTACTCCCCCAAGTCGAATCAAAACTTTGATACCATTTTTTAGGCCATCCAAGTACCAATAGACTAACATTTAAGATCGGCTCAAAGAGACTTTGACACCACACATTTACTAAAAACCTTAAAGTTTTATATGAAAATGTGACGTGATATGAAACATTGACTTGTTGTTGCTTCTGCAAACCCTACTCTCCATCACACTCAATAATTTCAAATTCAAAGTACCAATTATTCTTTCAATTTAGCTCCTTAGAATTCATCTGCAGCTATATTTTGAGATATTATATTCTCTTCTCTGACCGTGAAGATCATTATTGGATATTATAGAACACTTTCAATTAGTGCTTTATGACTATGTCCCATCCTAAACCCTTAAATAACTCAACAAATGAACAAAGACAAAAGATTCAACAATCACTCAACCTTTGAAAAAAAAGACTACACGAAGAAAACAGCTAGAATATGATTCAAATGGGACAATTAGAAACTAAATAAACAACAATCAACTCAAAAAATCTTAGGTTATTGCCGTTTAGTTTATGAAAATATTTTCTATTTTTATTGTTGAAAAGTGTTAAATTTTGTTACTGGAAAAAAATCAGGGTTAACTATACTTGCTAATAAAGAGAGAGTAGACTTTTAAATTGAACAATTGTATTACTGTGCGCCCTCTAAAAAAAATTGTATTTATTGTATACATTTTTCTGCAAACAATAATATACCAAAATAATTCTTTCAAAAAAAAAAATATACCAAAATAATTATTTTTTTTATTTTTAGAAATGCATCATTTCTAAAAAGATTGTTAAAATCATGAGTTAACCAGTGGAATTGAACAATTTCACAGGTCTAGGTATCAATCTGAGTTCACTCCAGTTTAAGCTCGAATTTTAGTATACTTGGAGATGAAACTGAGTTCACCCAGATGGACTCATAGGCAGGGATGGCAAAACGGACCGTCCCATCTAAGCTCTCTTAAAATCGGACGAGACGTGACGAGTCAAATTAGGTATTTGAGTTTAAAATTTAATCTCGTCCCGTTTAATGGTGGGAAGACGAATTGGCGGACCGACTTGCCAAACAAAAAACTTTTTTTTAGAGAAAGAAAAACAACTTTTTTTAATGGCACTCCAACTCGTTTCCTAGGTACACTATATCCTTTTGGTTTTTAATGCAATTTTTTAGAACTTAATTGTTACAACAAAAAAAAACTATGTTGCTCTTATCATAAAAAAAATATATAAAAGTAAGAAAAATCTGTCAACATAAAACAAATCTGCAACATAAAATAAATCCTTGTAAAAAAAACCAAAATATATCCAAAAGGATAAAATAAGTCTAAAAAAATAATGAAAAACAAGTTATGCGAACCAGCCCTCCCCGCGCCGTTTTTCCAACGAGTTAAGTGGGATGAGCCAACTATAGGAAACGAGTTTAAAACTTCAACTCAGTTCGCCAAGAATAGCGGGAATAAACAGACCAGTCTGACAGGTTAGGCCTGTTTTGCCACCCTTACTCACAGTGGATTTGGTAAATTCAGATAAATTTGGGTAAACTCAACAATTTTGTTTAAAGATCTTTTTATCTCAATTTTCATATTCAAATGCTTTTCTTCTTTGTTAGCTTGATTTGGTTATAATATAAATTTTTGCTGGACAATCATGACACGAATCTGTATGAAGTCCAACATTACGCCATGTACAACAATTGTAAATCAGACACTTATTTCATTCCTGCACAATAAGGTAACACAAGAAATGTTCAAGTTAACATGGTAACTTTAAATTTTGGTCATCTTAGTAGAACAAAGTTTATCATCTTTATTTTCCAAATACTTTGTATTGGGATTTTATTTAGTCAAATGATTCTAAAAATATATTGTAGCCAAAATAGTAACTGTTTATGGAAATTATAGTAATGGGAAAACAAAGCAAGTTAACATATGATGAATTGCTGATACGGGGAACTTCAAAACACATCTCACAAATTGTTGCCAAGGAATCTATGAAATGCCATAACAAAGTTTTCACTTTAGAGTACTTGTGATTTGAGAATTCAAAATGTCTAAACAGAGAGTTATATAGCAAGATTTCAACATTAAAAGCTTGCAAAATGAAATCATTGGTGATAAGCCGAATAAAAGACAAATTACTTACATGTAACAACTAGCCATCCACATTCATTCACTGTGACAGTTGATTGAAAATTTTAGGATAAAAATAATGTTCTTGGATCGCATAAGTGAAGCTGTGGGCATAAAAGATAGTGTTGTCAGCGCTTTCCAAGTCAACATTTCTTAGAAATCGTGGTTGAGTCTAACACAACCCTACAAAACCGGTTTGTGAGGTGATGATTGCACTCACTTATAAACACATTTCAGGTCATCTCCTAACGGATGTGTGACTTTTAACACACCCCCTCACGCTCAGGACTAGACATCTGAAGCGTGAACATAAATGGCGGGTGGCCCAACGGATCTTGGAGGAGGCTCTGATACCATCTTAGAAATCGTGGTTGGACCTAACACAACCCCACAAAACTGGCTTATGAGATGAAGATTGTCTCCACTTATAAACACATTGTCAGACCATCACATATCCTACGTGGGACTCTTAACAACATTGTTACATACAAATAATTAAAATATTTTTCAGCACAAACATGAATTGAAGGCAATGAAAAAGTGGCAAAAAATACAAGAAAATCAACATCATACACATACAGAAAAACCAGCAGCAAACTTCGTTGTTTCTATCAATAAATAACACTCAATAACATTGCTTAACCACTTGATCTTGCCTGCGCTAATTTCTGAAAATTAAAACGCAGCATTTGTAAAGGTAATGTGTATATGAGCTCATTATAGCATGCAGTTCTCCTAACTCTTGTGCTACATTTAAATTTGGAAACAAACTTGAATTTTAATCAACATTATGTGAACAAAAAATGTACTGCATTGTAGTTGCTATGTTTATTGTGAATTGAAACAAAAATATCAGGAGATAAAATAATATATAGAGTAAACTAAACTCTATTTGTGGAGAACCTTGAATTACATACGCTCTCCATTTGTGTTAAAAATATACACTTTCTTCCTTGAGAAGTAAAAGTTTCGAGTAAATTATATTATTCTCCCCTAAATATGCACTGAATTTTAATCAATTTTAACGTAGATAAATATTTTTATGATATTTATTAACTTTGAGCCACCGTTTAAGAAAAATAAATTCAATGTTAATGATAACTAAATTCAAAAATTTTATCATTTTTTAAGAAGTCAAAAAGGGGAAAATTTTATCATTAAATTGATAATTTAGAATATAAATTCATTTTAAATAGCCATAATTTATTTGTTTTAGTAATTTTTCACATATTTTAATTTTAATTATATTTTGTTTTGTTTCATATTTTATAATAGGGTTTATATTATAGAGTATAGTTTTAAAATAAGCATTTAAATTTTGATTACATTAAAGTGAACCTGTAATATTATTTTTCTTCGCACTTTGTGTGTTAGATTTTTGTCACTAGATTATTATAAATAATAGCATAGCACTCCCATGCACCGTCTGTCATCTCTTTTTCTATTGTATATTTATTTTATCATATGTTTTAATTTTAATTTGTTTAATATATCCATTACTAAAATTTCACTTTCAATATTAAATTTAAATCTTTTTTAAATTCTCTACAATTATGATGTATATTTGAATTTAAAATTGAAAAAAAGTTGAGATGGTATGAGTAAAATAGAAATAATGAAAAAATCATCCCAAAATGCCTCAAACCATTTATATATAGTTGTAGATTTTATAATACACACACTATATAAGAGGAGGCGAGTTTTCTTAGAAATCGTGATTGTGTCTAACACACCTCATAAATCCGGCTTGTGAGGTGTGTATTCTCCAACTTATTCATGACATCTCTCAACCGTTGTGGAACTGTTTAACGTTAACACCCCTTTCACGCCCATAACTATTGAACTCGATAGATTATTTAAGCAAAAACTGTACAAAGAAATAAAAGATATATGCTTTGATAGAACCATTGAAAATGTATTAATGGATTGATTGATCCATTCGTTACCATTCAAATTCATATCCATCCATTTCATTTATCTTGTCACACATACTCATTTACTTGTTTAAATCAATTAACAAAGATAAACATTTTAAAAACTTATCGAACCTTGATGAATACATGCTTTTATTAGTTAAAGAAAAGATTAAAACACAATTAATAATATCATTAATTTTAAATTAAAATATAAATTTTGAATATTAGATAAATTACACAAAATGGAAACGATCTCATTCTCATGAATCAAACATTACATGAGTCGTGCATTTTCATCGCATACAACACCGCCAACTACATGCATGTACCAACAATATATTTTACAAAAAATACATGTCTCCCTAATTATATATTCATGTATTAAATATGAATATTGGAGTCATGCATTTAAATCACAAACAAGAACATTAATCTACATGCAGAAACAATCAATATATCTTGCAAAAAATACATACATCTCTCATTCATCGTATATTAAATATGACTTTTAAGTCATGCATGTCATATGAAAATAAATGTTATATATGTTAGAAATACAAAGTTAGATAAAAACATAATCAACGTTAATTATTTATTTGGTCTTTCATTTATTTTATTTACTTATTTTTCTTTTTGCACAAATGCGTACAATAAAGAAATTTTTGCAAACTTGTACAAGTAACAATTTTATTTTATTTTTTTGCTAAATTAAGAGTATAACGACATCAAAGAGAACATAAGACGTCTGAACTAAGTTAACACACCCTCTACAAAAAAGATATTCGTCTGATTAAAAAGAAGCACCAAATTGTTACTAGAGAAAATTGGTTTTTACTGCAGCAGTGAACATTTCGTTAGCAAAGGTGATCTCGTTATTGGCCTCCAATGGAGGTGTTACCAAATTTGTTGTGGGAGATTCACTATGATGAAAAAGAATGGATTGAAGACATGTTTTTGCAAAATCCACATACAACTTAAAGCTCGCTCTCGTTCGACATTTAAAAAAAAAAGAAAGATTAAGAATCAAAATTAAGAGAATCAAAATGATTGAAATCAATTGACTGAAGAAAGAGGAACAAAGAGATCAAAAAGAGATAAAACGACTAATCAACAAAGATAATAGGTAAATGGCGTTTGAGTTAAATAGTTATATTTTTATTCTAGTTGAGTGGCTAAAGATGGTTAAAGAAGCCGCACATATAGAATAAATGATATATTGTCATTGAATGTGAATTAGGATAGGGACAAGTGTCTGTGACCATCAAAGTTCTTCAGAGTTTTTTCCAAAATAAACATCTTATTCATGTCAACTAACATTAGAGATAGGATTCAAACAATTAATTAAAGCTAACTAAAGCATGTCAATATATTATATCAATAGAGTAATCGTAGAATAGCCGCTTTCAAATAAATAGTGGTTTTACCGGAAAAAAAATATCATCTAAAGGTTAAATTAAAATAATATATAATTCAATCAGATTTAGGTTAAAAAAAATATTATCTATTTCTTAAAATAATATATTATTCAGTTTTTGAAGATATTATCTATTTCTTAAAAAAAAAAAATTAGCTATTTGTTTATTAAAAAAAGATATTAATTATTTGTGTCAAAACAAAAACTTAAATATTTATAAAATAAAAATAAGTTAAATATTATCAACATATATAAATTTTAATATACTAAATAATTAAAATATAAATAATTAGAATAAATTACATTAAAACAGAATGTCATGTTCCTCTAGTAAAAAAAACATAATATTATGTTTTTTATGTTAAAAGATAATTTCATTAACAAAAGTCTGACAATAAATCAAATGCCAAGACTACATAAATATAAGGTGAAGTCTTTTCAATCCATATGCAATTTAAATTATGAAGAGCATATTTAGCCAAATAATAAGCAGTTTGGTTGGCTTCACGCCTAATATGCAAACAATTTAAATTACAAAAACAAACATTAAAATTAATACAATCTTCAATAATTGAGCCGAAATAGGTGAAAGATTGTTGATGAACATTCAACACCAAAACCACATTAGAAACATCTAATCTGATGTAAGATTCATAAAAGACATCTCTTTCACAAATTCCAAACCCTTCCACATAGCTAAAGCTTCTTCAACCTCTGAGTCTGATAAAGAAAAGACTTGCTAGCAGTTAGCAACAACGACAACACCTTTATTCTCTCTCACCACAACATCAATACCCGACTTACCTTCCTCTATTGAACCCGCCGCATCAACATTATGCTTATAGAAACCACTAAAAGGAGGTGTTCAATGAGCATCAGATATTGACAAAATTAGACCTCAACTTAGCGTCTCCAACAACACCGTATTAACCCTCTTAAAATTTACAATAAATCTTTATACTTTTTAAACAATGATAGTCACATCAATCCCTTCAAAATATTTCTTATTTCTATCACAACATATAAAACTTACAAGTAATATTACCAAATATAAAACTAATATAATGCGAAAACAGAATATAATATTATATTTTATCCTTTAAAAAGGTATTAAATTTTATATACGAAGTTAAGTTTGGTTTGGTTTAATTTTAAAGAAAATCCAAGGTTTAATGTAAATAAAGAAATTTTCACAAAAGGATAATAAAACAAATCAACAACTCGGAATTACATTATGTTATTTTTATTGGTGTTAATTCTTCTGTTTTTAAGGGAAGAATTAATGCAATTTGGTGTCAGTTGAGAGGTATTAAAGTCTATCAAAATATTGTTTCATTTAAAAATCCAACTCGAGTTGATTTAAATATGAATAAATTATTAATTTGATTTTTTAAAAAATAATAAATCATTAATTTGATCTATAAACTATATCATTCTCTTTAATTTAGCCATTATACTATAAAAATATGATAAGTATAAGTATTTTTAAAATATATGTTGATGGAAACTGAAATTAGTTGAGGTAGACTGAGTTTCTTCAACAAAGATTCCTTTTGCTTCAAGTGGTAGATGATGAGGGATGAACTTTGTCCATTAGTTGCATGTTCTCTAACTTCTACACTTGAGCGTTAGATATGGTTGTTTTTGAGTTTGAGATATACTAAGAAATGCATAAATAAAAGCATAAAGATAAAAGGATAAAAATTGCAAAAATAATTTTGTTTATTTGATTTGATGTGTTAATTATAATGTATATATGAACAAAGCATTAATAGTGACTATTGCGTATTAGCTAAATGACGTGACTCTTTTATTAGTGGGATCGGGACACTACACGTTCGACTTCATTCTTCTCTCCTCAAGATGATCCATTGACACGATCCTTTCATGCACAACTCCATTAGATATCGTGTCTTCTCCCTCATTTTGCGGAACATTTATTGACATTGAGAGCAAGGATTATGAATTTGATGTGTCATTATCCAGTTCCACCATACTTTGACTCGGTTCTAAGCTTTTGATGACCCACATTATGAGTTAGTGGTGTTGAGAAAGAATCAACTTCTTGGTTCGTTCATCTAGTATCATCTATACATTACTCGATGGAGGGCTTCTTCACCTAATATTTTAATCACATATTTTCTGAGTTTGGTTAACATAATAATTTTTTTAGGTGTAAACAATATCAAATAAAACCCCTAATTTTTTTTTAAATAAAAGAGAGGAAATAATAATTCAAAAATTACTTTATGGATTAAAAATTGTTTACAAACTATTTATTTTAATACTATTTTTTAAATATAAACTATTATATTTTTATAGTTTTTTTTATCAAAATTATATTTTTATTGTTTAAAAACAAATTAAAAAGATGAAATTTCAACAATAAAATTGTTGAGACACGAATTCATCAAAGATCACATTATTCGTGTTCGTGTTTCAACTCTTAACTACTGACGTGGCATGTCTGCTCCTTCATCATAATTTTCCCTGCCACGAAATCCTTCTTCTTACTTTCTCTCTCTTCCAATTCTTTCTTCCCCAAAATTCCCAAATCTCATTCGATTCAATTCAATCTTGAATCGGTGAATTCAATTGACCAATTTCTTGTTGGATACGTTTCTGCAAATTAGGGTTTTTAATTTCTTGGATCGATTTGCAAGAGAGAATGGAAACAAGTAGAAGAGCGGTGGAATCATACTGGAGATCACGGTTAATCGATTCAGCTACATCAGATGAAGATAAAGTCACACCCGTTTACAAATTGGAAGAAATTTGTGAGCTTTTGCGTTCTTCGCATGTTTCTATTGTTAAGGAAGTTTCTGATTTTGTTTTGAAACGTTTGGATCATAAGAGTCCCATTGTAAAACAGAAGGTATAATCAAAATTCCGTTTTTTAATTTTTGGTCTCTGTTTTTTAGTTTTTGAAATTGAATTAGGTAGATCTTATCTGGGTTGTTCAAAGTTTGATTCTTTTGTGAAATTATTAGCAGTATTGGGTAATATTGAATTAGACTATAGCATGCATAGGTGGAATGAAAGAGATGCAGTGGATTTGAATTTTTGGAATCAACTTTATGAGGAATGTATTATAGTAGTACTTTTGTTTTTGGTGGGAAAGTGTTCGGTCAAGAGCTAGGTAAAGTCTGACAAAAATTGTTCGTACCAGTAATCAAACTTGAGTTGTCTCGAATAATTTTTCCTTTGGTGGAACTCATTAACCACTTGAGGGCAATCACTTGGTTATAATGTTTATTACTTTTGTTGTTCATGATTGTGAAATTGCATGCTTTTGTTTCCTTTTTTATTCTTTTATTTTCTCTGCTGTTATATTTAGAGGTGCACAAGGTTGTGAGGTGATAGTTTTCATTATCAATTTAAGGCTTTGTCTAATGTGCACAAGTAAATTAGTCACATCACATCACATTTGATCCAATACTAAGACTTATTGATCCAGTGGTAGAAACAAGCTTGTGCATGGCGCAAGACTTGTCTCAGTTGTGCATCATAGAATTGACCTTAATTTGATATCTTGGGATGAAATGAAATTATTCTTTAAGAACACCCATTTGAAGTTTGAATTAAATTGTTGTTCTTGTCCTCAAATTTGCATAGTTCATTGCAGTGGTAGTAACTGTAACCAGCAACCATAATTATATTTGTTATCAAGCAGTAATGTTTGGAGGTGTTGATATGAATTATGAATAGAGGGTCTTAATGGTTTTGGTGTCAGAAATTGTATTACAGATTGATATATCGTTTGTCTAAACTTGTTTTGCTCTTTTTTGGTGAAAATATTGTTGGCAGGCTTTAAGATTGATAAAATATGCAGTTGGAAAGTCTGGTGCCGAGTTCAGAAGAGAAATGCAGAGACATTCAGTGGCAATTCGTCAATTATTGCATCACAAGGGACAGTTGGATCCTTTGAAAGGCGATGCACTTAATAAGGCTGTGCGGGAAACTGCTCAGGAGGCTGTCTCTGCCATCTTCTCAGAAGAAAATAGTAATAATAATTATAAGGCCGCTGCTGCACCTTCTCAAGATCTTAACAGGCGGATACAAGGGTTTGGGAATACAAACTATGAACCGCCACCTGAAGATATCAAGTCTTTTATTAGTGAGGTAGTTGGTATTGGAAGTGCATCAATTAAGCAAGGACTTCATAGCTTAACACAAGGACATTCACTAATGAAGAATGAAACTGGAAGTGGAAACTACAAGAGTCCAATTCAAAGGTCGTTGACCGTTGAATCGGAACGTGGTGACAGATATGAACCAGTTGCATATCGTAGTGAAACTCAAAGTAGTTTTGGACTTCCAAAGAATCAATCTAGCGGTTCTTGGAATCAGGATTCAAGAGTAAATAAGATGGACATTTCAAATGGTGAATCCAGTGGAAATTCTTCAGAGATTAAGACCAGAGAAGATAGGTTGCTGGAGACAATTGTAACTTCAGGAGGTGTTCGCCTGCAGCCCTCCCGAGATGCCATTCAAGCTTTTCTAACAGAGGCTGCAAAGTTGGATGCTCTGGCTTTAAGTCACGCTCTTGAACTAAAGCTCCAATCTCCTATTTGGCAGGCATGTCTGCTATGTTTATACTTCTAAAATCTACACATGAAAAACAAAACATGTGAATTATAGAAACATGCACTTTCTTATTTAAATGAGTTTTTTAAAGTGTGCATATTAAATTTCTTTTTTCAAGTATTCCGGAATATAATATGGTGGAACTTTACATGACCCTTTTCTGTTATGGAAACAGTTTAACCTCAAAATGCTGACAATGTGTGTATTGAAATTTATGCAACTACACATTTTTGCCCCTTATATTATTAGACCTCTCCATCTTAAATGTCTCTGTGGACATACAAGTGAATACCATGTATAATGGATTGGTTGTCATATTTATTAAAGTTTTGAAATTTTTCATGAAATGTAATGCAACTTTTAACAATAACTAAATTTACGTTTTGGGTTTTAAACAAAAAAAGCTTCTATTGAGAGTTAAGTTTTCAGGTACGCATGAAAGCTGTTTGTGTTCTCGAGTCCATCCTTAGAAAGAAGGATGATGATCATTTTTCACATGTGGCATCTTACTTCACTGAAAACAAAGACGTGGTGCTGAGATGTTCTGAATCTCCCCAAGCCTCTTTGAGAGAAAAGGCTATAAAGGTAACCTTATAGTCAATCTGGATGAATAATTACTACATGAAAATTTCATACTCTCACTCATTTACGCTCTAAGAATATTTGTAATATACTTTAACACTTGACCCCCTGATGGACAGGTTCTTAGCCTTCTAGGTGGAGACCAGCCAAACAGTTCTATTATTTCAGAGAAAGCTGCAAAGACAGGGACCGCTACTGTTGCTGAACTGCCCGACTTGATAGACACTGGCTATTCAAATGATAACAACTTAATGGACAACTCAACAAATAGTATTGATGAACAAAATATAGGGAATTTGACATCATCTACACCTCTGGTTGACGATTTATTTGGAGATATAAGTGGCTCTATTGGAGCTAGTCATGAACTGAAAAATGATGACGACCCATTTGCTGATGTCTCATTTCACACAGGCGAGAGCAAAGAACATGCAGATGATCTATTTTCAGGGATGACAGTTGGTGATGATAAACAGGGTGATCATGAGAGTCGCAAGCAGGGGATTCAAAGTGATCCTCAACTTTTTGATCTATTTGGTTCCAGTTCCAAGCAAGGAAATCATAATGGGTCTGTTAGTGATTTAATGGGTGGTTTGTCAATAGATGAAAATACCTCAAGTACGAAGCCGAAGGGAACATCATCGACAGTGCAATCCGAATCTTTATTTTCAGGTTTAAACAACCATACCCCTGACAATACTCTTGGTGGCATGTTGGGCTCTCAGGCTCAGCCAATTGGGTTCAATGTAAATCCAATATTTCCCACCGGTCATATGCCATACAATATGCCGCCTGGTATTATGTTGAATCAGCCATATCCTACCCAGCCTCTTAATTATGGTGCAATGGGAACTTTATTGGCTCAGCAGCAGTTACTTGCTACAATGGCTAATTTCCAACACATTAGTAATGTCAACATGCGAGATGGCGGTGTTTCTCAAATGGTTGGACCTAATGGAGCTTCCCCTTTGCCAGACATATTTCAGCCAAATTTGACATCTCAAACTCCCAGCTCAATCATCAACAATTCAAAGAAAGAAGATAATACTAAAGCATTTGATTTTATCTCGGTAAGTTCGTGGTAAATACTTTTTATGTGAATTACACATAATAATATTAATATTTGCAACTTGAATACAACAACAACAACAACCAAGCCTTATTCCACTAAGTGGGGTCGGATGCATGGATTAAATTACGCCATAGTGTTATATTGTAACCCTAATATTTGCAACTTATTGATTACAAAACAAGTTAAAACCAAATTATTAAGAAGAATGTGGATTTTAATAGTATGACATCATTTGATACTCGATAAAATAATAAAGGAAATGCTACTAGTGCCCCTGTGGCACTAGTTAAGCTAAAAAGAGATGAATGAAGTATTTTGGGTGGACCTGAAACTGATGTGTTGATGACACATTCAGCTTGCTTCATTATATTGATTACTTGTTATGCAACTGTTTAGCTGTCAGGTGTATTGAAATTGAAATGATCACTTTGTTTCATGCTTGTAGGACCATCTTGCCTCGGCTCGCGACTCAAGGAGAGTGATTTGAAATTTAGATTTTGTGCTTTTGTTGAGGATATTTAAGGTGTTGCTGTGTTGGATTGACATTATCACATTAATAGATGATATTCTGCATGTCCATGTTAACAACGTAATAAAACGAGAAACACTTCCGACATGGAATAAGAGACAGTTGCAGTTCTCAATGTTTTTCTGGATAGCATATAGCAGGATAATGTTGCGTAATGTTTTATTTTCATGAGTATGTTTTTCTTTTGAGAAAATTATTTTTATGAGTATGTTGTGTACTTAGTTAACTGTTGATAAATTTTTGATAAAGTAATTGCTGAGATTTTGCTACTGCAATTGATTGAGTATTCCTTTTATTTGTATTTGTCTTCATTGCATGTGTGGAAGAGCAAAAAGGCCTTAGTGTTAGTGTAGTTGCTTCATGCTTATGTATCATAGATTATAGATGGTTCTATATATTATTTTTTCTTTTTTCTATTACAGTTTATAATATTTTCCATGATATAAATATCTTTTTTATACTCTCATTTTCCTATATTTGTTGATGATTTTATTTTTATTTGTGATGTTGTAAATTTTAAGAAAGATGTTTCTCTTTATGTTCTCATTCTTATACGTATTAATATTAGAACTTAGTCATATTTTCAAAAAAAAAAATCTCCAATACATATAATCCAATTCGAGACATTAAATTTGAGTATATCTTTCAATAGTTTTTGAACATTGGTTCTTTATGTTGTAGATTAGTTCATTTTGCCAAGTATAACTAACATGAATAATGCTAGAAACACTCTCTTTTAAACACTATCTCTAATATCCACTCTTTTATTGGTTTAAATTATTGTGGGCCACACTTTAAAAATTAAACCCACATAAAGTGATAAGACATGAATTGATTTCATGCAATAAAAGAGTAAGTGCCGGATAGAGTGTTCAAAAGTGAATTTTGCTAGCGGTCCTCTGCCTAACATTAGTATTTTATAATCTGTTAATACTGTACTAGTAAGTGAAGAAAATATACTGTAATAGTAAGATTGACAACATTTGAAGGGGACTATTCTACAATAAATTGATGATGAAGATATTTACAAACTTGTCATTCATATCATATTCAAAAATGAAAGTGTAATTTTTTTTTAAAACTCGGTATATGATCCAAGGACCATGTAAATCGAGGGGACCAATCACACCGCCCACTTGTGGGGGTCCCATTTAAAGCATTTGTCCACCGAAATTGGCACCAAAGGAAATTGAATCTGAAAAGGAGCAAATTCGAAGATCCTAAGTCAACCACTAGATCAATCCTAAATGGTGGAAAGCGTAATCCTTTATTCATATTTTTTTTTAAGGAATCCTTTATTCATATTTGATGAGTGTTTTGAAATTAAGATTGATTTTTTGTTTTTGTTGTAGTCAAGAAGATATAAATTTGTCATTTTACCTTCAACTTTTTTTTCATTTTAAGAATTATGTATAATAGCTTTACATTTTTGGATTTAAACATTAGGCACAAAATTCAATTTAGAGATGATCATAAATGATATATTCAAATCTTGATTAAATAATAATAGAATAAAAATAAAAAAGTAAAATTAATAAATCAGAGTAGTTTAAATAAATGTTTTAAGTTGAAACTAAATTTTTTCTCAAATCAATTTCAAATTTTAAAAGTTCCACTTGCCTCTCTACTGGCCTACTCACTATGTCATTCATTCTCAAGTTGAAGAAGATTCGCATCTGAACCAAAAAAGAAACAACTATGCATCTCTAATTGAAATTACACTCGCACAGGCATTATGCAACAAATTAATCAACCAATTAAGAATTAATGTTACACTATAGATATGACTTCAAAATATGCTAGTGCTAGTATCAGAGCAGAAATGCCTCATACCTTTGTCAACATGAAAAGTGTGAAAACAAATGATCAATGAGTGGCCCAAAAGTTATTACCTGAAATTTCTATTTGTAAATCAGTTTATCTATATGTTTGACCTAATTAATTTTTATTTGTTCCTTCTATAATAATATTCTGCACAACCATAATATTTAAGACCTGGCTCCCACAATTTTCAGCTTTACCTTAACTTTGTGAAATTATTTTTTAACTTGCAAAGGCACAATTAATTCATTCACTTCTCATTTAAGGAAATCAATAGGTCTATAAATTGGATTCACATGGAACCAATTTCATTCCATGCTAAACAAAACCAATAAGAAGAAAAATAAAAATACTCATTCATACACTATGGCAAAAAACACTGCTTCATTTGTTTTAGTTCTCTTTGTTGTTGTTGCAATTTTGAATGGTTATTGTGCTGAAGGTGCAGGAAGAGGTAATCAACCAAAGAAAGACGATGATATTTATAAATCTGAAAAAACGTTCGGTTGTTTGTTTTTGTATAAGATGTGTTGGTTCTTTCAAATGAATTGTCCCGAGTACTATAAGTTCTGTTTTCCTTCTCCTCCATCTTCCCCTTCTCCTGATTTTCCTTCTCCTCCCTATCCTCCAAATTATCCTTCTCCTCCTAAGTTTCCTTCTCCTCCCTCTCCTCCAAATTATCCTTCTCCTCCTAATTATGGTAATCCCCCAGCTGAAAGTGGTGATAGTCCAACAGCTCAAATCGTTCCATGATTGAAGATTGTGGCCCTGCATGCATAGTTTGTGTACCATTGATATCTATACATTCATATATGTATTATTTTGTGTGAGTGTGTGAAAGTATTACATATATGAAAATAAATGACCCTTCTAGCTTCTTGAGTATGTCCAGTCAAGGATATAGTAGTATTTTTTATAAATTATTGTGTTATGCCAAATTTTGTAATATTGTGCCACATTATTATATAATGAAATAAAATTATCATGTGTGTTAACTTCTTGCTGTATCGTACTCGTACATAGCTACTTCATTATTCCTTAATTTTAAAGTCCCTCTATTTTCCAACAATTAGAGGAAACAAAAAGAGGAGTTAATAGATCAATGCAGTGTGTTCACATAAAAATTGGCAGCATATGCCGGAGTTTCAACCATGATTAACATTGAATCCAACCTTACAAATATCATTTATTATTTGGACTCAGTTTGTTGGTAAGTTAGTAGAAATTCTGGCCTAGTTTCTGCAAATTGATGGAATAATCATTTGAGAAAAGATATAATCATTATATTTTCATTTTGCTTATAAGAAAATCATTATATAATCCTGTGAGCTATTCTAAACTCACTTGTTGATTGAAGCATTAACTTAACTACCATGTTTTGTTTAGATGAATATATAACTAGTATGTTGTTATGTTAACTACGAATTTATAAGAAAAAAAGATTATCAAAGTTTATTTTTGATGTGTAAAATATTTTAAACTGTCAATCAATAAAAAAACTATGTAATGTATGAATTTTAAAATATTATGATTAAAATCAACATTTTTATTGATATGACAATTCATAATTGTTTTATAACTTCCAATCGGTCTGAAAAATAAGAGGGAACAATCTCCTCTAAAAAAACAGGAAGGGATTTACACACAGTAGCAAACAGAAGGAGAATGACTAAAATTTATGTCACTCTTTCCTTGTGTTTCTACCCAAATTTTTTTTTAAGAAAACCAAAATAAAAATATTAAAAAAAATAATATCTCGTAGTCGGTACAAGATGTTCTAGAAAGAAGACAAAACGTAACAATTACAACATCTAATTAAATCAGATCAACAAAAACAAACAAAAATGACAAATTAGGTTGCTAACTTGAAACAACTAATTGAACTATATCATCGAAGATGAAGATCTAAAGACAAAATACCATTATTCACTTTCAGGTTAAAAGGTTTACTTTGTCAAATAATAGTTGTATTGAAACTTGCTTGTTCTGAAAGATGAGTATTTTTTTCCTTCCAAATAATCCACACAGAAGTCAACCAAATCAGATGAAGAGTAGACTAATAAGTCTTCGAATATCCTCCTAAATTTCCAAATCGTTGAACATGATCAACAAGATGTGATGGACTGGCCTGCTGCACACCTAGCCACTGCCAAAAAAAATACCAAAGACTCCCAAACACAATACATTTCGGAAATAGATGATCGATTGTTTCCTCCATCTTGCAACCACTCAAACATTGAATATCAGTTGATTGTATAACTCTTTGCCGCACTAAAATTTCTTCTATAGAAATCCTATTGAAAAAAAAGAAATAGCCTCATGATATAGCTACCAATCCCAAGTGTCTACCGCACCTTGCCAAAAAATATTACAAAACAACAATTCACAACACTCACCCTCCTCCTCCTCCTAGTAACCTCCGACATCAAGACTAAGCCATATAAAAAAGATGGCAAAACCTATCAGATAAAGGTCCGTCTTCCAACCACGGTCTGACAAAAACGTTCTAGTCTCATCGCCTACCACCCTCACAAATTAGATATTTTATGAATTATGAAAATGTAATAGCTTTGTATTTTTGGATTTAAATATTGGAAATGCTAACAAATAATTTTAGGGTACTTTTTAAAAACATTAAATAATAAATTCTTATGAAAATTTATGTATTCAATATATTGAAAATTGAAGTATTTGATATTTTTTTCTTTAAAATTCTTATTTTAGAATGTTATAACTACAAATACACCAAGAAGGCTCATTACACTTTATTATTCCACTCAAAATTTGTGGTGCTTTAATCACGCACTAGTTCACACAACTACATTACCATATTTTGGAAGAAAATTAGAATTCAATCTCAAGAATACAACAATGTTAGATGGAGAGATTTACACTAATTGTAGCCATACTTTATCTGAACCTTAATCAAAAGAATAATATCAACATTTAAGCGTAGAGCATACTCAACTCAATTTACACAAAATAATAAAAAAATAAAAAAAGACCTAGTAAATTTTTTTTTTGAGGAAACCTAGTAAATATTAAGACTATGGAATTCCCACACGGTTTCAATTTATGATAATAAATTTCGTCATGCAAAGTCGAAATTCGTTAATAAATTGGAGCTGCCAATTCATTCTAGAGAAAATTAAACAAAACAATTAAGTGCTGCAAAAGAGTATAATCTAATTGATATGGCAAAAATCATCAGTGCTTCATTTGTTCTAGTTCTCGTTGTTGTGACATTAGTTATGATGAATATTTATGGTGTAGTTGAGGGTAAAGATGAATATGAACCGCCGGTTATAAACGATTGTGGTCTTTTGCATGACATGTGTTTTTACGTTGATCCTAAATATTGTCCTCGTTACTATAAGTTTTGTACTCCACCTCAAAGCCTTCCATGATCAGATATCAATTGTATCCAAGCATGGTAATTTGTGTGTAATATTCATGATATCTATATATAGCTAAATAAACCTTCATAGGCTTACTTGTGCCTTAGCTAGATAGCTAGCTAGTAGCTTCTTGAAGGATATATATTTTTACATATGTTTTGTTTGTGCCATGGATTTGTATTATATGATCGAAGATTGTGACCATGCATGCATAGTTTGTGTACCATTGATATCTATATATTTATATATGTATTATTTTGTGTGAGTGTGTGAAAGTATTACATATATAAAAAATAAATAACCCTTCTAGTTTCTTGAGTATCTCCAGTCAAGGATACAATTCACAACACTCACCCTCCTCTTCCTCCAAGCTAGTAACATCCGAAGTCAAGATTAAGCATTTCCCCCGCACTCCTCGGTCTAAATTACTTATCTCAGCAACTGTCGCTTGACGAATATACCCAAGATAAAAAATACGGCGGAACCTATCACATAAAGGTCCACCTTCCAACTACGGGTCAGACCAAAAACGTTCTAGTCCCATTACTTACCACCCTCACCAATTATATATTTTATGAGTTATGAAAATTCAATAGCTTTGTATTTTGGATTAAACACGAGAAATGTTAAAGAGTGTTCTTAAGATATTCTTTAAAAATCTTAAATGATAAATTTTTATGAGAATTTGTGTATTTAGTATATTAAAAATTGAAGTAATTGACAATTTTAAAAAATAATTTCTTCATTTAATTTTTTTAAAGAGTAGGATGAGAGTACTCTTTAGGAAAATCCTTTAAACAATACTAGTACTAGTATGTTATAACTACAAAATAAACCAAGAAGGCTCATTACACTTATTCCACTCAAAATTTATGGTGCTTTAATCATGCACTAGTTCACACGACTACATTACCATATTTAGGAAGAAAATTAGAATTCAACAACCACACACAATCAAATACCACAAACGTTTTTTAGTTTGATGTATATATCCATACCAACTGCAGTAAAAAAAAACCCTTTTGTTATTTATATTATACTCCATTTATTTCTTAATTACTAATAAGCTAATGAATTTAAAGTACGATCATAAAAGGAAACCACCCATACCCGAGAACACTTGTATAAAATAGTAAAAGTGGTGAGGCCTACATTACCCTCTCTTATTTAGGGGGTAATTACTCTCTCATGATATCAACCAATCAAAATGTAATACACATAGGCAACATTAAATATCAAATAAATGAGTCAATTTTTTCTAAAAATAAAAAGAGTTAATCTTAATCATAAGGTAACTTTTAATATTTTTATTTTTTATTTAATTATATTAAGGTGTTCAATCTTAATTAATTTACACTACAAGACTTATAACAAATAAAAATTTTACATCAAATTTCTTTCATCTGGATGTCCTTAAATTCATCACTTACATTCATAAAATTTCTTCCATTCCAGAACCTCGAACGTGAGAACAAAAACATCTCCTTTATTCAAATTTCTTCTTCTTTATTTTTCCCTATTGATCAATTCTTGTTTCTTTTTCATTCTTCTTCCCATTTTGATTGTTCAATTTTGTCGTTCCAAACTGCCGCAGTTTCCAATTATAGTGAGAATTGTCGTTGTTTCTAGAACCGCGTCAGGTATCGTGACTTATTTTTTTTTATTTAAGCAGCCAACCTAATAAAATCTGCTAACACGCATAGACCTACTTCACTATCAACCAAAGTCTTTAAGTCCAAACAAAAGAAAAAAAGCCTCATGACATAACCATTTCAGCAGCAACCAAAAAAAATGCTAGCAAACTCCCACAACATCACAGCCGCAACACCTGCTAGCAGTCCTCAAAGTACAACAGATGACTTACTCAATTGTTATAATTAACTACCTCACAATCAAGAAAAATCAAGTCACCATATTTGACGTGGTTCTGGAAATAACGACAATTCTCACGATATTTGAAATCAAACGAACGACGACGATTCTCACGAAAATTGAAAAATGCGGCAATTTGGAACGACAAAATTGAACAATCAAAACGGAAAGAAGAAATTTTATGAATGTAACTGATAAATTTAACGACATTCAGATGAAAGAAATTTGATATGAAATTTTAATTGTTCTAAGCCAGTTCCGTAGTGTAAATTAATTAAGATTGAACACCTAAATATAATTAAGGTAAGATTACATTAGGGGTCCTTTATCTTATTTATTTGTAACACTTTGGTCCTTTATCTTTATTTTTCCCGTTTAGGTCCTTTATCTCTCTTAAAAGCACGTATACATCCTTTTTCTCTTTTTTTTTTATTAAAAAGTACATAATTTTATTTTTAAAAATATATTTTTATTTAAAATGAAAAAAATCCAGAAATATGCTGAAGATGTTTATCATCTTCATCTTCTTCCTTTGAATCTTCATCATTTTTTTTAAATAAAAAAAACTACTAAAATATATCTCCAAATATCGTGAATTAATGTTATATTCACCTCAAATCTTCTTTTAAACACAAAAACTAAAACCTTAATTTCACAAATGTTGTAAGGCGGATGATGGAGGCTTAGTAACTGGCGGAAGGGTTAGGCTTTACGAAAGTTAAGATTGTTCTGGCTTTACGAAAGTTAAGATTGTTCTGGAAACAACAAAATTGATGTGCAAAGTTTCTCTCAATTTTGGGGTTATTTTTATGCCGGGTTTGAATATTGAGTTAGAAAGTAGTAGTAGTAATAATAATAATAATAATCATGATGATGATCATAATAATAATAATAATAATAATAATAATAATAATAATAATAATAATAATAATAATAATAATAATAATAATAATAATAATAATAATAATAATAATAATAATAATAATAATAATAATAATAATATACGGTGTGATAATTTATATAACTAAATCTTTTTTTTTTGTGATGAAACTAAATCTCTTTCTCTGTAGGGTTTTGATTTTTGTGTTTAAAAGAAGATTTGAGGTGAACATAACATTAATTCATGATATTTGGAGATATATTTTTGTAGAATTTTTTTTGATTCAATGAAGATGATGAACATCTTCATCATATTTCTGGATTTTTTTCATTTTTAATAAAAATATATTTTAAAAAGTAAAATTATGTATTTTTTTAATTAAAAAATGAGAAAAAGGATGTATATGTGCTTTTATGAGAGATAAAATACCTAAACGAAAAAAAAATAAAGATAAAGGACCAAAGTGTTACAAATAAATAAGATAAAGGACCTCTAATGTAATCCTGTCTTTAATTAAATAAAAATTAAAAGTATTAAAAGTTACCTTATGATTAAAATTGATTTTTTTTATAGAAAAAATTGACTCATTATTTGACATTTAATGTTGCCAATGTATATTACATTTTAATTGGTTGATATCATGAGGGGTGAATACCCCTTAAATAAGATAGGGTAATCTAGAAAAGACCAGTAAAAACTCTTTTTCAGGTGAAAAATGCTTGATAGCACGACATAACACATGCACAAATGCACACGACATTTCTCAAACCGTTTGATGAAATGTTTTTCAGATATATATTGAATCAACAACCACTTGCCCATTCTCGTGTATTTTTATTTCTTTGGACTGAACTTGTTAATATATGATAAATGCTTAATCCATTAATTAATGAATGGTCCAAAGGTCGTCACCTCAAATTTCCATTTGTTAACCAGTTTAACTACATCATTTGACTTAATTAATTTTTATTCATTCCTTCTATAACAATATTCCGGTCAACCTTAATATTTAAACCTGGCTCCCACACAGTTTTCATCTTTACCCTAATTTTGTGAAATTGTTTTCTCTCACGCAAAACCACAATTAATTCATTCACTTCTCATTTTGAGAAATCAACAATTCTATAAATTGGAGTACTATTGAGTCAATTTTATTCCATGCAAAACAATATCACTAAGAAAATAAAAATACCATATCATATCACTATGGCAAAAACCATTGCTTCATTTGTTTTAGTTCTCCTTGTTGTTGCAATTTTGAATGGCTATAGTGCTGAGGGTACTGGAAGAGGTAATGAACCTAAAGATGATCGTATTTACAAATCTCAAAAGTTTTTAGGTTGTTACTTTTGGGGTCAGATGTGTTACTTCACTCGTCTCTATTGTGATGACTACAATAAGTATTGTACTTCTCAGCCTCCTTCTTCTCCTGGTAGTGGTGGTTCTCCTAATCTTCCCAATCCTCCTCCTTCTATTCCCAACCCCCCTTCTTCTCCTAATCTTCCCAATCCTCCTTCTCCTCCTAATAACATTGATCTCCAATACACCCCAGCTGAAAGTGGTAACCCTAATAAAGCTCAAAGCCTTCCGTGATCAGAGATTGTGAGCCATGCATGCATGCATGGTTTGTGTGACTTTGTGTACTATTATTGATAGCTATATATCTATTTGCATCTATATGTATCATTTTGTGTGAGTGTGAGAAGAAAGTTTTTTTTAATTTTTTTTTATATTGTGTGTGTGAGGGAAGTATTATGAGATATGAAAAATTATATATAGCTAAATAAATCTTGATAGGCCTATACCGGTTGTGCCTTAGCAAGATATCTATGGATTTCTTGGGTACAAATGTACAATCAATAGTGTACCATGTTACATGGTTATATATGTATGAAGTTTGAAATAAAATTCACATGTCTATTAATTTCTTGTTTCTCTTGGAGCATCACTATACAATGTACATACATATCTACTTTCTTTTTTTCTTTCTCGAAAACATACTCCTAAATTTCAGTCCCTCTTTTCTTTAATAAATAGAGAAAATAAAAGTACTAGCTAAAAATCAAAGCAGTAAGTTGACATAAAACTTGCCAACATAATTGGAGTTTCAACCATCATTGATATTTTTGTAAAAGAAAAATAAAACATGCTTAAATAATATTGAATCCAAATTTATATTATTTGGACTTGGTTTTGTTGGCAAGGTAAATATAATTTCTGGTTTAGTTTTTTACAAATTGGTGGAATAATTCTTTGGCGTGTTTGTGAATTGGTTAAGACTATCCTTATATAAGGGGTTGGAATACCTTGTACTACTTTTATTTCATTTTTCATATAAAAAATATCATTCTATTATTTTTATGAAAAAGAAATCATTATAGAGATAGACTTCAAGTCAAATCATCTCTTGAGCTATTCTAAAGTTCTAACTATTTAAATTCTTTTCTTGATAAAACCATTTATAACTCATGTATCGAAGTATTAACTAGTGAGTTTAATTTTAATCAATGTAAGACTTTTTACATTGTCAATAAATAAAAAATACACCAGCAAAGACTCATTACACTTGGTCATTCTACTCCAATTTCTGTTGCATTATTCATGCGATAGTTCACATGACTACATACATTATTATATTAGGAAGAAAATTATAATTCAACCACCACAACAAACCACTATGTCATCTGCAATAAACTAATTAACCTTAAACTACAATCATAAAAGGAAACACACGTAGTAAATATTTGATGCTGTATTGAATTCCCTCACGCAAAATCAAATTTAATTCATTCACTTCATTTAAGGAAAAGAGTACTAATATTCTCATTGATCATATACTATATATGACAAAAATCATCAGTGTTTCATTTGTTCCGGTTCTTCTTGTTATTGTGACAGTTATGAATAGCTATTATTGTATAATCTTGATCCTCTAAAATGGTGTCCTTTGTACCATAAGTATTGTTAACCTTCCCTTGACCCCATCCACCAACTCAAAGCCTTCCATGATGATCATCCAGCATGCATGGTTTGTGTTAATACTGATATCTAAATAAGTATTATGGTATCAATGAACATTCTTTAATGTTGTAGACGATGAGAATCCAACAAAGGGACGATTCATCAAAACATTGTGAACTCGTCCCTTTATTGCGGTTGATTCATATAGAAGGACATACATTGTCTTTTTTATGAATCTCTTATGAATGCTGAATTATGTAGCAACGGTCTGGCAACACAAATGAAATTACTTTCAACATGAAGAAAAATTCCTAAATCCTCTATAAAATTGGATTCCCATTACCTCTGTAACTCTGTTAATATGGGTTTAAGCAAGACACCTTAAGAACTAAAAATGACCGAAATTATTTTGTAATTTCTAACTACTGTCGTGATTTAACATATTCAACATTTTTTTTCTTGAATAAATAAATATTCAACATTTCTTGTTTTGATCCAAAAAAAAAAATCAACATTTCTTGTAAAAATAATAATAATATTCAACATTTAATATTTTTTCCTAATATATTTGTTTCTTCCTCAAAACTTTTGCGGTTAAAATATCAAAGCTAAGGGCTCAGATAAGCCTCAATTATGTTATAAATTAACTACCAAATACAAACTAAAAGGCTCATCAATTTTTTTATGTAAATTTCATTACAATTGGTGGTTATTCCACTCAAAATTTTAGCTGCACTTTTTATGTGCTAGTTCACATTACAGCATGACCATATTCAGGAAGCAAATTAAAATTCAACCACAACACAATCAATTACCACTAAGCTTTTTTAGTTTCATATATGTCCACCACCAACCGAAAACCCTATCCCATTTCTAATATAATACTATTTATTCCTTCTTTTTAATTAATATAAGAATAATCTAGTCAATATCACCACCTTAAACCACAACATAAAAGGGACTTCAAAAGTGATATTAATTAACACTATGATTCACACACAATCTTCAAATTTGTGAGAATAATTTTCCCCACTCAAAGGCAAATTTAATTCATTCACTTCTCATTTAAGGAAAATATTAGTTCAATAAATTGGAGTGATTTTAGAGCCAACTCATTCCATGCAATCAGAGAAAAAATAAAAACAAGCTAGTGTAAAAAGAGTACTAATATTCTCATTGATCATATAGTATGGCAAAAATCATCAATGTTTCATTTGTTCTAGTTCTTCTTGTTGGTGTGACAATTATGAATGGTTACAATGTTCAAGGTGGAGGAAGAGGTAGTTACCAAATGGAGAAAGATGATTCTATTTACAATTCTCAAAAGACGACTCCGATTATAGATTGTGCGATTTTGTTCAAATTGTGTGTTTTTGTTAGTCCTACCTTTTGTCCTCAGTACTATAAGATGTGCACAATTCCAAGCCCCACACCCACCCCAACTCAAAGTCTTCCATGATGATCAGAGATTAATGTGGCCATGCATGGTTTGTTTGTTATATTATATCTATATCTATATGTATTATTTTGAGTGAGTGTGAGAGTATTATATTATTATATAAATATTATATAGTTAATTAAATAACCTTTATCATCCTTGACTGGTTGTCTCTTAGCTAGATAGCTAGCTTCTGGGCTATCCAATCAAGGATATATATTTTATATATTATTCTATAGTCTATAGAGTTTGTAATATTGTTCCATATTATGGTTATATGAAATAAAATTATCATGTGTGATAATTTCTTATGTTTATGTTTATTTTTTCTTGATATTAATCCTTTTAGCCCTTACTTTATTACTCCTCCAATTTGCAGTCATCAATATATATATAGAGTAGAGACTATTGAAGTGTGGTGTTATTGGTTTTATTTTTTGTACACAAAGGGGACTAACCCCGTAGTGTTATTGGTTTTTGATCAAGGTAAAATATCACAAAGTACACTAGTACAAGTTCAACTATTCTGGGTGTTAGTGATAATTAGAAGCATTTTCAGTAGCCTTTCCAAAGTGTGAACTAACTAGGTTGATACGAATGATATTAGCTAAGCACAGACCTAAATGTAACATAACGCTCAATTTGTCAATCTCACACAGTCGATTTAAATATGTATCAATATGAATGTCAAATTATGTTGGACGATTGATTATGCCACTGCACTATTAGAACACATGTCAAATTGGTTTTTGAAGATTTTATGGACCCCAAGACTTTGCTTAAAAGTCTCTAGATGTATCGGACCGTAACTTTCGATTGCATAAATCTTATTAAGAGATACAATCCGATCGATTTATTTTCATCAGATTCTATCCCCCGATTGGGTTTATTTCACGGATTAATAACATTATGAACTGAGGTAAAAAAGTACTCTTAATAGAGGGTAATACCTCATGATTAAGGGGTTTAGAAGTTCAAAGTATATTTGATACTTCTACTCATTTCTTTTTAATATATTTTGTTTATAAGAAAAATAGTTGTGTTAGAGATCGTAAAAGTACCAACACTCCTCTGTAAACACCGTTGCTACATCATCAGTTAAGACTAAGAGTTTCAACCACCTCCTCTAACCCAATCTCGTTAAAATTAATTCAATAACAGTCTCAACTACAATGGCCTTGTATAATAATCAATCGGTCAACTTTCATATTAAATATCATGGCTCCCACACAGTTTTAATTTCTACCTTAATTTTGTCAAAATATTTTATCTTACGCAAAGGCACAATTAATTCATTCACTTCACATTTTAAGAAAGTTAATAGTTCTATAAATTGAAGTGATGTATGGAGCCAACTTTATTCCATGCAAAATAATATTGATAACAAAATAAAATATTCATACACTATAGTAAAAACAATTGCTTCACTTGTTCTAGTTATCCTTGTAGTGGCATTTCCGAATGTCTAGTGTTGAGGGTGCTGGAAGAGACAACAAGCCAGAGAAAGAGAGAGGAGGATATTTACGAATCTCAAAAGACTTGGGTGTGTGTTTTTCAAACTTTTCAATAAGTATCATGCCATGCGCATAAGTAATTGAGTCGTGTACAAGTCACTGATAGCCCCAAATTTTGTACGCATTTTGCTCAGTCCAAGTATAAAGTCTTAATTTGTCAAACACTTATAAAGCTAATACATTAAATAGTAAATTTCAATGTTATCCTTAAAATTGTTGCAGTGTGTTTCATAACGTGGTGAAAGCAAATAACAGTCCAGTGAGTCTGAAGCTACTTTAGAATTTGTCACAATTTTAACACCTCCTTTGTGAACAGAGTTTATTGCTGCTTATAATCATAGCTGAACAATAAAATAGTGCCTCCAGTTTGATAATAGTTCTGTCATACCTCTAGCCACAGTTAGCAGATGGTCTCATTGTTGACGAGAAATCTAGTGGTCGGTCTCGACTTCTTTACCAGCCTTTTGAGACCTAAATTTAGTGATTAATTTTGAAAAAAGAAAAGAATGGCATTACCAAAACTTAACCTCAACTAATATTAATTTACAATCTAAATTCTGAGTTCATTGCTCTTGATCACCAATCCTTTCAGTAATTTTCCCTCCAGGAGTTTCTGCATTACTTTCCTTAAAACCAAGTTCTGCCAAATCTTGCTTTGCCATTAAGTTCCTGCAAGATGTCAATTATATAGTTCATAGTTAACCAGTGATAACACAGCTCCAATCAAAACAGACCTAAAAGCCATACATACCAGAAATAACATCAACAGCAGTAAAATATCAATATTTACCAATGATTAATGAATAATAAAAACAGATCAATATGTCCACTAAAACAGACATCTTCACTACAAATTGATGAGACATAATAATTTCATAGCAAAATGTTGTATAAATCTAGCATTCAACCTGTGTTACTACATCTTGCCATGCTCCTATGCAAAGAACAACTACAACAGGTTCTCAGAATCATAAGAACAATAGAGATCCATACAAAAACATTGAAGACACTAAATTATTAATACTGCTTGGACAAATAATGGAAGCCAGTAGGAGCTGCTGGAGTAATTCCTCCGTGTTAGTCCCATGTAACAAAATATAAGCAAAAGGAGTCCCAAGTCAAATGTTTCCGGTCAAAATTTTGGACCAAATTGGACCCCCTTTGCTTATATTTCGGTCTAAATTCTTGATTGTCAATATAAATTTGTCAGAGGGAGTATCCTTAATATGTGATAGCTGTGACGCATCTATTATCTATGCTCCAGCAATTTTTCTTTCTGGTATATAATGATATTGATAAGCAAGAAATTCGGTAGGTTTGTCTTTGTAATTTGTTTTATTCCATTTCATGGTCAAAGTGACAATTAATTAGTAATGTGTTTCCCCACCAAAACTGCAATGCTCACTCAAATAGATAAGCTGAGAATGATTAATTCAAATCCACTAAAGACTTCAATTATTTTACAAAGCCTGCTTATTCATCAAGTTACACTATAATATTGAGCTCCAGAGTAGTCTATTTAACACATTTTTTTTCCCAATATGGTAACTGATAATAGAAAAACACAAGTACATCAGAAATGTTAGGATAAATATGTCTATACTACAGTGAAACCAACTCACTTTTCCATGCGACATTGCAGATATTTTTTTGAGAACTCCCTGCATATTTCAGACTTGTTTCCAGCAGTCTTTAAACAATTAAGATACTCTTTCTTGTCCTGAAATGAGGCCACTAAAGAAATTAAGGTACAAGAAGACCGACATGATAAACTCTGACAGCATTTGAGTAACTGAAAAAATAGAATGAAGCAATCTACTGCTAGTTTGTTTCGGCATCAAACACTCGAAAATGCACATTAGAGACACGGCAACAAATTTTGCAGCTCTGGTGTCAACCGTACTTTGGAACATGTGTTAACATTAAAACAAACAGGCTCTGTTCTTTTTGGTTCACTTTAGTTTTACCTTTTTAGGTTTTGTTTGGGAGGTTGGAGGGGAGGGGAAGGTAGGACTTTGGAAGGTGGAAAATGTAGGGGAAAATGGAGAAATTGTTCACATTTTTTGAATGAATATTATTTCAAAAGTCATGAGATTACAATCGCTAAATTGTTTAAATAGACTATAATACAACTAACAGGTCTAGTTACCGGGCCAAATACAATTTTTACCTATGAAATAAAAAAGAATGGTCTTTGTCCTTGATATGTCTATTGTTGGTAAAGTCAATCCCTGATGAAGGATTAATTTAACAGAAACATAGAAGAACTATTGACTAATGTAATAGGATGATTACTTATACCAATATTTCTCTAGTCTAAGGATTAACATGACGACGGGTGCAAAGGTTAAGACCAAAATGGGTGTTTAGTCAGACCCATTGCAGTAATCAATTTTTGCTATATAACAAATATATCATATAATATACCTTAAACTCTGTCCCTAACCCTGAAATTAACCTAGCTCATAGTTAAAACTTAAAAGACGAAAAGTTGCAAAGGCTTTAATTATTATTTGAACTTTGAAGTATAAGTATAATATACATCTTAATCCTGCAGTTGTTGATGGAGAATAGGGAGAAGAAGCATACCAGGTCACATAAATGCATGTGATCCAATGGAAAAACTCCCTTTTCCGGAGGCACTGGATGGAGCCCTCGGTTGCCACCAAATGCACCACCTAATTATCACAACAATTTCAGAAAATACTTTTAGAATCAAAGCAAAAAGAGCCTAGAAATAGCTTATTATATTACTAGAGAGAACAACCACGAATCTGTTTGGATTGACTTATTTGAACTTATCTATTGTACAAACACTTGTGAGACTGTTTCATAAAACTTGTAAAAGCGGCTTATGACATATTCATAAGCTGTTTTCAGGTTATTCACAAGGTCTCCAAGATAGCTTATGAAAACAGCTTATAGCTTATACAAAAATAATTTCACTTTCTTTCATCATTTGTTTTAGAATTAGCTTACACATAAGCACTTATCTTGATAAGCGGATACATAGAGTTGGGAATCAAATACCTGAACTCATTTGTAGGTTGAAATGGGAATCAAACAATATAGAGTTTGAGAATCTTCTCTGGCGAAGTTTCAGTGGCTACAATTAAGCGCTAAATTGAGTATGAAATGCTATATCAGTGAAAATGGAAATTTATTAACCTTAAGAATCGGTGAAAATGGAAGAGAAGAACTTACAAGGAGGATTTGATGATGCTGACTTTCCCGGCGAGTGAGCGTTCGTGAATCCCGGTTAGGGCTATGTGTTGGAGGTTCCTCTGCTATTGTGAATTCTGGTTCTTCCAAAACTACGTCGTATTCCTTTGGTTCATACAAACTAAAAAATTAATAATTTTAATAAGATCCATAGATATTTATTTTATTTTATTTTTATATTTGAGACGGAGTAGCAAATATAAAAATAAAATAAATATTGATGGATCTTATTAAAAACTCAAATAATTTTGATATCATGATCTAGATCGCATATTATTTATGAAAACCTTGTTAAATTTCTTCATTTTTTAAGTTTGACGAAGGGATTAATTCACCTTCATAGGTGCATATAGTTGAAGAAGTGATTGGTTTAGCCACATAGGTAGGATTGTAATCCCCTTGCCATTGATCACAGGTATCTTGGGCTAAGAGTCCGGCTCAAATACACTCATATGTTCATAGAATAATTACATCATGAATCAAAAGTAGTTTTATTTAAAATTAAAGAATCTATAATATAACAAATGTATAGTACAAATAAAATGATCCCACATTTACATGATGATTTGCTTCTAACAATCCATATTTTCTATCTTAGTCAACCATAGTCTTCAATATTTCTTCCTAAAATTCAAAAAATCAAGTAATGGTTTTTCTGAGACTGGTATAAACTTCACAATAAAACCAATTGGCCAAGAAACAGCAGCAAAACCAATACAAACAATCCACTCTCTCCAATTCAACCTCTCAGTGTTAGCAAACTTCTTCAAAAACTCAACCATCACAACTTGAAGCACCAATGTCACACCAACAATTCCCAAAAACAACTTACTCTTAAATATCCCTTCAAACACATTCTTCTTCTCCAATTTCCTTGCATTAAACTCATTAAACACTTGACAAAGAACAAATGTATTGAATATCAATGTGTCATTTACCTTTGAACTCACACCAAAAATAGTCTCACCTTTGAATTGTAGAGTCAACAAAATTACTATTTGGTACAAAGCTTGTGACAAAAGATTCCTCCACATAATGTTAGTTATAAGAGGCTTTGTTCTACCAACAGGTTCTTTATCCATCAAATCCTTGGTAGGTTTTTCAGTTGCAAGAGCCAATGCACCTAATGTATCCATAATCAAATTCACCCATAATAATTGAACTGCTGTTAATGGAACTTCGCCTGCTGAAACCGCTGCTACAAAATTTATAACAAGTGCTGCCACATTCACTGTTAGTTGAAATTGAATGAATTTTTGAATGTTGTTGTAAACACATCTTCCCCAATTTATAACTGTTACTATAGATGCAAAATTGTCATCTAATATAACAATATCTGAACTCTCTTTTGCTACTTCAGTACCTTGAATTCCCATTGAAAGTCCTATATCAGCTTCTTTCAATGCTGGTGCATCGTTTGTTCCATCTCCGGTTACAGCTACCACATGACCTTTTTGTTTTAAGCATTGAACCATTAGAAGTTTATCAAAAGGAGAAGACCTTGCCATCACAGAGATTTTCTCAACTTTCGCCAACCTCTCTTCGTGCGTGAAGTTGCGAAATTGTTCGCCTTCAACCACTGTTTCATTTGTGTCCTGATTAGGTTGAAGAATTCCGCATTCAAATGCTATAGCTGTTGCAGTGAAAACATTGTCACCTGCATCAGAGATAAAGTTTGTTAATAGCTAATTAAGAATTAGTTAGGTTAGTTACTCCTGTTATCTTCTTCACTTTCATAGACCCGTATCGTATGTATAAATGGAGAATTTTATATTCAGTATTGATTAATAGACCAAGTTGCGCTAAATAAGATATTTTAGTAATACCTGTAATCATTTTGACATTCACACCAGCATGTTGGCAAGCTTCCACTGCAGTCTTCACCCCCGGGCGACATGGATCCTTAATGCCGACAAGTCCTAACAACGTTAAACCATTGTCTTTTACCAACATCTTGTTCGTGTCTCCTTCATTTCCAAGCTCTTCGTCTGCAACTTTTGTATACGCTAAAGCGATGCAACGAAGACTACTAGCCGCCATACCTTGAATAATCCTTTCAAATTTCAACATGGTTTCATTGTCAAGATCTTTCGAAATTCCACAACCATCATAGTATTTTGAACACATTCTTAGTACCATCTCTGCTGCTCCTTTCCAATGTGAAATAGTTTGGTTGTCAACATTCCTTCTCAACAAAACTCCACTTCTTTTCTTCTTTGAGTTGAAAGTCTCAACTTGTAGAATAGAACAACTTTTGGTCAAGTGCTCCATATCCATTTTCAATTCCAAAACAGCCCAAGATAGTATTGCTTTTTCTGTTGGACTACCTGAAAACTCGAATTCCGAATCAGAACCTGATTTCAATTTGTGAACACCACCAGTTGTATTGAGAGCAACTCCTTCTTTGATCAATTGAAGAACAAATGGATCAACATTTGAATATGAACCAACTTCCATTGGTTCTAAACCAAGCCAAAACTTTGTCACCTTCATTTGATTCAAAGTGAGTGTACCTGTTACAAATCACATGATCAAGGTGAGTATGTGAAATATTCTATGCATAAAGAGTAAGTCAAGAATCAATAAATTAACCATCTATTAACAGAATATAACTAAATTTTATACTTCAAATAGTACCTGTCTTGTCAGTGCAAATAGTAGTAGCTGATCCCATAGTTTCACATGCAGAAAGTTTTCTCACCATTGCTTGATCAGCCATCATTTTCTTCATTGAATAAGCGAGTGTCAATGTCACAGCTAATGGTAAACCCTCCGGGATAGCAACAACGACAATAGTAACAGCATCAGCAATAATTCCAATAACTGCATTCATCACATCATCAAAACTAGTCTTTCTACCATTGAACGCTCTAACTCCGTTATCAGTCTTTGTGTTCCCCGTGAAATATCGAATCAACAGAACAACAAGGACTAAAAATGCGACAACCAAACCAACCTTTCCGATTGAGGATGTTAGTTTATTCAACCTTGTTTGCAAAGGAGTTTCTTCGTCAATGTCGTTGCTTATGGAACTCATCATTTGTCCCCATGTTGTGTTCATACCAACCGATGTAACGAGCATTTTTGCATATCCATCGACAACTTTTGTTCCGGAAATCAAAAAAGGATGAAAGTTTTGATTAATCTCTACATGATCACTCTCACCGGTCATGCTCGATTCATCAACTCTCAACGAATGTCCATCTACGAACAATCCATCGGCTGGTACTTGATCACCAATCTTCAAACAAACAACATCACCAACAACAATATCAAATATTGATACCTTTTGTCGGCGCCCACTACGAACCAAATCAATTTGAATATCATTGCTCACTTGAGACAATTTATCAAATTGTTTGTTTTGTTTAAAGTTGCTTATTGAAGACATTGAAATAACAATGAAAACAGCTAGAAAAATGCTACCACCATCATACCAACCTTCTTTGATTCCATGCTCTTTGATTCCAAAGCCAAGTGAAAGAGTAGCACAAACCAAAAGAATAAGAATTGTTAAATCCTTAAAAGCTTCAACAACAAAATGAAAGAAGCTTTTAGAAGGTGGTTTTTTGTAAGTGTTGGAACCAAACACTTGTTGTCGAATTGAAATGTCTTGAAAATCATCATCATGGCTTTTGATACCAAACTCAATGTTGGTTTTGAGTGAGGAAGCAACACCTTCAACTCCACCATGTTTCTGAAGTGTGTCAATGTTTTTCTCTTTGACAATATCTATGAGAGTTTCTTGATCAATGGTAAAAGAGTGAGGTGAATTAAAATCAACCACGGTGAAAGATGGGGTAGGTGTGATTTTTGGTTTCTTGGTAGAATGTGACATGAAAGCTCTAGAACAATAGATTTTCATGAAGGCATTGTGCCATCTTATATTGTTTGTGCTGTTGGTGTTTGGTGCAGTGAGAAGTGTCTCAATGTGGTTCAAGTTTGTGAACAAGGGCATTGACATGGTTTCAATATCAAAAGGATAATAACAACGATTTTGAGATCACAATAATAATATGATAATAAGAAAAGAATGAAGTATATGATATGGGAATATAGTCACACAAAATGTATATATGAAGAAGGGAATGAATTGAAAGATTGAGATTGAAACAATATTACCAATGCACGTATATATGTCAAATTGGTGTAACTAGGTGATGAGGCTAAATATTTGGAAGATAGACACTATAGGTTTTGAATATTGATGGTGCAACAAACTAGCATATTATATATAGGATGAGTAATGTTAATTTACGCGCTAACTTATAAATGCACTATATTTCTTAACATGCAAGATTCAATTTCTTGATGAAATATGAGCTTAACAATCCATACTGCTTTTGGTTTTTACTTGATTTATAGCGTACGTGTCGATAAGGATTAAAATTGATTTATTGCGTGTCGATAAGGATTAAAAAAACGAACTTCTCTTTGTTCAAGGAAAGAAGGAAGTTATTAGCAAAAAAAAAAAAGGAAGGGAGGAAGCTACTAGGAAGTAGTAGTGGAGATGCTTTAATTAATTAGCAATTTGGTTAGTTTGACATCACAATTAGTAGGATTCCATAAGATGAAGCTAAGCTATACCCCACGTATTGACCACGTATGCGCTCTTTCTTTCATTCTTCCTCATTTTTTGACAGGTAGTCCAATTTAAGAGTAAAGTTAATTTGTCAACAAAAAAAAAAGAGTAAAGTTAATTTATATTTTATTTTATTATTTTTTATCGAAGCAATTATCCCAAATATGAAAGATTAAGATTCAAAGGTGATTATTTCCCTCGTCCAAAAATAAGAGAGTGATTATTTTATTGAGTTATTCTTATTAATTATTGGTTTGTTGTTATTATCATAAATAGAAAATAAAAAATAATAACTTATTAGTAATATAATATACAGAGTATAATTTAAAAAAATAATTAAAACTATCTCGAATATTGAAAGTGGCAATCTTTTTGTGAAAAATCTTTTTCGTAAATGAGATAGTTATTGCATGACAGAGAGAGGGAGTATTTGGCCCTAGTTTTCTCTCTCTAGGTTTTCTCTTCCAATTTCTTCATTGATGGGTGGTTTTGGGTTAATTCTTGACCTAAAATCACTCCTATTCATCTTTTTCTCTCTATTTCAATCTAAATAAGTGATTTTCACATAGATCTAGGTTTTTTCTTTGTGATTTCATCATCTTAGTGTGGTGGTTTGTTGTTCGTTGTCTTGTGCGGCGTTGTTTATTTTCCTGTCTTCTTGCAGTGTTCATTTGATTCATTTCGAAAAATCGATTATTCAATCAAAGATTTGGGCGTCAACGTTGCAGATCCGGAGGCCATGGATATTCCGATCACTTTAATTTTATCATATATTTTTGTAGGCATTATGTCGTTGTATGCTATTAACTTGGATGCTGTGAGTTTGTTCGCAGATTCATCATTTACGTTTTTAGCGGTGTTGAATGATGTAATCTCTCTATTTGAATGAATGAATATCATTTTGTTTTTGTCAAAAAAAAAAAGAGGGAGTATTTTTTTTATCAAAAAACGATGGTATTTTTTGGTTAAAAGACATATTAAACACGGTATGGTCTATATAGCATATAATTTTTAAAAATTTAAAGGAGAATTAAATATGGTATGTGAAATTTCAAGTCTAAACCAATGGTAAATACATAGAAAATACCAGAAATTTCCATGGATGTAAACGAGGATGAAGAAAAGCACTAGCTGCCTCATATCATTGCCATACCCCCAACTAATATATTACTCCCTCTAATCTCAAATATGATAAATAAGCAAAACATAATAATATATGTATTTGGTCCAAACCAACCCACTGCAAGTATGTAAGGCATGCATGTTTCATTGACTTACTATTTGAGCATATATTTTATGACGTGACGAGTTTCAATGTCTTTTCATGTTTCCTCTCTGTTGTTAAGACTCTAGGAGGATTTAGGGGAAATTTTTTTATTTCTGACCCTCTCCAAAAAAATAAAAATGTATGTCCCTTATTGAAAAATATTGATGCATTTGCCCTTGTTCTTCATTTGATTTGGCCAATATGACATTCGGTTTTTCGACACAGTCCACATTTTCTCGGTGTTTATTTCACAACATTCATTTCAGTTAAGATGCAAGTACTGTCCAGACGACTTTTCTTTAAAATCTCGGCATGGCTGGATTATGGCAAATCATTGGACTTTTATGTGGGGGCCAATAGTTCTTGTAGTGGACTACTTCGAACCTTTTATTGTAGAGGGAATGGTGTATTTATAATGGTGAAGATAAAAAAAAAAAGCTAAAAGAAAAAAAAACAAATTTATGGCGTGTTTGCCATTTCAAAGAGAGAACAAAAAAAAAAGAAAAAAGAAATGGCATGTTCGCCATTTGAAAGAGAGAGCATAAAAAAAATAAAAAAATATGGCATGTTTGCCATTTGATTTGTAGAACATCTGCATGCCAGTTAGAAGTTGGAAAAAAAGTTCATGTTCGCCGCCATATCAATTGGAGAACAAGGGCATATGTATCAATATTTTTCAATAGGGGGCAGACCTATCATTTGCTTTGGTGAGAGGGTCAGAAAAAATAAAATTTCTTAGGGGAGGGATTGCAAATTTCTCAAGATATTTTATTGGTGGATTGAATATTCATTAGTGAAAAAAAAACTATTAACGAATGAATAAATCACCAATAAAATATCTTGAGAAATTTGCAATCCTTCCCCTAAGAAATTTTATTTTTTCTGACCCGAATGAATAAATCAAATCATGAAAAAAAAAACTAATTAGTGATTAAGCAAAAAAATCATTTATATTAGTGGGAATAAATATTCATTAGTGAAAAATAAATTATGTACCAAAAAAAAAATTAAAAAAAATCAAATCATTTATATTAATGCATGATTAAGCAATTGAACTTTAATGAACTTCTAATGGATTATAAATGGATTAATTAATTATATCAATCCTTCTATTATAATTTAAGGTTGTATTTGTTTTAAATTTACCAAATTTATTCTTAGAAATAACATTTCTGGAACATAAAGATGGAAATTTTATTCCAAGGTATTTAAAAAAAAAAATGTTTGTTTAACATTATAATATTCCCGAGAACCATAAAAATAGAAATTATAATAGGTAGGTAATTACACATAATTTATTTTCATCTTCATGGGAACTTTATTCCCACTCTTTTCTTTGGAAAAAACTTTATATTCTCATAAATGTTTCATACCCGAATAAAATTTAGTAAACTTGTCGCAAACATAAACATGTATATTTCTATCGTTTTATTACTAAGAATCTACGAATATAACTTGAAACAAAGACAACCTTAAATCAAATTTTATCAAACCAACTTATTTGCAAAATATAGTGGAGTTGGTACTTTTAAACTCAGGGATGAACTAGGAAGGCCTTATCTTATCACTAGTCCTATCCTATAGTCCTATCCCACCGTCTCTTTTTAAGTACATTGAAATTGAAATTCAATAGATTCAAGCAAGCACTCTACATAAATTTTATTCTAAATTTTCAATACCTGTTTTAAAGTTTCAAAGTTTTTGGTTAATACCGATTTTGGTTCAAAGAGTCAGCATTTGCAGTCTTGTTTTACAATACCAACTTTACTTGGTTACTTGTTGAAAGTGATCAATGTAGAAGAGAAAAAGTTAAGTTGATTTTCAACTTAGACCTGTCCCAACTTAAGGAAGTTAGGCTAGTGGACCAACTGTCCCTATCAAATGTCAATAGAAAAATTGAAAACCTTTAGCATGATTTTTCTTAAAAAGGTCAAATGCAATCGACACTGAAATCAAGAATATGCACACTGGGAATTCCTTTGATAATAATGTATTGATACATATTTGCAGCTACCTCTAATCTGAAACTGTGCTACACACAATTTACAAGCTATAACTCACTGTTTTGCACCTAATTAGGATTTTCTGTGGTTAAAAAAATAGTACAGTTAACAAAATTGGTAAATTAAAGTCATTAAACGAAGATCGAATGACTCATTTTGAATTGATGTTTTAAGTTCCATTTGCGAAATTCGTAGTATGAGCTATTCAGCACGGCTTCAATTTACTATGCATGGTGATTGTACTGTACTATTTAATTTTGCACCATTTTTTCAGTGCAGGAACTAGGTGTCTGTTTTGCACTTACCTAGTGATTTCTAAACCAAGAAAAATAATTGATGGTAGACTAATCATAGGAAAAAGACAATTGTGCCTATACTAGCCGTAAGAGAAAGGCATAAAAGCAAGTAATGCAGGTATAATTCATCATGTTGGTAGCTTTATTTGTTGTGTTTGGCATGAAGATAAATTTGTATTGAGATTTGACACAGCAAAGCAATTGGTGCTATCAGAAATTGCATCAAGCTTTCTTGGCCTCTGAGCACTAGGATGCTGAATAATTACCAGAACTTCGTTTTTGGAGCATTCATCATGACGAGTGGACGTTGGCTACAAAAGATGAGATGAATTATTTGAACTTCATAACAAGTGTATGAGTAAAAGTAATTTAATTAACTTATGAATGAATAAATAGCAGAAGACAAAAGTTACCAAAAGATTGTATAAATTAGTTAACCATCCATCTAAGAACGTTAAAGCATGTTTGTACACTTACCAACCCAATGTGCCATTCATGACTGCTAAATTCTTTAAAGGTTGCTGCATCCATTTCCTGCACCAAAAGGTACTAATTAAGATTTTTTTTTTTTTTGTGGATAAATGCAAATTAAGATCTTGTTTTCCAAAAAGTAAGACTTAATGAAACTCCAACCTAAAGAGGCTACATTGTAAACATCATTTACTACTAATGTTTCAATGTCACGTAACATATGATAACAACCACAATGATACATTTCATTGAGATCATGAACATGTAGTGAAGATCGACAGCTTACAATACTGTAGATGGGAGGCACCAGAGTCATGCCTTTAGACTTTGTGGCTGGCATAACAGAGAAGTGTGGTGCCAAATCTTGTGATCTGAAAATCCATCTGCAGGTTAAGGAATGGATTAAAAACTATTTCAGATTAGAATTCGACACATAATTGAAGGAAAATCATGACTAGTTTTCTTGCACCGCTTCGTTTTTTATTAAGAAATTTGATAAATTTCAGGGAATTCAAAGTTTAATTGCAGTGGAACATAGATAAGCATACCCAATGTACACAAAGATGCAAAATTGCGTCCATTCTCTGATCAATAAGCGAAGCCAGTAATTCTCTGAGGAGTCATAAATGTTCATATATATCTACAATTAACGGGCTTGTCAAAATCACGTATGTACTAATATATCACTGTTCATGAAAGTGTACCAAATAAATCCCAAATATAATACCATAGTTTCTACCATAGCTACCATCTGCATTGCACCCTGAAATTTCCTGCACAAAATAAGAAAAGATGTTAACTATCAAAGTATGAATTACTGTTTACATGAGATGATATAAATATCTATGGCATTAGGAAAGAAATTACTCATACATTTCTCCGATGTGCAATACTTACTTGAACATTATGTATTTTTTATACACAGCATCATGCATTGCTCGAACATCCTCATTTTCTATAATGCCCAATTGTTCTCGCAACACCAATAGGTTTTGGGATATATGGTGGAATATTACATAGAATGAAATAAAATAATTTAAAAGCAGAAGCACCTGTACATTTGTTTAAATATGGATTAGCATCAAAGAAATAAACATGTTTATTATAGATCACAAATTTGCCATTTAAAAAATAATGTAGTTTCAGTTGAACTGCATATTACAATGACCATCTAAGAAACTTACAGTGAAGTATGGTACAGAAGCCTTGTAACCAACTAGAGTTAAGTAAAAGACACATGCAAGTGCGGCAGTTGAACGGCGTTCATTTAAAGAAAGATGCTCACACATGATGCAGTAACCATGAGCAATGAGCAAAAAGGAAACAAAAGCAGCTGTCTGAAACAACACGCCAGTTACGTATACACCAAATGACATCCACAAAGAGCATGCCTGAAAATTGAAGCATGAATACCTGCAAGAATAGTGTCACAAATACAGACCACAAACACAATTATACAAATTTCACACCACTAGGATATGCTGTCAAAAGAGATTCAAGTAAACCAAGTCTTTTTCAGTGTCACACCAGAAGAGTCATTTGCAACCTAACATTTATGCATTTGGGGCTACCTTAACAAAAGACCTCATACAGCAACCATTTTAAAAATAAACTGCTCTAAAATGTAATTGATTCTCCATTATATACAATAATTCTACAAATAAACATCAAAACTAATGTTAATAATTTGTGCCCACTGCCCCTTGTCTGTGAATAACTATCGTAATTCATGCAAATAGAACATTTAGATTTATAATAATATACTACTCAAATTCTCTTTTCATTTTTGGTAAGGCTAATAAGTCCTTGTTTGAACTTAATGAAAGATGATTCAATATCATCCAAGTATAAACATCAAAATACCAAATTTTAGACTTTAAACAAGGTCCGGAACGTACCAGAAGAGGAAGGATAGCATGAGCTGCAATGCTTTGATCACTGGAATCGAAGTAAGTGCCCACTGCAAGTTATTCCACTGCTCTAGCAAAACAATATCAAAAAATAAATAAATAAACAGTTACAAGTTACTACAACAACAACAACGACAAAAAAAAAAAAAAAACAACCGCCAGCTTCAAATTCACAGTACCAATTAACAATACTATGGCCATGTTGGGATAAAAAACTAAATTAAGTGTTTACAGCATAAAACCTTATCATATAGTTGTTTATAAGTAATTTAATTTCAATAATAAAAGATAAAATAAAGTCGAACTGTTTTCATACAAGCTATAAGTTATCCTAGAAAGTTTATAAAAATAAGTAGATATGTCATAAGCCGCTTCCATAAACTCTCTCTCAAAGAGTCTCACAAATTCTTATGTCAACAACACGTCAGCTCAGTTAAGTCAATCCAAACATACCCTAACTCATTTATGCCTACAAAACCTCATAAAGTGACAGAAGTCACAGCCCGTTTAGTTAAACGTACATTTTTTTAACAAAAATTAATTCTTCTATCTTCATATAAGCTATAAACAATTTTCATAAGTTATCCTAAAAAGTTTATAGAAAATAGCTTATACACATGTCATAAGCCGTTTTCATAAACTCTATCAAACAGTCTCACATGTTATGTCAATAGATAAATTCAAATAACTCAATCCGGACAGACGCTAACTCATTTTTGTGCCACAGAACATCTTAAAGTTACAGAAATCACCTACCATTTAGTTAAATTTACATTTTTTTTACAAAATTAATTATTCTTTTTAAAGCAATAAAAATTAATTCTTCTTAGTTTTACTAAAATATTATGTGTTCTTCATATTGGTCATGGAGAATGATTGAAATAAAATATTAAGGTAGTAAAATTAATTTTTATTTTCAGGTTGCATGTCAATAAAATCCAAAGGATGAACCTCAAATAACGAAACAGAGTCCAAAACAAGCAAAAACAGTTCTCAACACAGTAACATTCAGTTTCAATAAATATATGTAGCACCGATGTCTCTGATCAAAGGTGAACACGGACACATATGTAATACACTGAAATTCATAAACAATTCATTTTCTAAATTATTACCGGTGTCAATATCATGGTCGTGTCTTGTATCCGTGTTAATACTTGGTAGAATATTTACTAATAAACAAGATTGAAGAATGATATAATTGAGTTGAAGATTAAGAAGGAACCTGAAAATGGCGGGTTTTGTAAGTATAAGCGGTCCATGAACAAGCAGAGACGAACCAGATTGATAAGAAGGTTAGATACAGCGATGGAAGTGATCGATATGACTCGTCTACTCCTTCGCCGGAGTTTACCATTTGGTCGTCGGAAAGTTGAGTTTCGTCGCCGGCGAAATGAAGTTGTAAGTTATTACTGTGTTTAATGTAGCGTCGTTGTGTTAAGTTCGTGCGCCCACCAAGCACATTTTATACGCTATACTTTTCTACACGTCTCAAACGTGGCACTATCAAGTTTCAACTTTCAAATGACTAAAAAAAAAAAACACAAGAATAATAACTTAAAAAAAACCTAAGAATAAATTAAGAGTTTGAATTGAACACTTTCTTTTGCCTCGCATGTGTTGTGTGATGGATATGAGTTAGAAATTTTAAGTTAGATGAAAAAGTAAACGTTAAACAACATATAACTCAGATGATTTAGATATATATAGTCTTATGTGATTTCTCACATTTCAAACTGATGATCATTAATTTATTTAATGATCACGTAATAGGTTCGATGAAATATTAGACCTCATTTACTTTATAAAACTATTTTCTATTTTTAAAGTTTGTGTTAATTTCACTTGTTAAAATTTGCATTCTTATATGAACAATTACAAAAGTATTGTTTTCAATATTTCACGCCTCCTTAAAGTGGTATTTATCTTCTCTATATATCGTAAGTGTCTTTCATCTTCTTACTAACAAGTTATTAAAATAAACATATTAACTTGTCTAATTTTTTCATGTTTTCTTTTTGCCAACTTTTCAACTTTTTTAATCTCTCCACTCAAATCAATTGAGCTATTCAACCCCTAAATTTTTTATGTTGTATTGTAAGTTTTAAAATGTAACTATAAAAGTGGATGTCAATTTAAAAATCATTTGATGCATATCCTTTAAATTCATAAATAAATAAATAATGTTTCAATGTGATCCAAGGCCTAGCTAGTCCACCACTACTTCAGGATCCATTTCGAAATCTCAATCAATATAGAACCGGTCTATTATAGAAGGGATTCAAGTATTTTGTAACGTTGTAGCTTGTTCAATGACCTCTAACGACTATTAAACTAGACCATTGAAGAAAGACGTATGCAACATCTTTCCATTATTCTCCAAAATCTCCTCCTCGACATCGCAGAAATACCTTCCTCCACAACAATACGAGATACACAATTTTGTCACTCTAAAACCTCGTACAATTTTGTCACAATCTTTGATGTATGGCACAAACTAGTTCCGACAAAAGTTTCTCTTTTTTCTTGGCGTCTTCTTCAAGATAGAATACCTACGAGATCAAACCTGGTGCGATGACATGTTCTTCAACCAAACGACAATTTTTGTGTTGGAGGATGTGGGTTAACAGAAACGACGGATCACCTTTTCTTAGGATGTGGATTTTTTGAAAGAGTGTGGTTTTTAGTCTATCATTGGCTTGGTGTTTCTTTTGTATCTCTAGGTTATATTAAGGATCACTACTCTCAGTTTATTCAATTGGCGGGGTTGCCGCGATCTACTCACTTTTATTTAAAGGTTATTTGGCTTGCTTGTGTTTGGGCAATATGGAAGGAGAGAAACAACCGAGTTTTCACAGATACGGTTATTGATCCTCTCCATATTGTCAAAAAAGTAAAGTTAAATTCCTTCCTTTGGATATCTTCGAACTATGTGCCTATAGCTTTTGGTTTTCATGATTGGTGGAGACATCCACTCCTATGTATGGGTTTCATGTAATGTGTCTTGAGTTTTATTTTTCTTGGTGTTGGCATCTTCATTAGTTGTCACGGTGTTGTAACAAATATTAGGTGATTCATCACTTTTGCACACCTTGTACGGGGTGAATCATTTTGCTTTTGAGCAATATATTCCATTTTGATTTGTTCAAAAAAAATGTTGGGATGTTTGCCGATATACTATCCCTCATATTCAACATCAACGGATTAATTGATCAAACTTTGGGATTAGAAATCATTTGATGTTACTACTGCCACTTAAATAGCAAAACAAACTTATTAGGTTAGTTTGAACAAATGTTGGATCAATTAGTAACAATTTAACTTTTTATGTTAGTTTGAATCTCGCCGGTGATTTGCAAAACTCATTGGTGGATGCATATTTTTTATCAACACTCTCTGAACCTTAAAAAAAAATTCAACTCCCATGATGCTTGAAATTCAGCTTGTCTAAACTTCGATATTGAAAAAATTATTGAAAATTGGAAATGATATGTAAACGAGATATTTGTTATTATGAAAACCACTCAAAGTTTTTTAGTTAAATTAGTATTTGACATGACCCAATATTTGGTGTGAAACCATGATAACTTGAGTTTGACATTCCGTTATGATTTTGGTAATGAATATGGTCATGGATTGGTTTATTTAATTAATTAAGCCTCGCCACGAATATTTATAATTTTGTAATAAAAATGCAAAGTTGATGGACCAGCTTTTGGGGAAAGAAAGTTGGTGGGTTTAAGTCTAACTATCTTTGTTGCAAAGTGGAGTCATGCAACAAAACCACTCCCAATTTCAGCAATGCTCAAGTGACGAATATCTACTCATGATGCCATATTGTCATTGCCTACTGATCAAACATTATCCATGCAAATATAACAATTTACTTTATTCTTTTTGGTGAAATGGTTTTAATTAAAATTGTTAAAAGTCTATTAGCAATTTAGCATTAATGTTTAACAATATTTGTCATAACCGCGTCAAATAGGGCACGAAGTCGTGAAGAGCACTTAAAAGTTTATTAAATTTTTGAGAGTTTAATAAAGTACCTTACCTAATTTAAAATACTATTTTTCTATTATAATGTTTATATCACTTTTTTGAAATAATATTATCATGCATGAAACAAGAAACAATATAAAAAAAATCGAGGAGGGTCATCATTTTTCTGTTCATGAAATGAGTTTCGTTTTTATTTTAGATTTTAAGTAAAACGACAAAACTCACCAAATCAATATTGAAAGTAGTGTTGTTGCTATTGCTAATGCATTTGACCAACTAATTTTAGGCAACGGGGTGTTGACTTTGGTAAGGTTCTTTAGGGACAAGATGGTGTTACTTTTCAATATAAAAATGACATGTATTTTTTTAATGTTTTCATCTTCGTTTTTCATAATTAAGGAGGTATAGAAGTACTATAACGTAAGATTAGCATTACAAGCATCTAAATATATAATTTTATTTAGAATATATAATTTTTTGTAAAAAGTATTTCATTTGATGTAACTTGAACCAAAATTGAAGGCAGCCAAGGTTTTGTGGTAGATGAAGATGGTCATCAGAAAAGAATCACTGAATCAGGGCTTTAGGTGAACAAACTCACTAACAAAATTAGTTTCCTCAACTTACTACCCAATCAAAAGATTGAAGATATATTTTTTTGGTAGAATTGAAGATATGATATTTAAATATTCAAAATTATCATTATAAGTAAACAGATATATTTATCTTGAGATGTTTTCTTATCAAATATAAAGAACTTGAGCCACGTTATTAAGACACAAAAACTCTATAAAATAGACATTAATTAAGTGTTGATGTTAGGGGGTCGGGTAGCTCAACTCGTTTGAGCTAAAAAAATTAATGAATTGAGGAGTTAAAAGTTCATAGTTTAAGTCATGGCAAAAAGAAAACAACAATTATCATGCTAATATTTCTGATTTTTTTTAAAAAAGTGTTGATGTTAGGCTCGATGAGAGAGAGAAAATGTTATTTAAAAAGTGGAAACCTTAGAAAAATACATCTATATCAAATTGTATGTTCAAGAAATCTTTGAAAGTATAAATCAGTTGGTATAAACATTGCATTGTATATATTGGTCGAAATTTGAACCTCAAACACCTCACTTGTTCATTTTAAGATGTGAACTTTTAGCTATTAGACTACTTGATAAAAGAAAATTGTGTCAAAAAAAATTATTATCTTTTTTGTGCAATTAAACACAATTCCCCCTTTAATCATCTAGTTATCTCACGTAATTGATAGTCAAGCACAATAAATCTGCAAAACAAACTCCCTAATTTGTATCTTTATTACAAACTTTTAAGTTGCAGATAAAAATAAAAAGAACGCCTAAAAAAAGAGAGAAATAGTCATTTCGGTTTTTGAATGTATAATAAGTAGTCCCACTATTCCTTATTGTATCAAAATTTCAAAATAGTCATTACTTTAATCAAAATAGTCTCTGACGCTAAAATAATCTTTCAATGCTCACAATAACTATTTTCAGAGGACTGAAATGATAGTAAATAAGTACTTATGTGGACTAATATGAAAATAAGCAAGTATATTGAAATAATATGACAATATTAACAAAGCATTTTAATGTCAGAGACTATTTTCACTAACGAAATGTACAATCATAGACTATTTTAAAATTTTGATATATTTAGGGATTATTGTGGTTATTCGTTACACATTCAAAAGACCAAAATGACTATTAAAAAAACAAGTATTGTATGTGGTTGATATATTAAAAAAAAAAGTATTGTATATCGACTGACTCAACACTGTACACACTCTTCGTGTCTATGGTTGAGTCAACGGTTAATTTAGTTCAGTTGATCCTTCAAACCAGACAATCTGACATCAACCTGAATCCTAAATATATTAGATTTTCCTCATTGTAGTAAACTGCATGTAATATGGTATTCATATCTATTGGATAAGTGTTCGTGGTTCTTTATTGTGTTTTATAACAAAATGACCTAAACACACCAATTTATACAAGCTTCTATACGTCATGGACTACAGAAACTGTTGATGCAATGTGGACCCAAAAAATGCTCTACTTAACTAATTCGGATTATAAATTCCAAAATGTCTCCCCTCAATAGTATGAGTTTTGACATGATATTTAAATATTCAAAATTATCATTATAAGGCAATATATATTTATTTTGAGATGTTTTCTTATCAAATATAAAGAAATTGAGCTACCTCTGTAAAATACACATTGATTGAGTGTTGATGTTGAGCCAAAGGACTTAAGGAGTTGAAGAGTTAAAAGTTCATATTTCAAGTTCTGGTCAAAAAGAAAACAACAATTAACATACTAACATTAGTCGTTAAAAAAAATGTTGATGTTAGGCTTGATGAGAGAGAAAGAAAGTTATATAAAAAGCGAAAACCTTAGAAATTAAATACGGTGTTTATATTAGATTGTGTGTTCAAAAAGTCTTCGTAAGTATAACTAAATTGGTATGAACATTGCATTATATATGTAAAGGTCAAAGTTCAAACACGAGACACTCCATTTATTTATTTTAGGAGGTGAACTTTTGACTATTAGGCTATTTGATAAAAAAAAAATTTGTGTTCAAGAAAAACTTATCATCTTTCTTTTGTGCAATTAAACACAATTTCCCCTGTAATCTACTAGTTAAGTTATTTCACATAATCGATAGTCAAGCACAATAAATTTGCAAAACAAACTCCTTAATTTGTATCTATAGTACAAATTTTTAAGTTGCAGATAAAAATAAAAAACGCTAAAAACAAGTTTTTTTTTTTTTTTGAAAGAACAAGTATTGTATGTGGTTGATATAAAAGTTGTAATAAACTATATGACATAAAGTTTCAACCAAATATTGGTTTTGTAGAATTACTTTTCGATTAACTATCATTGAGAATAATATCAAATGTTACACACATGTAATTTGATCTCTCTCGCTCTGTCTTTCTTTCTCTCCCTTCTTCCCCCATGGGACTGGATCCTCTTCAATGTCTTAAGTGTCCAATAAGATCATAGCCATTAAAAAGTAAATGTCCGAGCAAAAAATTTAAATGTTGCAATTAAAAGAGATAAAAGGTTTAACGGTGTAGATTCCTTCAACGGATAAAACCGGAGATTTCCGCTAAAGAAAATCCACTTCCCTCCCCTCTGACTATTTTTTTTGGTTACACTCCCCTATGACTATCAGCCAGAGTACGTAATAATAAAACAAACTATATAAATAGATAAGACTATACAGTGTCAATTGTTAACAACAAACTGTGCCCTATAATTTCAACAGTTTTGAAAGAAAACAAGTATAAAAATATTTCCCCTACAAAAAGAAGTATCAAAATATTTGTTCGTGCATATTATGTATATATTTTTTATTTTCATGAGTGTATAATTTTTTTATATAATTTTTGGCATGAAATTAGTAAACCAGAGGCTCAAAAAATAAAATTGAAGTGTCCGTTTATGAAGCCCATGATTTAGGCCTGAGAATTGGTCCTTGTATATGACTAGACTCGTTGGGATAATTTTAATTTTTTAACAAAAATAAAATACCAAACTACCTCCTCTCAAAAAATAAATAATAATAATAATACCAAACTACCTTTGCTTCAAGTAAGGGGGTGGTAGTATAATGAATAGATTTAACTTTTATTTTTATTTTTTTAAAGATATGAATAGATTTATTCATAAGATCCTCAAAAGAAGTTCCAACGAGTTTATCTCAATTAGTATAAACACTGCATAATAGATGTATGAGTCGGCGTTTGAACCTTATACACCCTGCTTATTCACCTTAAGAGGTCAATTTCCAGCTATTAGAGGATACTACTTCATCTAGTCTACAATCGGTTACTACCAATCATCAATAAGTTTAGGGTCGGTCCTAGAATTCTACGGGTCTTGGCATAGTATGAGAAAAGGGCACCATTACATAATACGTCATTTTTTTTTGTGATAAATGACGAATGACACATGCATTGGTTATGACGGTTGACAAGATATTATCTATTTTTCAATCATTAATCTCATCATTGCTTAATTCTCTTGAATATCTCGCATGAGAAATGCCTAAAATGTTGGTCAATGGAAAAATTAAGATTCATTTTTATAGTAGGCCCATATTCAACTAGAATATCTCTTGACGTGTTATAACGATTCTCCTATTTTCTTGGATCATAAATATTAAAATATGCAATTTCAATATTAGATGTATTTGACACATCATCGGCAAGATTGAAGATGAAGGATTTGGCACCCTTGATGTGTTTTTTTCGATTTTGCGTTAGCGTTTCTCTAGAGTTTTCGTTTTTGTTATGTTGTGTTTTAGTTTGCTAAAGCTTTGTGTTGCTATACAAACCCCCCCTTTTGCATTGGTATGGGCCCTTTTGATGAAAAAATGGTTAAAAGCTGTTGGGCTGAAGCTTTGATATTGCTGACATTTGGGCCCGTTTGGTGCATTTACTATATAAATCCCCTTAGCATGTATTGATATATACACCCCCCTGTATAAAAAACTTTTTTGGACCCCTATAGGCATGAGCCCTAGGTTGTCACACCCTAGGCCTATGCATTGGGCCGACCCTAATAAGTTATATATCATAGAATTTATAGATCATAGAATTGAGTTAGTTATACATAAATAAGCTAGTACAAAGTTAGTTATAACAGACAACTTGTTCTCCAAGTTATCCAGTTTTACATCACTTGTATATATAGAAATCTTGTAACTAACTTTATGTTAGATCATTCATTTCAATATATGATATTTCTTTGTTCATTTTCTTTGAATTTGATCTCCTCACATGGTATCATTAGCCTTTCAGAAATTGGCCCACGCTTCCGATTTTCCCTTTATTTTTTATGTAGATTCTTGTAGAATCTCTTTGATGCTCTCTGTTCAATTCTACATTTCTTTCTTTTGATTCTTCTTTTTCTCTGCAATTTACACCTTCGTGTTTCTTGCAATTTCCATTTTTGTCTTCATCGTCTACCTTGAAACATTCTTTGATCTTCCATGGCACGCAACAATATTGTTTCTACCAATACCAACAATGAAACAACGGTCACAAATCCTTGACAAAGTACTGCTTCAAAATAATATGTTCACCCTAGTGATCGATAGACCTAATTATGTTACGGTTACACTGTTTTTGGATGGAAACAACTTTCTTGCTTGGGCTTGAGCGGCGCGTCTTGCTTTAGGTGCTAAGAACAAGTTTCAGTTTGTTGATGGAAGCATTCCAATTCCTACACTTCTTGATCCAAATCGCCAGACTTGAGAATGATGCAATACCTTGATTCACTCTTGGATTGCTAATCTGGTGAGTCTGCAAGTTGCACAATCAATCGTTTTCATTGAGAATGTTCTTGACGTTTGGACTGGATTTAAAGAACGATTCCCCAAATCTGATCGCACTTGTGTTGCTAAGCTACAATCTAATATTAATAATTTGAAGCAAAGTTTATATCATCCACTAAACTACTTGACAAAAAAATCTCAAAAGAAAGGTTTTTCATCACCTTATGCTATTTTTGGTTTCTCATAAATTCCCTCTATCATTGAACATAATTCTATTCAAGACGTGTTAAATTCTAAAATGTAGTTATCTCTTCTAATTAACTTTCAAACATTGACTTTTCATGTTTGTGCATGATATGCGTTGTTTTCTAAGCATCGGAATTTAAGTGATTGTCTTATGTGTTGAGAAAGACTTGTTAAAGGGACCAGACACATTGGCTTTCATTTGTTGTTGGGACCCCGGGTATAGGTAGTAGTGGGAAGATGTTGGATTGGACTTGGACCCATCATGCATGAATCAGTACACAACATTTTTATGTGCAAAAGTTGGCAACCTTATGCAGAACTATAAATGAAATTCACAACTATATACACCCAAAAAATATAGGTTTAATTACACTTTTGGTCCTCGCATTTTGACCAGCTCACGAAAATGGTTCTGTCTCTTTCAAATCGAACAAACTCGTTCTTAAATTATATGTTTTTTTGCAGTTTTAGTCCTACCACCTATTTTTCCCTCAAAAAACGCTGATGTGTTCAGTTTTTTAATGAGGTGGCATGCAAAGCAATGATTTGATAAAACACACATGGAAAAGCAACTATCCACATCAGCAAATACATATTTTAAGAAATTATTATTAAGAAATTTAATGAAATAACTAAAAATCCCAAATTGTTCATAGTTCTCACCCATCACCATTAGCATAAGAACAACAATCATCATTTCCATGGTCAATTCATAACTCACTCTGATCTCTAACAAACACCATAAATTAATAAATAAACAATTTGAATGAAAAACGAAAGATGAATTGAATGAAGAAAGTGACTAACTTAGAGGGAGAACAGGAGCTATACGAGAGGAAAAAGAAAAAGGAACTTGAGAGGAGGACCATTGTTCTTCCTTCTTACAACGGGTTCTCTGAGCATAGCAGTTTAAGGGAAAATATGAAGAATTGAATTATTCAAGTGTGAATGAGAAAACGTTACATATTGGCAGGATCGAAGGACGTCAGCGCCATGGCGGAATCGAGAGTTGTTGATACGAGGTCAGCAAGGATTTTTTCCGATACAATGAATCACAAATCACAATGATAACCTTTTTCTGAAGTGACAAGAATAATAGTGCTAAAAAAAAATTGAAGATTGGGATGATGAAGAAGAAGATGGTGTTGAGGATGATGATGTCAATTTGTTTTTGTTTTAATTTATGAAATGTTTAAATTGATGTTTTAATGTCATTTTTTAAGTTGGCACTGCTACATAGATATTCATTTGTCATCTTAGCGTTTTTTGAGAGAAAAACAGGGGATATCACTAAAACTGCAAAAAAACATATAGTTTAAGAACAGTTTTGTTCGATTTGAAAGAGGTATGATCATTTTTGTGAGCTGGTCAAAATGCGAGGACCAAAAGTGCAATTAAGCCAAAAATATATACATTTTTTTTTAGAGGAGCAATTTGTTTCTTAGATTTTTTTTCAAAAAAGGAATCCTAACTCAGTTTGTTTCTTACTTTTCATTCACGTCTCTTTAATATATGTGTGTACCAGATTGGGCGGAGGTAAAATGAGAGATTTTGTTAGTACTCGAATTTGATCACTATTCACTAACATTACATTGGAACAACTTGTAGTTAGATTATAGTAATCATTTCAGTTTCAAATATAAACAAAAGTTGATCAAAGAAATTTGAAGTATTTTGGCTCAAATACATATTTGATACATTTTGATTGAAGGGGATAAGAATTGGTAAAAGTAATTTTAGCTTTCCATTTGAGGTTTCCATCTGAATATTTTATTTGTGAGAGATCTTAAAGAGGGACCAAGAAGATCACGTATATACGTAATTGATAAATTATAATTGTAAATTATAATTGTAGTATTAGGTATGCTTATACGTTCTTTAGTGTAATGTAGATGCAACTTTTCAACAACAATTCTATTATGGGATACAGTAGTATCTGATTTCGAGACTCTACCAACCTATTTTTATTTGCAAATTAGATTATTCAGTCTCTTTTACCACCGTTTTAGGAGCTGAAACTATATGTTAGAAGTTATTAAAGTGGTCATATCAAATAGAATGCATGTTGTATTGTTCGACAATGATTTCAAAACTTCATCTGATGTGTTCACCACCAACAACAATCCTCTAAACGAATTTGGTGACCTTGTATCTCGATGTAGAAGTATTTTACTTAATAAAAATGACTTTATAAATGTCATATGTTCAGACACAAGCAAACCAATATTACTAGAGCATCCTTAACTCACCTAAACCTTCAAATTTTGCATGATGCACTCTCTACTTTGTATGTGTTAATTTTGAATGAATTGAATTAAATTTTCTTTTGCTGAAAAAAAAAAAAAAAGAATGCAACTACCAGAGAATATTCTACTAAAAAAATATAACTACTAGAGAAGATAGAATCTTTATCATGTTGATCATAATTGTTGAAATTAATAGCTTCTTATTAAAAGGATTCATAGCAAGACCATATGTCCATATCTAATTATTTTAAGAAGACCGAATTCCGAATCTCTTAAAAAACAGACGAAATTCCGAATATATAGTTAGCTATGACTGATGATACCTTGGTCATGATTCCTTTATACGGTAATTTTGTACGTATTTGGACCAATAAATACATAGTTACTTCCCTTGCGGGCAAGATAAATGTAGTACATAAATAAACAATTATTTGAGCATCACTTCACGTGATAGTTTTAAACTCAAAGCTTAATAATGGAGCAAGTCTTCTATGATTACAACTATAATCAAAACATTGGACACACTCACATAAAATAAAGAAAAAATTAAAACAAAAACAATTTTGCCCTATCAATTAACATCACTTAATCTTAATAATGTGTCATTACTCTTTAGTTTAATCAAAATATCTCTTGTTTAAGTTAACTACTAACTCAAATTTAATGACCATGTGATGAAGACAATAGTGGAGTCATTTTATATAAAAGCATGTGAGTTCAGCAAAGAAACCCGGACTTGTGCCTATAAATTCTCTAAATTTATCATAAAGCAATGCTAGTACTAATGTGCCATAAAATAATGAAAACCAACAACAATCAATACATAAAAAAAGACTAGTAATCAAAAAGTAACAAGATCCATTATTGTTTCAAGTAAACGTGTACAACGAATTTAACACAAAATTAAAAAGAAAAAGTTTCTTGACTCTTGTATTAGCCACCACCATATCATTTCTAAATCATATCAATATCAAATTGTGCTGCACCACAAAATAATGTGTTAATTAACCAACTGCTCTAATCTTAATTAATTTCATGTGTTTTGTTTTGTCCGATTCTTTTTGTGTTTGTGACGTGCTATGATGACCCCTTGTATGAGACAAATGAGAGTGATGATATTTTTTTTTTTTCGACATTACATTAGTATATTTCATATCCCCAAATCATTAAAAAATTAATAGTTGCCAGGGCCATTAGTTTAAATAATAAGACTTTCATTCCACGAGCCAATTGAGATTATGAACAGAGCTGACTTTATTTACATATACTGTTTGTGTCAGTGGTAGTATTACCTTGCAGAGTTTACTAAAAGAGAATATTCTTTATATATTCACTAATTTTTTTGAAGGATTTATATATTCACTAATTATGTGCAATTTTAAACGCGTGGTTGGTTGTGCGGTTAATAAAAATTAATTAGGGATGAATTACAAAATTTAATTAAAAATCAAAATGAATGTGAAATAATTTATGTTGGGATACATTAATAAAAAAGTGAGCTGATCATTTATAGATAAAAATTAATTTCAACCGTCATCACCTAAACATATCAAAATTCATTTTATATGTCTTAAATCATTTTTAACCATTCTTATTAGGGTTAATAGTGTTTTTCACCCCTGTAATATAGGTCATTTCCGGTTTTCGCCCCTATAAAATTTTTGGTTTGATTTGCATCCTAGTAAAACTTTTTTTTTCTGAAAAACACCCCTCCTCCATCCAACTCACCAAATGCGCATATGTGGCGCTGATTTGGCTTTTTTATATTATTTTTATTTATTTGTAATTGTCCACGTCATATTTTATTTTTTAAAATATCTGAAAAATTAATTTTCAAAAATCCAAAAAATCAGAAAAATATTCAGAATCTTTTCCAAAAAATTTAGAATTCGAAAAAAAAAATCAAATATTTAAAAGATTCTGGAATTTAATTTTCAAAATAAAAATAATTAAATTTAGAAAAAACAAATTCGAAATTTAAAAAAGTCAGAAAAATATAGTTTTAAAATTTTTTCTACAAAAAAAAAATTCTGGAAAATCTGAAATTAAAATTTTAGAAAAAAAAACATTTTTCTTTACAAAATTTTGGAAATTAAAAAGTTAATTTTTTATTTTTCAATATATATTCATTTATATTAATTTAAGAATAAAAAATAATTTTTCGAAAATAAAAAATATGGCAAATATTAGAAAAAAAATCATTTTTTATTTTAAAAAAATTTAGGAAAAATATTTTAAATTTTTCAATTCTAACAAAATATGATATAAATTTTAATTTTTTATTCTCAAAGAATTCTTTATTGGTAGAAAATCTTTTAAAAAAACAGTTTTTTCGAAAAAAACCTGGCCTTTTTTTTTAAATTTCGATTTTTTTTTATTTTGAAAATTAAATTCCAGAATTTTTAATAATCTTCTTAATTTCAAAAAAGAACCAAATTTTTTTAATTTCGAAAATAACTGAATGTTATTTCAAATTTATGAAAAAAAATTTAACATTTTCTAAATAAAAAAACTGAATTTTATATTTTAAAATTTTCAAGAAAAAAATCTGAATATTTTTCTAAATTAAAAAAAAACTGAATGTTTTTTCTGAATTTTAGAAAGAAAAAAAATATATTTTTTCGATTTTATAAATTTTTTGAATAAAAAATCTGATTATATTTCTGATTTTATCTAATTTTTAATATTTCGAAAAAAAAATAAAAGTTTTGTCTGATATTTTAAAATTAAGAATAAAAAATCTGAATCTTTTTAAAATTTTCAAAAAAAAAATCTTAATGTTTATTTTTAAATTAATATAAATGAATTTATATTATATATTGTTTTTAAAAAAGGCACAAATGCCACGTGTACCCTTAAAAAAAAAATTATACAGTCAGCGCGCCACATAAGCAGACATGCACAGTCAGCATGCCACACAGTGTACCACGTCAGCAAATATGCACAGTCATATGGGGGAGGGGTGTTTTCCGGAAGAAAAAAAGTTTTACAAGGATGCAAATCAAACCGAAAATTTTATAAGTGCGAAAACCGGGAATGACCTATATTATAGGGGTGAAAAACACTATTAACTCTTCTTATTATTGTGAAACCAAACACACATTAGGTCAAAGCAAGATTGTTTCCTATAACTAGACTTTTGGCCCGTGCATCGCACGGGTCTGACGTATTGTTTAGTATTCGCATAAATTATTTATAAATCAACATATATTAAATAAACTATCTATTTTATAAAATGTTACCCAATGACTAAAGTGTTGAGACGTTAAACGAGTGTAAGAAAGAGATCCATTAACAGAATTATTGTATCATATGAGGTAGGAAAATAGGATAATTTGTTAAGCAAAGATTGGATCAATAGGAGCGATCTGTTTTTTCAAAAAAAATAGGAGCGATCTCTAATTTCAAAAAAATAGGAGCGAAAATAGGATTGGATCGGATTTAGGAGTGATCTGTTGTTTTTGATTTTAGAAGTATTTGAAAATAACATTTTGATTAAATTAAATAGGGGTAATATAGTAAAATTAATCATTGAAGTTAGGTTAAATCTAGGGCAACATTTTGCGTTCGGGTTAACTTTAAGGAATAAGAGATAAGAGATTTCAAAAGTATTTGAAAATAACATTTTGATTAAATTAAATGGGGTTAATTAAATAGGGGTAATACAGTAAAATTAGTCATTGAAGTTAGGTTAAATCTATGACAACATTTTGCGTTCGGGTTAACTTTAAGGAATAAGAGATTTCAGAAGTATTTGAAAATAACATTTTGATTAAATTAAATAGGGTTAATTAAATAGGGATAATACAGTAAAACTAATCATTGAAGTTAGGTTAAATCTAGGGCAACATTTTGCGTTCGGGTTAACTTTAAGGAATAAGAGATAAGAGATTTCAGAAGTATTTGAAAATAACATTTTGATTAAATTAAATGGGGTTAATTA
>Ga0315914_1000026_pt1 | contig 106719 bp, 62 predicted proteins | sample MpolenodulesMG_FD_203920 | JGI IMG/M metagenome (GOLD analysis project Ga0315914, IMG submission 203920) | Medicago polymorpha root nodule microbial communities from Los Angeles, California, United States - elongated nodules | ecosystem: Host-associated > Plants > Roots > Nodule | place: USA...
GGTCTCAGGACAGCATTTGGTCTTTCAATATGTGACTCTTAGTACTCATTATAGGTTCAAAAATTCCAGCTTTTTTCCACACTGATTCATATTTAAGCTGAAGCTGATCAACCCAATCAACCCATTTGCTGGGGTTTGGATAGCCCCAACCACAGAACTGGATTTTCAAAGACCATTGTTTTGGCTCAACAACAGAACAAGAAGATGGTGGTGATGATGATTGTTCCTTTGAAAGAAGACGTTTGAGAAAGTGTGCATTTCTCAAAGTAGGTTCCTTTGCATTAACAGAAGAAGAAGGTGAAAGCATGAAACTTTCCCTCACCTCCATGATGGTGTTATCTTCTTCCATTAATGGTTGGTGATGAGTATTCATGAAAAAGCTTCAATCTGGTTGAAAGATGAAGAAAGTTGACAAAAATGGTTGTAAAAGAATTGGTTTTTCTTTCCAAAAATGGTTGCTGAATACGGTACTGTTCTGTTGTGATCCTCAGAGGAGCAGTTAACGTTGGACCAAACTTCACATAAAATGGTTGCTGAATATGGTACTGTTCCACTAATGTGTTTTTTTTTTCCTGAAGCAACACTTATGTGTTTGCTGAAAACCCCAAATTATCCTCACTCACCATAAATACTAGTTTTTGTCCTGTATGTCAATAAGGCCCCACCAAAAACTAATGAATATTTTTTTTTGGTAGAATGACAAAAGAAAAGGAAGAAAAGAAAGAAAAAAAAAACCCTAAAACCAAGGCTCAAATTGGGGCATCAAGCCTCAACACCGACTTCAACTCTGTTGGGGGAGCAAACCCTAAAACAAACTTATATTTAGGGATAAAATTATTTTCTGAACTTTATATTTACAAAGAGAGGTGGTGTATATTAAATTAAATATAATAATAAATAGACAAAATAGAAAATGGGTTGGGTTGGGATCTTAGAAATGGCAACTCTTCCTTGACATTCCAACACAAAAAATACATTCACTCTTAACATTTTTTAACCTTTCATAAATTAAAAACAAAAATTTAATAAAATTTTGATTCATGCTCAATCAATCAAATAAAATCATATAGCTAAAATAAACATCCTAGCCGACCCAACAAAAATGGGGAGGGGGTATTGCCAACAACATTCATCCAATCATTGTTTCTTTAAAAAGTCTTCAAAAATAAAAAGAACATGCAATTTCTTTGAGGAGGTGAATCTATTAGATGAAATTTATAACCAAATGTTTCTTAGGGTAATTATCATCATGCAAGACACAACCAGCAACAAGTATCTGTCTCTATACAAAATCTTCACTTTTGTTTTGAAGTCCCATTCCACTTCGTTTCGAGTGTTGTGCCTTCTTTAAGTGCTGCTTGTGCTTCATTCTCCATACCAAGTGTTGCAAGTGCAACAGATTGAAGATATGATGCAATGTGCCATATTGGTGAAATAACTTGCGCTTGCATTGCGTCATTTAGCCCTTCGTTAGCCATGTCGCTTATGAGATAACACAAACTGCGTCGTGCATAGACTGTTGGAGAAACCATTGTTCCAGCATCGATGAACTGCGTTTAAACACAATCAAATCTCATTAACTAAATTACTATGATTAGAAACTAAATCTAATCCAAATAGAATGGCTAAATAGGATGGATCCATAAGGTGGTGATACCAAAATGATTCATGCGTAAATAATCTCTACCAACTACCTGATTAATTTGGTTTTAAAAAAATATTGACTATAGGTCTAATTGTGATATGCATTTAACTGATCAGTATGTTAGAAACAAAAAATTGGTAAGCCAATTAAGATTAATCCAACTTATCAGCGTAAGAACTCTACCTGTGTGTAGCACTCGATTGCTTCTCTAAACTCTTTCTGTCGGAAAGCAGCATCCCCCTTTTTCTTGCAATTTAATATGTCCTGCATTTGATCAGTCCACATATGGAATGATAACTGCAATATCAGAAAAGAGAATACATAAGTTACAATCTTTTCAAAAAAAATTTTGAAAGTTTTATGTAGAAATTCATTAAAATATGATTTAGATATAGAACCTCATTTGTAACTCCTTCATCATCTTTATAACCAATACTATCCAGAACTTCACGTATAGCAGTCAAGTCCTTTCTTGAACATGCTTCACCAAGTGGAGATAATGATGCAAAACTGGTGCTATGGGGTATACCCATCAATACATGTGAAGGAACCTAAGAATAAATGAGTATCAATAAATTTTGTTACAACAAAGATAATCAAATGTGCACTTCCAAGTTTGATTAGCTACAATATGCTGTCATCATGTTTGCAATGCATGTGAGTGCAAGGAAGAAAAAATGTGAATATAGGAAAGAGCCATGTTATTTTGACACAATGGAATAACAGTTTAGATAGTTAATGCGGTTCAGATACATGGTTAGTTAAGTTTAATTGATGATTGATGAGAATAGCAAGCTTCATAACTCATTAATCACCGACTAAACACAACTAATCACCATTTTGAATGTCATTAACAACGATTTGGATGGTTAATGGATACTCCCTCCGTTTCAAAATGAGTGTCGTTTAAGGTTTTTCCACACAAATTAAGAAATGTAATAATGATGTCAAAAGACATGACAATTTTACTAAACTAACCTTATTTTACTACTGGTGCAAGTCTTTAGAAGTAGTGTACACTCAATTAATTAGAGGGTACAATTGGAAGTAAAATAATAATTCTACATTGAAAATTGCAAGTGATATTCATTTTGAAACATTATTTTTTGGCTAAAACGACGCTCATTTTGAAACGGAGGGAGTATAATGTATATTTGAATACCTTAAATCATGGTATATGACGTTCAAAATTGTGGTTAATTACATTCAGTGGATGGTTGTGACTTGCGACACTGACACCCCACTGAATATAATCAACTGCATTTGAATTGTGTTAACCATGCAAATTATTATCATAATTTACTATCAAATTTGTGTCAAAATATCATTTCGATATAGGAATTATGCAAATAAACCTAATAAAAGATATGAATCCCATTCTACCCCTGCCTTAACTATACAAAAGAATCTAAGCAGCAAGTATTTCAAACAGGATATTTTAACCAAACTACGTAATTATAATGTGCCAACCTCGGTTTCTTTCTGAAGAGGAGCCAAAGCAGCCACCAATGATTTAGGATTAGGCCTTTCTCTAGGTTCATACTGTAAACACCGAGATGCCAAGCGTACCAGCTCAGTTCCATCATTGTCAGAAAATTGTCCTTCCAAACAAGAATCTGTCAACATCTGCAGATTTCTGTCCCGGATCAAATCGAGGGCCTGCATCAAGTTCTCTAATAATTAGATATGCACAAGTTTATAGCTTACCAAAAACTTGAAATATTACAGATATTCAAGTTCATATATAATATAAAATATCAATTTTAAGTGTCAACTTTGATCCCTACAAGAATGACTTACATGACTCGGGGGGATATGCTTTCCACTGAGAAGGTCAAGTAAAAGAGTGCCAAAGCTATATATTACACTTTCTGGTGTTACTCTCCCTACAGAAAATGGAAGATATACAAGAAATTATGTGTTGTTCAAACTTTACAAAATATGAATGAACATGTAAAAAGCAATACAGATCAACTAAATCAGCATTTTAGTCCTTGAAATTGTAAGGGTCGGTCAATATAGTCCCTCAAATTTACAAAATGGTAATTCATTCCCTTAAATTGAACGTCACCCAATTTAGTCTTTTTTCCAAGTTTAGCACCACAATTTTAAAGGCTTTATGCTTATCTTGATGCAACCAGAGATTATTCCATCAATATGTAGGTCTTTCATTGATTTTGATGAATGTTAAATAAAGAAACATTTTTTATTGACGGATTAAATTGATTGATGTTCTTTAATTTAAGGGACTAATTTGCTATTTCATAAATTTGAGGGACTAAACTGCTCGACCAATACAATTCTGAGGATCGGAAAATTATGATCTACTAAATACAACTTTTCAATAGAATATTACAAACTGCAAAACATATGTTAGAAATACAAAACTAACAATAGCCATTATATATGGCAACGACATACCAGTTCTAAGATATTCTGGAGGGGTAAATGCCAAATTTGTGCTATAACTTTTCCCATCCCTGCTATTTTTCATAAGTCCAAAAGTAGAAAGCCTAGGATTACCATCCTGCAAAAGTTCTAACACGTTTTATATCATTCTAATTATTTAGATGAATGCAAAGGTAGACACAAAAACTCACCTCATCAAAGAGAACTCTATATGCATTGAGGTCGTGATATAGAGCACGCCCTTTGCCTGTGCAGTACTCTAGAGCTTGTGCAAGATGCAAAACAACCCTTAGTCGCATCGCCCATTTCATAGGTTGTGATTCCCCTGATATATAGACATGAGTACATGAACACATCAATAACACGATCATTATGACAATATAGTGTAGAAAACATGACACTGGAAGAGACAAAGCGCAACATCATGAATCAAGAATAAAGGGTTGGTAATTAGACTTGTTCAGTTGTTTGTAATTTGACATGTTAAGTTGTTGGCAATTTGACGCTTAAAAAAATGTTTTTTAAAAGCAATATTTAAACAAGGTTTGCTCAACTAAATCTTATAAATCAAATGTCCTCCAAGATCTAAAGTGAACATATAATAAGGCTAAAATCGGATACATTTAATCAGTTTATTCCTTTTAGAGAGAGAATACTCCCACACTAGTTAAACTTAGAATTATATAACTGCTTTATAAAATCGGTTTCAACATATAAACGGAATTTTTTTGAACTATCACATAAAACTTGATTGTGTAATATGTGATTGTAGTTGAATAGTTTAGAATGAAGGACTCACATTACACAATGGGGATGTAGAAATATATATACACAAAGACAACCTCTCAAAATAAGGATGAATAAGAAACCAAGGAAACTGTATCAATGATAATAAATCGAGAATATAATCCTAATTATGACTATAATCAACAATTGTAATATGCTGTCATAGCACCCTTTCTGTTGTTATTTGAGAAATGAAAGGAGCACTTACAATGGAAAAGGTGCTTTGCAAGAGTTTCATTTGGCATATATTCTGCCACAAGCAACCTCTCATCTCCTTCACAACAACAACCAAGCAAGTTTGCCAATCTTTGGTTACGAAGCTGGCCAACTGCTTTTGCTTCCTCCTGCAATTGTGAAACATAATTGTTTTGATCAATTGAAAGTGAAAAGAAAGAGGGAAAGGAAGGTGTCTAGAACAGCTGGATGCACCGTTAGCTTCATAGCAATAATGAAACTGAAATATTTAGATATAACAATGTAGAGCAACAGACACACTTGCATGTTCCATATACGCAAATTGACCAAGACAACATGGGAAGAATGTAAATGCTAGCCAATTGTTATCTGAGCTAATCTGGTGGCATAAGCACTCGTGAGCTGTTTGAGAGAGCTTATGGAAACAGCTTATGACATTCATAATCTCTACAGGATATCTTATGAAAACAGCTTATAATTTATATGTAGATAATTTGACTTTATTTTATCTTTTGTTATAAAAATAGCTTGTACATAAGCACTTATACGATAATAAAACACTTAATTAAGTTGTTTATCCAAATAGAACCTTAAGAAAACATTATTAGGTTAGGATGTCACAATCACAGATGGTCCAGTGTCACATATCTACATTTTTACCATATTATCATATATTTGAATGCATTACAAAGAATAAAAATAACATCTGTTTTCACAAGGCATGGTTATTGGCAGAAGAACTTAAACCTAAGAGTGTGGTTGAATAAATCACTGGAAGAAGGAACATTTACCAAAAACTGCCGAGTATCAGGCCAAGCATTTCTATTAAACCGTTTAACAGCAATTCTCATTTGATTTTCCAGCTTCCCTTTATAAACAACATTTGGAGCCTTCTCTCCATGCTCAGATACAATATTCTCGACAGCAAAACCAGATGTTGCATTCTTAAGTTGCTCGAGTGTAAACTCACGGAACGTAGGCCAGTTACTAACCTCACTTCTATCATCATTTTCTGGAAGAAAAAAATAAATAAATAAACATATATCAGAAAATTTCTTATCAAATACCAACAAAATCATCAGAATACGATGAGTCTACCTACCAGCATCTGGAGTTTCAAGAACCGACGCCTTAACTTGTGAATTCACACAACATGGAACAAGTCTCGAGCACTGAATCCCCATTTCGATGTATGAAAATCAAACTTGAAAGTAACGAAAAACCTCTTCCACTTTCAATGATGTGCCTTGATCAATCTTATGAACTGACAAATGATACTTTCATGCCTGGCATCATTAAAATTTTTGAGTGAGAACTACAAGATTAATCACTTCAAAAGCTTTGTCTAAGTAAAGCCATAAAAGGGTAAACCAACAACAATAATTTTGATCTTAATCCAAACTATTTATCAACATGGTCTTTGATTAGTACTACCAAATACCAAACAATTAAAAACACAATAATAATGGATTATGCACTTAATCCTCAAATGTTATCACAACTCACTAGCATCATGAACCTAGTACAAGAAAAAAAGTAGCTTAAAAAAACACAAGAATCAATAAAAACACAGAATCTAAAAGTACTTTTTTAGTTGATCTCATGTTCTTACAACCAAAACTAATGACAACAACAACCCTTATTTAGATGCTATTAGTACTTATGAGTTATGACAACCTAACTTCTAGCATCTTAGCATTTAAAGCAAAACAACATTAAACTTAAAGATGTACTAACATCAATTCCTCCAAATATTTATTGAAAGTGTAAAACATAAACACACACATACCAAGATTTATACCTTCATATATATCATACCCTACCTACTATCATCTTAGCACTATCACCTATCTTTTTTTTCATCAAATTTTTCTTTTTTCAAATTTCAAAGTCAACTTATTTACTTCAAAGAAATGCAACTCACTTAACACAACTCAAAAGTCTTAATTTTTCATTGTTTTTTCAACATGACTAGAATGTTGAGTAAAGTAACAACCTTTTCAACAACCTTAAAAAGCTACTTCACCTTTAAACTTCTTCCAATGACAGAGGAAAAAGTGGAACAATCTGAACCTGAAAAATATTAAAAAAAAAATGTCTTTTTTTTCTTGATAAAATCAATAGCTTTTACAAGATCCACATTTTGAACAGCATTTACAAAGATTTTTGTAAAGTTGGAATCTTTTGAAGAATTGAAGCAAAACCCAGAAAGAGTTCGAGCTAAGAAGATGAATTGAGAGAGAGAAAGTGAAGATCTGTGTGAGAAGAAGAAGAATGTGAAAAGGGTGATGAATGATAGAGCATGTGTTTGGTTTTTCTAACATTTTTATTTTTTGGCTTTTTTTGTTTTTTTTAATTATTAAAAAAAGGAAAATAAAATGAATTATTACCGACATGTCATGAGTGCATGTTATGAGTATGTAGATTCAAAGATCTGTCTGTAATCAAAATGTTGTTGTAATTACTTTTTTATTAATGATTTGTTGGCACAACACATTTTTTTGCCGGATATTTTTCTAAATCTAAAGAAAGTAACATAGTTATTAAAGTAAGAAAATCAATATTTGATCTTTTAACTAGTATGATTTGTATTGTAAAAAGAAAATATATTATGATTTACTATGGACTTATGGATATGATGTCCATTTAATATCAATAATTGTTTTATGGCTTAATAACAGTTTTAGCCTCTTAACTTTTTCAAAGTTACGATTTTAACCCCCTAAAAAAAAACTACAAAACAGTCACCTAAGTTTAGCAACTGTAGCAGTTTTGACCCCCAAAACCAAAAAAAAAATAAAAAATAACACGTGTCACATCACTTAGGGTGTCACGTCAGCGTAGACCGAATCAAAATTGACTTTTGGGGCCAAAACTTAAGTTTAAGTTTAAGAAAAAAATTTCTTGAACAATTTATTTTTACTCTCATACTTGCAGTTAAGAGTAATCTTATTGAATAAGTGTGACTTTTCAATCAAGATTTTTAATTGTCAAATCAAAAAATAAAAAAGAACTTTGTATAACAATACAAAGTTTTAACTTTAAAAGAATTGATATAAAGGGAATTGCGTGTAAAAATCAATTTTATAATCAAAATCGACAAATTTTAATTTTAAGTAGAATTAATTCTAAAAGTACAATCAATTCTACTTAAAAGCAATCAAACACGTTAGAGTTAGTTCTACACTTCAAAATACAACTCTTGAATTATTGCATAGTAAATGCATGCTTAGACTCAAGTTTACGAGATATGAAACAAATTCTAAAAGTACATGATTGATTTTTATATACTTTTAGTATAAATTAGGTATTCGTTGTGTACAATTACAAACATTTGAGTGGGCTTTAAAAAAAAGTGTTTTTCAGTGGTTTATTTCTCAAATAGGATCAATTTGTTTTAGTGTTAAATTAAAAGTTAGAGTTTTGAATTTTTGTCTCTTGATTAATTTTGTTTTTAAATCGCTATATAAATGTATCCAAATATAAATTATTACATTAGTGTTTAAATCGCTATATAAATGTATCCAAATATAAATTATTTTAACATTCTTTTTATAAAAAAATAAATAAATTCATTTATAATTAATGTTGACTATTTTTTTCTTGAAGAAATCAAAATGATATTAATAACCACAAGACTATCTTCCCGGCACAAGGTGTACCATAAAAGAAAATTAAAAATTTACAACTGTAGTTCAATCAGCAAAAGTGTGAATTAGTCAATACCCGCACATAAGAATGAGTTTTGGCACCAATTATGTAAACTATAATGAAAAACTAAAGAATGGGCTTTAAACCACTAAAAAGACAGTAAGTTCACTTTTTTCAGAAGTTGCATTGGATAGTTCTGTTTTCCACTAAAAATTATGTCGTTTCTTTCCTTTCAAATCACGCACACACAAGCAAACCAAACCAAATGAATGAGGGAGCACCTAAATTTGGCGCCGCCAGAAATAGTACCAAGCTGAAGAAAAAAAAATGATCAACAATATTATGAGGATCCACAGAGTAAACACAAAGCCAATTTCGATCCAGTTGCCATATTTGACCAAACAAGGGGCAAGATAGAAAAAGATGATTCTCTGTTTCCTGAAAACCGCAACCAGCGACACACTTCTAAGACTCTGCTGAGGTAATGCCTCTATGAAACATATTTGATTTAGTAGGCAAACGAAATCAATATTAATGACTCTGCTGAAATTAATATTGGCTATTGCTAATGCATGTTTGAATTCACTTTTATAATTAACAAACGTGATTGTAGACCAAAAACAATTATAGTATTTTTTTTTTTTAGGGAAAGTATATTTGATTTTTTTCAAATGCAAGTGTTATTTATTATTTGGTCAATTATGAGGGAGTTAGACATCTCAACACTTCAACCCTTATTTTTCCCCGAAGTATAATTGTTTTTATCTTTATATAGAATCAAAACAAAATTAAGTTAACATGAAGATGAAATTTAAATATTTTGTCTCCAAACACTTTTAACTTCAAATTCATCGTACAACTCACAATTGTATAAAAAAAATTGATCAACTCACATTTTACATAAATATTTCAAAACAAATATGTTACATTAAATTCATTTTCATAATAATACATTCAACTCATTTATTGTTCTCTTATTTAACATGCCTAATAAAAATTTAAGTCATCATTTTGTGGAGGGACTATCCTTTTAGCACAACTCACCGAGAGCCATTCCTTGGCATGCGCAAGGAGCTCTACGGAGCCGAACCTCCAATTTATGGGGGCCTCAATTATTTGTAGGTGTATGAGTATAATTGTTGGAATGTAGGATGATTTTTTCTTTTTTGTTATGTAGATCTAAATCAAACACTTATTATCTGACAAAAATAAAGAGTAAAATGACAAGTTAGACCGAACCCATACATCTATCAACAACAAAAATTCAACAAAACAAATTAAAATCAAAATAATGCTTATTGTTAATTTACAATTATTTAAATTATCATTAATTATTTTTATTAGGGACCATTTTTAATATTAGAGCTGAGCCTCCAATTTTATTGGAACGGCTCTGAACTCACCATTGGTGAAGAGTGAAGTTCTAATTTTATAATATCTGATTTCTTTTATAAATATATTATTGTTATTATTTTTATAAATAATAACACATGAAGGTATAACAGTACAGTACAAAAAATTAAATTGACACATTGAAAACGAAAAATATATGAAATCAATAATAATATAATATTCGCCGCCAATTGTTTTGGAGGTTTCATATTGAACTTACCTGGGGCCAGGCTTTATCAAGGTGGAGAACAACACTCGGAACAGTGTTTCACATAACAACCAATCAATGAAGATATAATCTATAACGCAATTTATTGAATGTAAATAAGATCAACAAAACTCCAAAGTTTACTTTCGAAGTTTATTAGTATTGATAGTATTGATAATTTAATCTTTTGTTTTGCGAAACAACAACCAACTTTGTCTCATTCTAGTGTTAAAGTTGAGTATTGTGATGTTGTTAATGTAATTTCTGAATCAATAAATATATGATTTAGTATATAGTATATCGAATGTAAATTATATTTTTTTTATCTTTTTGATAAGAAAAGAAAAAGATTTAATTTATATTCGATAAACTGTGTACTAAATTAAATCAATATATCAATAGAACTTCATCTTGATAAATTTACTTTTAAAATTTATTTGAGTTAAGTTGTCTTGATAATTTAATCTCTTGGTTTACAAAACAACAACCAACTTTATCTTAATCTAGTAATGAAGGCAAACACTATAGTGTCGCTAATATAGTTTTCGAGTCTTGTTGACTTCAAAACTTAGTTTTGGAGCTTTTTCATCTTTAGTTTTATCCTTTTTTTCAAGTTGACTGAGAAAATAATAAAACGTTGAACTATTCTTTTACCATATACATTGAGATTTGTAGCTTATCCTTAACTTAGTATACTTTGATAATAAAGGTATCTTTCCACATAATGATGCTTATAAAACATGTTTTGTAGTTTTTTTTTTTATAATCACTTTTATTTGTAGTTGTCTTGCTTTAGGGAAAACACAAAATGATTGTGCATTTAGCAATTCCAACAGAGTTTCTCATGCTCCACTAACTAATTCTAGAGGTGGACTGTGTTATTAATTCAAGTGATGGATCCCCTAAAAAAAAAAAAGTTACTTTTCCCCACTCAATGGTCTTCTCGTGCGCCCTATTGAAATTACCAATATGCCCTTCAGATTATATAATCCGAAAACACCTATATGCATTCCAGATTATGTTTTCCGGACAATTGCAAAGTATAAAATGAACTTCACTCCCTATTTATACAGTTTCACTTTCACCATTTTCTCTCTCTACATTATCCCAAAATCCGTAAACCACAGATCTTGTCCAAATTTAGAGTTTTCTTGCTTAATAGGACCACAATTCAACCCTTGTCAAACATCATGGAGGGTTAGTTTGATTTTTGTGCACATGCATGGTTAATTTGTCCGATTTTTTTTTTTAGAATTCTGGTCTGGAGCAATCCGGATTTCGTTTTTCGGACTAGATTGTTACAGTCCGGCAATTGAAATCCGGAAACACCCAGAATGTTTTTTTTCTTCTGTTTTGTGTTGTTTGATTACCCTAATATGCATGTTACAGAAGGTCTGTCCTCTACTCGGCGCGTAAGGGAGGCAGGGCATGCTTCCCGTAGGAGGGAGCGTACCCAACGGATGGAGGAGGAAGGTGTTGTTCCTCCGAGGCGTCGAGGTGGCAGAGGACGTCGTGCTAATGTCGAGCCTCAGCCAGAACCGGAGCATGATGATATGGACGTGCAACATCAACAAATGGAGGAGGAGGAGTTTCAGGAGGAGCTTGAGGCAATGGAGGAGGATATGGAAGACGCGCAACCGCGGCGAAGGCGGATGAAGAAGAAGCGTGTGGTGGACCCTGAACCACTTCATGACTACCTCGGTGGCCCACACGACACTAGCCTGCTGTGGAGGTACCATGTGCACGTGGCCAGGTAGGCGGCTGATGGCGTGGTATTTATTAATTTTAAACTTACTTTAATATGTTGTTAATCTTTGTGAAAATGATGTTTATATTCGTGAAACTGATGTTTATTAATGTTACTTTAATAAATTGTTGAACTGCTCTGTTTGTGAAGCCATGAGTGTAAACTGATGTTTATGTATTATTTTTTATTATTTGCAGTGACGTGGCAATATAAAATGAATCAATAACGGAAAGAAGATAGAGACGATGCATGATGACGATACCACCCCTATCATGGCTGCACAGTGGTGGAAAGCCAGAATGCAGGGTAGTGGTCTTGGTTGGCTTCAAGATACTAGCTACAACCTAATTGACCACAGTTTGATATGTGCTTTGTGGAAAGGTGACACGAGGAAACTTCGAATTTCCACCTTCCATTTGGGGAGATGACAGTGACATTTGATGATGTGTCTTGTTTGCTGCATCTTCTCATTGATGGCATGCTTATGTCCCATAGTCTTATCACACGGGACGACGCGGTGGAGTGGATGATGGAGCAGTTGGGATCTGATCCAGGTGAAGCTCTAGTTGAGGTGATTCAGACCAAAGGTGCACATTGTCGATTCAGCTACTTGAGGAGGATTTTCAAGGACCGTATGTTGGAGCAGTTGGCGTTGGGGACTGAGTATGGTGTGACTTAGGAGGTGCGGAGGTTGCAGGATCAGGCTGTCCGCTTATATTTGCTATACTTGGTGGGGATCACGCTCTTCACTGACTAGAGCGCCACTGTTGTGGGTGTTGTCTACCTAAGGTACTTTAGAGACCTTGATCTTGTTGCTGATTATTCATGGAGAGCTGCGGCACTAGCTCACTTATATAAGGAGCTTAACAAGGCTGCATGTTGAAACTGCGGTCAGGTGTCAGGATACCTGACTTTGTTGTAGGTATAAATTAAAAATCATGTTTTGTTTTATTAAATGTAAGTGTTTATTGTTTGTGTATTTATATGTAGTTGTCATTATTGCAGGCTTGGGTGTATCAGCACTTCCAAGGTATGTGAAGCAAGGATGTCTGGGCAGGATATCGGGAGGAGCGGGATCGACGCGCAATGCTTTTTATACCACTGTCTAGTTTGGGCACACCAGACAACTACATAAACCATCTGGATAGGCTGGATCTGAGTGGCGTTGTCATGGCCCCATATGGAGACCATCGTCAGGAACGTCCGTTTGATCGGGTCAGCCTTTTCTCTGGATGGCTCAGATATGGAGACTGCACAGTAAGATATCTGCCGGAGCGGGTTCTTCGTCAGTTTGGGAGGGTTCTGACCATACTGAGACATCCTGTTGAGGTTGCACCTCCTAAGACTAATTTGGGGCAGATCTCACTCTTCTTTCAGCATGCTCTTGATCATGCGCTGACAATTGAGTAGTTGGGGCAGCGTGCAGTTCATGGCGTGGAGGCAACAGATGGATACATCGAGTGGTTTTACCAGGTGTCTCATCCACGCATGATTCTTCCTGATATCTCGGTACCAATGTCGAGGCCACCAGAGCGTGAGGTCCTTGATGCGCTTGCTGCTCAGGAGGATGGAGAGCATGGGTACTTACAGCTTAGCGGAAAGATGACCCGCATCAGAGACCATGTGTATGATGTGATGTCACGCGGTCTGGTGCCGCGAGGGTCTGAGAATGGCAACATTTGGAGGAGGTATTGAGAGAGGTGCATGATGGGAAGGTTTACCATCGTCGGGGAGCTACTGAGGGTGGCAGGGGTGCCAGAGGTGGTGGCAGGGGTGTAGTTATTAGGGGTTGATTTTTATTATGTTATGTTTGAACATCTTGGACTAATTTTTAGTGATGTAACATTTAGATAATTTTTAATGTTATGTAATCTTGGATAATTTTTAATTATATTTGATTAATGTTATGTTTCAAAATTATGTTGTGTTGATAATTTTAATGTTATAAGTTCGATTTATTGTTAGAACATGTGACCGACATGATATGTCTGTTTGGAAGCAAGCAAAATGCATTCTGCCTCTGTTCTGGTGCAGTTCGGATTACACAATCCGGACAATTTAACAAATTCCGGATTATGTAATCCGGAAACATTATTTCCCGCCCCATTTGTTGACTTTCAACGGGGTGATTTACACATTTCAGATTACATAATCCGACAATTGTTAGAACTTTCCGGATTGTGTTATCCGAATCCATCCATTGAACATTGGCACCAACATCCATCAAGGTGGTTTAAGTGCTAAATTCCACGAAATTGTCCGGATTTCATTTTCCGGAAGTTGTTCGGATTATATTTTCCGGAATAGGGGTATTTTTGGAAGAAAAAAAATAGGGCGCGCGAGGAAAGGCATAGGGTGGGAAAAGTAAATCTAAAAATAAAATTCTAGTGGTGGACTGTTTATTGTGTTATTATTTAGAGTATTACTTTTCCCACCTTATGCCTTACAAGCGTGCCTTGTAATTTTTTCGAAAATGCCCTTGAGCAATCCGGACTGGTGTGTTTTCCTTTGTAATAGGGTGAAAAAAAAATGATTTTTTCACTAATTCGGATTTTGTAATCTGAAAAAATCCGAAAATCTCAAAAAATAGGGCGCGTTATTTGATTTTTTTCGGATTATAGAATCCGAACACCCTCTGAACATCAGTTTTTCATGGTGCTGATGCTGTCCGGATTACGTAATCTGGACAATACCAGCACCAATTCTGAACATGTTTATAACATAGATAGTCATTTTAAGGACAATATTAATCTTCTTAACTTTCATCCTTGTATTTTTATGATCAAGACTCCCTTAGAAGGGACTTCTTACAGGACTCCGCCCTCTAAATCCAAAATTTCATCGTTTAGACCTTTTTTCATGGTGCTGATGCAGTTCGGATTACGTAATCCGGACAACACCGACACCAATTCTAAACATGTTTGTAGCATGGATAATCATTTTAAAGACAATATTAATCTTCCTAATTCTCATCCTTGTGTTTTTATGATTTTATTTAATATGAATAGACCCCTTTTTTTTGGTTGTTTTTAAAAGCAAAATTCAAAATTGCTGAAATGGGAGAGATTATGATTGCTGATTATACATAAGCATAGTCCGGATTATGAAATCCGGACTGCAAAGGGGTATTTTTGGAAAAATTACAGGACGCGCTAGTAAGGCATAGGGTGGGAAAAGTAATCCTCTATTATTTATAGTTGTCATTTGTCATACTTTTCAGTTTACATGTACAAGGATATATGTTGGATTTGTGACAAATTTTTACGATACATACATAAACATAATAACTCTAAATACACGCATGTTATTTGTCATCAAAACAACCAAAATGAGGTGTTGGAATATTGTATAAAAGTTTTATTATTTTAGATTGTTGGAGCAATAGTTAAAATAGTTTTAAAATATGTTTCAACGATCAAATAAATTGTTGGGATGACTAGCTCATTAGGTTGCTCTTATTATGACATTTTGTAACATTATCTAAAACTATGTAAGTAAACTATCAATTACGACGTTTTTAGGATAAAATAATCCAGCTACAATTGTGACAGAATCCTTTTGCACTGTAACATTCGTTCTAAAAATACACCCTCAAATATGATACTAGAACCACTCAAATATAATACTAAAACACACTAACTCCCGAAGGGACATAATATTGAAACGGCTTTTTCGAAGGGATGGGAAAAAGGAGGGAGAAGCGCCTCTGAAATACGCCGAGCAGAAAGAGAGAAAGATGAGTGAAAACTCGAAAATGGATCATGTTTTGGTTTGCCTAGAAAGTGAGGTTGAGCACTCCTTTTATAGGCGAGTATCCAAGTAGGAAACAATAAAGGACAAGTTGGATCACATGAGCTTCGAAAACGAACGATCAAATCAAAACTAACAATTAAAGTGGGTGCATATATGCTAGACCATAGAGGGTGCACGAGTGTGTGCCAAATGCATGCTAACGCATGCAAATGATGTACACCAAAACAAAATTTCCAAAAAAAAACAATTCACCATATAACCCAAGTAGAGTTGGCCAGACGGTAGCTGGCGTGGGTGTGTGGTGATGACGTTGATGGCATCATCGCTCTTTTAAGAGTATATTTTTTTTGTAACCAAAGTATATTTTGTAAAAAAAAAAAAAAACTTACAATATTAATTCTTTTTGTTGTACCTATTAATTTGTTAAATTTTGGTGGTTAAACCTATTATTTTTCTTGTTACACATATTTACACAAATTAATAACTAAATTACCTTTGTCTCGCATTTATTTTTTTAACCAATTATATATCTTATATCTTCTTATTTTTATGAAGTCAAAAGAAATAAAGTAACTAAAAGACTAAGACTATTAAAGCATAAGGTGTGCCCGAGTGAAATGGGATAAAAAAAGTCGAAAAGTATACAACCAAAAAGATAAAATAAAGAACCAACAAAACAACATCAAGGTGGGAAATAACTAAAACAAAACAACGAGTTAGACCACCAAGAATTCAAGTAAAAAAAGAATGTAGGTTTTTGAGCCTTCAACCACCAACAGAAATCAGGAATGCAGCTTAATCCTATAAATCAAATGCTCAAGAGACAAAATATTGTTGGAAAAAATCCGCGAATTTCACCCCTTTCAAATGACTTAGATACAAACCAACCAAATCACTTGTAAACAATAACAAGCATCTCTTCAAAACATACGAGATTCACCAAATTGCATAGCATGCGAGTAGGTATGAATTGGTAGAACAAAAGAAATATGAAGCCACTTCAATACGAATGATGAAATGCATCCAAAAAAAGAGCAGTTAAAGAAAATATGATTAATAGTTTCTTCCTTCCCACACCCTTCAGGACACAACAAATAAAATGTATGAAGAACTCCATGCCGGACCATATTGTCCTCAGGGGCGGATCCAGCTCATGGCCATGTGTGGCTATGGATTTTTAAAACAAATTAGAATTTTTTTAGTTAGCGATCTAAATTTCAGTCGCTAAGGTATGAAAATCAATCGCTAATACGTCTAGTGACAGAACAGTGACTGAAAATTTAGTCTCTGGAGTAAAAATCGGTCTCCGAGGCATTTAGCGACGGAAATAGTAACCGCAAATTCAGTCGCTAAGGTATAAAATATTAAAAATCAGTCATTTTTTTGGTTGCTACTTATTTACCCACACTTTAAATGTATTCCTAGATCCGTCCCTGATTGTCCTTCGTTGGAATCCTCTTATTCTACATGTAAAAAGAGAGACTTTAAGCGACACTCCTTTTTTCTAAACAAGCTTCATAAAAAGCACACAACCTTGTTGCACTTCTGGAGGCAAAATATGATAAACTCTTTTAACTAAGTATAATTTTTATGGATCATGTTTTACGTCCAACTATTGGCTATATTATTATACAAGAAATAATTATTCAGCAAAGAACAACACTCAATAACCAGATCCTGCTCCCAAGCCAAAAACATCTTCCTGCTCCACCTCTGGCCCTTAACCCTCTATCAGACTATCACAATCTCTACATCTCTGCAATTGAAATATTGCCAACAACATGAAGATAAAAAAGACGCCTAAATCTATCACACAAAAGTCCCACTTCTTGACAGAGATCTTTTCCAAAAAGAAATGCTTTCATCATTTCCAATGCGTATCCTGAAACCTTCCTCAAACCACCTCCCTAACCCGACATAAATCCTTCCAACAAGCAGACACATAATTACCATTTTCCCTAAACACAACCCCCTTATAACCTGTATTTAATATCCAACACTTTGAACCAAAACACACCTTGATCAACATGTAACCTCTAACCACACTTCCTTGACAACGCCATATTAAATTCCCTAATTCTTCGAATCCCATGACCTTTAGACTCCCTAACAGTACACGCCTTATCCCATTACGTCTAGTGAATCTTACATACATCATCATCCCCCCCACCCCCCAATATTTTTTTTAAAAAGGGGACTCAATGAAAGAAATCATACTTGTGGGAGCCTTGAAAAAGGAAAGAAAATAAATAAAAAACGAAGACAAAACAAATTTTATGAGAACAAGACAACCACTCAGTGACATGTTTTTGCTCTTCCAACCATGCAATCTTTTTATTATGTTATCAATCAGGGGATGCCAAAATGACAAACGACGCAAATTGTCATCAATTGGAAGTCCTAGATAAACGAAAAGGATATGACCACATAACAACCTCTAAGAACCAAGACTCTCATATTAACATCCACCAATAAGATCTAATGAAAATTCACTTTTAAGCCAGATATTATTTCACAGAGGATCAAGCTAGCCTTCAAAGCTCTAATATTTCTCCAACTTTTTTCACCAAGAATCAAATTGTCATTAGCAAGTTGCAAGTGTGAGATGCGAAAATTAGAACCTACACCAACACCATAAACAAAAAACAAAATAGCATAACATAACATTTAAACCTTCAAGAGCAATGAAAAATAAAAAAAGTGAAAGGGGATCACCTTGACGCAATCCTATTTCCGTTTTAAACTTCTCAGTTGGACTACCATTAACAAAAACAAATGATGTAGTTGATCTAACACACTCTAATATGCATTGTATCCATTTGTTTGGAAAACCTATTTTTGACATAACTATGTCCAAATAACTCTACTCGATAGAATCATAGGTTTTCTCAAAATCAACTTTAAACATAACCATCTCCTCTTTCAACTTCTTGGCATCATTCACCAGCTCATTGGCAATGGCAATTCAATATGAAATTTGTCTGCCTTTCACAAATGTCGATTGTGACTTTGACATGACATTGTGAATGAATGACCTCATCATGTTTGTCAAGGCTTTAGCCATATCTTTATACATACACCCGATTAAAGAAATTGGACGAAAAACAGATAGCTTCAAAGCATTAATAACTAGGTCGCTCTACTATAGGTATATTCCACATCGGATGGTTGGGTTTGGTTAGGTAGGGGTTGCGCCACCGCCTTTTTATATTGTTTTTTTGTTATCATTGAGGTCACATCGGTGTATCACAGATCCGTCTTGAGGTTGTTGATCCTGACTCGCGAGATTTTTATTTGGCGTTGGGGTTTTTGTTTTGGTTTTGGTTGTTTTGGGTGTTTGTGACGTTGTCGTATTTAAATGTTTGATTTTTTATCGTGGAGATGAAATTTGAGTAAGATGAAAGTGTCACCTTTGTTTTAAGGAATGGTGTTGGAAGTCGAAAGTTCATTTTGTTAGGAAGATTAGTGGGATTCAGGTTGTATCGAATGAGGTGTGACTGTTGTAAGTGGTTGTGGCTCTTGTCTCTCTGTTTTGGCAGCGGTAGAGGGCATTGGTGTATGGTAAATATGCTTTTGTTTGGCTTTGGGGAAATTGCGTTTAGTTATGCTTATTGTGGGGAGGTCTAGTGTTCGTGATGTAGTTGTATCAAAGGGCTTGATTTTATTTTGTATTAGGTTGTATCAGACGAGGTGTAAATTTTATAAGTGGTTGTGGTTGTTGTCTCTCTATTTTGGCATGGATAATGGTTGTTGGTGTATGGTACCATGACTTTTGTTTGGATTTGGGGTTGTCCTTTTGGCTGTGGTTGTTTTGTGGCGGACTAATGTTCGAGTTGTTATTGTATTGGAAGGTTTGTATGTTTTTTGGTTGAAGTTTGTGGTGGAGGGTTGATGCTATCGTTGCTCGCTGGATTCTTGTTGTTGTTCTGGGTTTTGTTTGTTTGGTGCTTGGAGATTTGTTGGATGCATTGGGTTGCAAGTGTGGGTAAATTTTAGTGGTCTTTTGGTGTATGGTGCTGAACAATTGTTATTGTCTTCTTGAGTTTTTGTTGTTTGATTGTTTGTGAAATTGTTTGGGTGTGGTTGGTAGCTCGTTGTGGGACGACCAATTTGGTATTTTATTTTGGGTTCTTGTATTGTTACTTTATGTGTTTTTGTTCTTCTTTTTAGGTGTTCCACCTATAAACAATATCCCTTGCTTTTATAGCTTTCTTTTTTCTTATCTTGTTCGTCTTGAACATAAATTTGTAAAAAAAAGGGACAAATTCATTTAATGAGTAAAGTAGAAATATCAAGATTATAATTAAGCCTATAAAATATTACTCACGTCGATTTTGTTATAAGAAAGACATTTATTTTATAGTAAAGACATTTATTTTTAAGTATATTGAATATCCATTCTACTAATATAATATATGCGAGATACATTATGAAATTGATTAAAGATGATTTTTATTTTTATTTATTGGTAATAGTCATTTTAGTCCTTGAATGTGTAAGGAGTAGTCGCAATAGTCCCATCAATGTATCAAAATTTTGAAATAGTCATTGACGCTAAAATAATCTCTGAAAACTCACAATAATTCTCTTCATACAATAAATGAATTGACAATAAGTACGTACTTATATGGATTGATATGACAATAAGCAAGTACATTGAAAGACTAGTACGATAATATTAACGAAGTATTTTAATGTCAGAGACTATTTTGACTAACAAAGTGCATAAATAGTGACTATTTTAAAATTTCGATACTATTATGACTACTCGTTACTCATTCGGACCAAAATGACCCTTATCCCTTTTATAATAATAGGAGGAAAACTAGATAAAATCGGTAAAATTGAAGGACTAAATGCAAAATAACTCAAAATTCTTATAAGAGACGGGGTTTTCCCAAACCCATACAAATTAGGGTTTTCTGAAAAATCAACAGCACTGTGTATCATCACACGAAGCAAAAATGTCGAAGAAGAACGACCTCGCTAAGAGAAAGAGACAGCACGAATTCGAACTCCGAAGTACACTCTCACCTTTGATTTTTCTCCTATTTCAAACCAAATCTTCTAATTTTTCATTTTCTGATTTCATTTTTGTAATGATTTCTTTCAGGAGAAAAACTTGAGAAGGAGAAGAAAGAAAAGAAGCTCCAAGCAAAGAAAAACAAGATGAAAGTAAGAGCTTGCTTTTGATTTCTCAAATTTTTCTTTTCTGCTTGAAAACAAAATAATATATGATTTTGGGTTTTGTGTATTTGTTCTTGATTTAATTTAATTTTTATGACAAAGTTGTTAACTTTTTGTTTAATGGGATAATGGGTCAACCATAATCTACCTGAAAAGTTAGCAGTGTTTGATTGAACTGAATTATAGTGAAGTTAGTTGATGAACATAAATTGATATGAATATTTTCTTAAAAAATGATATATGATTTTGGGTTTCCTATATTTGTTTTAGAGTTAATTTGATTTTTTATGCCAAAGTTGCGAACTTTTTGATTAATGAGATAATGGATCAACCATAATTTACTATTTCTGTTATTTCATAGCATTTGATAGTGCATTAGTTTATAGTTGATAACTTGTAGCTGAGATTTTGGTGTTGAATTTGGACTGTTTGATGGAGTTCTGGTGAAATTAGTTGATGAACATAAATTGATATGAGCAAATATGTTTAATAAGTTGAAAGGGATGTTGATAACTAAGAAGCACAGAATGCATGTGACATAGACAATGATAATAATCTATGAAAATATAAGTGATTGAATGTTACTAGTTGTGTCGGTGTCAGATACCGGACTCTCTTTCAATCTAAAGTGGCGGTGATTCATAGGTGCCTACATATTATGTGTGTGATTGTGCAATAAAAGCTGGATATTAGATTTAAGCCTTGGAAAGAAAACCAAAAGTAGTGATTAGAGAGGTTGAATTGTTGTTTTGTGTGAGTGTTTCTGTGTGTTTTGAGGATTAATGGTTGTATGGTTTTGTTTTTGTTGGAAAATTTGTTTAGGTTGATGGTAGTGACAAGAAAAAGAAGGGTGGTGGAAGTGGATTTAAGGTGGGAAAGAAATATCTGAAGACCAGGTTGTCAGCTCTGTCGAAAGCTAAGGCTGCGCAGGCAATGGAGCTCGACAAATAAGGCGGCATTGTGAGGTCTCGAGTGCTTTTGTGCTGATGGCGATGCGGTGAAATTAATAGATGACATAGTTGTTCTGAGGTTCTGTTTTTGTATTCTTTTTTGTGTTAAGTTATTTGACTATGAGGGTGTGAGATGTATATTAGTAACTAATCTTATTGTAGTTGCTGCCTTTCTCTTGCAATTTTGTCTCCAATCAACTATCTACTTTTATCTTCATATTTGTAATTGATTGATGAAATTTTACACACTGGAAAACAGAACATCCACGGAATGAAATTCACCACTGGAAAGGGTACCATTTTAAGGATAACGAGTCCTTTCTGTGGCCATCTGATTTGACAATGTATTACATTCATAATGCATTAATATCTGCAGGTCTCCACAGGCAATTAAAGGGGTTTTCAGTTTTACTTGTCAAACAGGTCAAAATGTGAGGGCTGGTAAACCGATTATTGTGTCATAACATGAAACAACTAGTGTCTGAATGCTCCTAGAGTTCAGTAACTAGTTTTTGGTTTTTGCTGGAAACATATACCAGTAAAAATAGATTGATTTCATATACAAATCAAAACTCAGCTCTTTATTTGGTTCACTTGTGACAATTTGGCTACAACACGAAGTAACTTTTATGCTATTTTTGTAGACACTTGAAAATGTGCATTTTTTTTTTGTTGTGGTTGAACGGGTAATTGAGTGTTATAAATAAAGTGGGTTTCAAATTTCTATTTCTTGTAGAAGAGTGTAAGGGAATGTTGAAAGCTGAAACATCTGCTATTCATCATTAACCATTGGTCACCTTAATCACGACAAAAAAAAGTCTCTTGAGGTTAAGGAACTGCAAGTTGCATAATGTTCTTGGCCTTGAGAATTACTTACTGATGCTTAAAATGCACAATTTAATATATAAAATAGAAGGTGAAAAATGTTCTATAAACGCAATATATGTGTATCATTTATTGAATGTTGCTTATTGGCGTTTTTCCCCATGCGTTCTGCATCCATTCTTTCTTATTGGCGTTCACCTTCAGTCATTATACTCTCTCCTACCATCTTTTTCATTCTCCAGCTTTAGAACCCAACAAAAATTATTTTCTCAGATAACTGTGACACTAAACGTATATCATAAAACATGTTCAGTAACCTCGAGTTCGAATGTAATACTCGGCGTTTGTTCAACGCACCTATTCATATAATTGGTAAGTGCAGAGAGGGGAAAAACAAATGCAGCCCTCTCAACTCCGAAGTAATATTACGAAGATTAAGCAGCTGTAAATTCCGAATCTGCAATGAAGTTGACAAAAAAAAAACATTAAACGAAACAAAGCTATATAATACCAAAAGGTGATATGTCACAACTCATAATGTATCTCAGAAGTTAGTTTTAAGAAGATTTCAGAAATAGATCACATATCATTTGTTCTAGTTTCAATCATTTGCATATATTTCAAACATTTTTTAAGAAAATAACGAAGTGATGTTGGAGTTGCATTGAATTATATATGTAGGTAGTGTGGCAAACTGGCACGATGCAAAGTGAAGGTGTATGAAAGTGAAAGGGTAATGATATTGTACAAGAACCAAGCCTTCATGAGGGTTCTGCTTCTGATTCCTACAATTTTATGATCGATGAAACTAGCGTTCATTCTTTCAATTTCTTGTGTGCACCGGCTATTTCGGACTTCACCTATTCTCGCATGTCCCTTGATTTTGGGTTCTTATCAGCAACCACAACCACAAAAACATCAGGGTATCTTTCAGTTACGTCTACCAAATTCATTAGTAGTGTCGATGGATTACTATTCTCATCAGTGAAATTGACTCATGGTCTAAGCGCTATCGATTGCACCACATTTATGGGATACAACGCCATATGATCCCGGTCCACTCACTTCAATTGTTCCTACCATTGAGAGTGCCGACTATCTCAATTTCTCGCAATCACCACCACTTTCGGTGGTTCTATAAATTGCAGAGGATGTAATCGTTCAAACAAGACACAAGAAGCCCTCACACTTTTGAGTTTGTCCAAATATTGAAATTGTTGTGCTTTATCCTTGTCTCAATCCGATCCTTGGTATGTAGCATTTATTAGGAATTTTTCTTTGAATTGGCTCGCTGATTGGGTCTTTAGGTGTTGTGCATTTGTGTCCTTATAATGCGATGATGATTTTCATTATTTTAAGTTCCCTTTGTTTTATGATAAACATCATGGGTTTCTTTGTTCCTCAAAAGTGTTGGAGGTTTTTTTTGTTTGTGTTACATGAAGGATTACAACAATAGAAAATGAACTAGGTGAGAGCATAATTTCTAGAACCAGTTCTCAAAAGGTTGAATTGAGGAGTAGTATATTGGGTTTATTGGCTACACCTTCATTAAGTTCCTTATTGTCCTTAGATCACCCACTTCACATCAATGCAATATTTCATTACAAGAGAACTTCAAATTCTTTACAACATTTATTTAACAAGACAAATATTGATTCAACTGTTAGATTCATTGTGGTGACATTTTCTAAGGGGAAAGTCTTTGCTATCCATTGAGCTTGCTGAGATTTCCAACAAATCACCAAGTACTAAAGATGGTTCAAGTACATGTGATTATTTAGATGGCTACCTTCCACAATGGCTGGACAAATTTAAATGGTAAAACTCACTATGTGGCAATGTTTTTGAGGTAACTAGAAGTGAGCATGTAGCATTTCTATCTTATGCAATGGCAGCTTCTGCTACCTCTCTTCATGTAGCTACTAATGTTAGAATAAGAAGTAAAATTTATAAATTATGTGGCTCAATCTACTCTCAGTGAGTTAGCATAAAAGGTAGTTGGAAATAGATTGAATTTTTCAAATGACTATGATATGGCGTTGCCAATTATATTTGACTCTAAATTAAAGTCAGTTTACGTGTAATGTCCCCTCAACCTAACAATATTAGTCAGTTTTAACAACTTCTTTGCAGTTTTGGACCCATTCTCATTTTGCATGCCTAACCTAACAAGGTTTGAACTAACTACCCCACCCCTCAAAATTAACGTATAACAAACTCAAAAGCACACTGGGTTGTAGCCAAACTGTCATTATATATGCAAGATTTTGCCATAATTTGAGACCAACTTTGTCTAAAAAATAAAAAATATAAGCGGAAATTACACTCACCTCCCTTAAAGTTTTTTTCAAAAAACATTTAACACTCCTTCTAGTTGCAACTTAAACACTTACCTCCCTTAAATTTTATTCAAAGTGACAAACAAACCCTTTTTGGATTAACAGAGTTAGATCACCGGTAAAGATTCAAGGTATTCTGAATCAAACTTGAATGTGTCTATTACAATTCAAGGTATTCTGAATGCGCCGAATGAGTAGAGGGGTTGCCCCATTCATTTTGCAATTATTTGTATCCATGTCAATAAGCAATTTTGAGTCACTTTCTACACACAGTTGTGAAATGCCTTCACTCCAAGCCAAACCCTACATTTCTGCATGAAGAGCATCACAAACCTCAATCCTGCGATCAAAACATTTGATCCATCTACCATCAACATCCTAAAGCATTCCGCCATAATACGCATGATGTCCATTACCTTTGCACGCCTCATCACAATTGAGTTTGACCCCTCCCTCTTGAGGATGTTTCAAACCAACGTGAATTGTTTTAGTGTGCTGAGTGGATATCTGAAGATGATTACTGTAACGCCCTATTTCTATTAAAGCGATAAAACACGCGAATAATACAAATATTCAAGAAATAGACGTCACGTCTCCAATAAATCTCAAAAAAACATGCATATAAAAATTTCTCAAAAATCGCAGCGGATATATAACATACATCTCTAAAATATACATGTCATAAGCTTAAATATACATCACCATATAAAATCTCCAAATCCCGACAAGTGGGTAAAATCTCAACAACATAGATCATTCCAAAATAAAGTATAGACCGACAATCCTACACCAGAGCCTATGCTAAGACTCTAAACAGATAAATGGAGGTAGCTCCCGCTATCCTCGAGCAACTCACCAATCAAGCTAAAAGATCACTCCTGCACGCCGTCTACCCATTCATACAAACAGGTAGGCGGTCAAAGACCACTGAGTGTTAGCTTCACATCATCATAATCAACATAATTAATTGAAAATGTACTTATCAAATTAAACTTCGAATAATTCAGATTAAGAGATAATTCACTTCAACATTATTCATCAACACCAACGAATTCACAACAATCGCAATTATGCAAACCACGAATCACATCAACACCAAGCACCAAAACGACTAGGACTCATGCCACGACATACAATGCTCCTAGACACAACTCCTACATACATGCGGTATCGTCACCAACAACGTCTAGGCCGTCACCCCATGATGCCAACATCACATCATAATCACCTCAACTGGACATAAATATCCCACAACTATGAATGCATGAACATATGACACACTATGCATATGTTCAACAACAACTCCCAACATCATCAACATACATGCATTCACCAACAATATCAACATCATTACAAATCAACAACTCTATACAATTTCTCACAATTCACGTAAAGGAGAAAATCCACCATATTATGATAAACATCATATTCAACATCTATCAATCATTCACACGTCTTCATACAATCATATCAAACTAATCACAAAAGATTTACAAGATATTCGGCCTTAAATGTCATTTTCGACAAAGTTCGTCTATCGTTTTTTAACTTAAAACAATTGTGGCAATTGAATCAAAACTAAGAAAACAACTATAATGCCTCAACTATGTATACTCTTAGATCACATATAAGTGCAATTGAGTATACATGTGCGTTTCACCGGCTAATTACGACGAAATCATAGAAATCACAAAGTTCGTATTGTTTCTCTCATATTGCAAAACCAATTCATTTTCAAAACAAAACCAAGTTAGATTCATCATATCATAGGTTAAATACTTTTAAACACCTTAATTGAACTCCTAATACTCATGTTTTGAAGTTTGAAAACAAACCATAAGTTTTGGGTTGACTTAGAAACGGTTATGCTGAATTTTCGTAAAATTTTACCAAGACCTTGTGAAAGAGACGCAAGAACGCAAAACAGGGAAAGCTGTCACTGAGTAACTCGCTTTTAGCGAGTTTCTGGCCATAAGCGAGTTGTTTCCAGACAGAACTCGCCATAAGCGAGCTTCAAGCGAGTTTCACCCTGTTCTTACGGGTTTTTCACCATTTTTCACCCAAAAACCCCAATTTTGATTCCCCAACACCCTAATTCATCCCAAAGTTTGTTTATAGGTTTATGTACACTAAAAGGATCTCAAAACATATCAAACTTGAAATCCAATGTCATTTCAACACAATTCATCAATTCAACCATTTTCACAAAAACCCACCACAACAACTCTATTCACACCACAAGTCCATGATTATGAACACCCATAGTATGAATCATCAACAACAACATCTCATAACAACAACAACAACAATTAACCATGAATTCATCAACAATCCATCAACAACAACATACTTAACCAATTTTGAGCAAAACACAAATATGTATGTATATACATCATAGACATTTAAAATTCAACATTAACAACTTAATTATCATCAAATTCACATTCCCAACCATTGCATCAACATAAGAGCACGAATTTTACCAATTAAATTCACAATTAATCACTTTTCACAAATAAGCACTTTTGAATATGAGTAGAAAAGAGATTATAACTTAAAGACTATGATAGAACACTATCCCCCTTACCTCAAACCTTCAAGAATTAGAATTCTAGCCTCACTTTTGCTCCAAAGCTCCAATCCAAGCTTTCTCTCTCTAGATCTTCTTCTAGCCCTTTTTCTCTTCCTCTAGCTCTTTCTCTCTACCTCTCTCAAAAGTTATGTGTAATGAATGTTAGAACCCTAATTTCTCTTATGACATGAGTTTATAAAGGCTCTACACTAATGAGCTTAACCCTCAAAGTATCTTAATGAGCTTAAGACTCTCATTGACTAATTCACAAAGTTTCTAACCTCTCACGGTAAAAAAATAACGAATAGCTACCAGCTCTTAACTAATTACCGCAATCTATTAGTAACTTAGTAAAAAATTTAATGGTTCCCACTTAAAACACTAAAAAAATAATCTCACAGTGAAATTACTAATCTACCCTTGTTCACACAATGACCAAAATACCCCTAAGTCCAAAATGACTAAAATACCCTCCTAACACCGAATTCTAATAATCCCAATCAAAATACATACAGAGGCAATTAATCACGTACAAGCACATATAAACACATATAAAAATTAATTAAAATAAATCTAACGAAAATCAGACTGTTACAATTACAAGTTCATTCTTCAATATTACTAGTACTTTTGGATGATATGAGTGTTATTATCTGGTCTCTAAATTTTTTCTCGATGTCTGTTTTGTTCCGTTAATTCCATAAATGGTGACAAGTAGTTATGAAAATTGTCTTCCACTTAGAGTTTGGCTCTTCGTACCAATGCTTGTTGAGGTTGGTAAAAACCCAATTCCTACAATCAAAGGAAAAGAAGTCAATTCTCCAATTAGAAGGTGCATGTCTGACCATATCTTACTGTATAAGTGCAGTATCTCAACATACAAAGAGTGGTCTCATCCTCAGTCCCACAAAAAGGACAAGTTAGGGATATGCCTACACCCCCATCTACTTAGACAATAATTAGTTAAAATGCGATCATAAGTAACCAACCTAATGAATGCTTGAGTATGATGGGGACCATTCCAATTTCACAAAGTTTTGCATTTAACTCCAGTATTAGCATAATTTTTGTCTTGCATGCTATGAGCACTTTTGACTGAGAATTGTTGTGTACTCGTGCTTCCCCAACCAATACTATCATGACCATCCCCACTAGACAAAGCCGAGAGAACTAACTCCTTTTCAACTATGGTGTTAGGCAAGTTATCAAAAAGGAAATTCCAATCCCATATACTAGAGGAAGTCACCACATCCTTGAAATGAAGAGGGTATCTACATAAGAATTTGTCGCTACAGAAATGAAGGAATTGTTGTCTGGACCACATTTATTCAACCAGAAATTGACGCTGTTACCATCTTCTGTCTGCCAAACAATGTTTCTTTGAAAATCATCCCAATTCTGAACCAACATTCTTCCCATTTTACTTTCATTTATAAAAAATGGAAATGATGGTAAGAAACTGATTTTGGAGGTCTTTGGAGCACCATGAACAAGAACCGGTAGGTTTGGATCGCGGTGTACAAATCTAGAGCCATGCCACACCAGTTAACAATAGGTAAACCCTGCTAGTCTGCTAGAAACTTAAGCATGTGATGCTTGACCTCATTTGCGTTATTATCATTTAGAGAACCTGGACACTGTCATTGCCTTGCAAAGTGGACAGTGGACACTACAGTTCAATAAATCATGGCAGCATGCCTAGGACAATTGTATTAGACAATAAGATATACGGTTATGAATCTGATGGCAAGGATGTCTTGCATAGTTTTATGATAGAAAGTATTAAAATAATTTTTGACAATTGTAGTTTGGAAGATAAAAAATTGCTTAAACCACATTAAATTAGATCATTTTTTTTAAAGTGTCATTCAAACTAAACAACAAGTAATTTAATTTTTGGATCGGATGGTATTTTGCTTCGTAACACAATGAAATTATACCGCAATCTAACATACCACACCATATGTTTTTGTTTTTAATGAAAAAGCCTTGAGTTTTTTCGTTTAGTTGTTCGATATTTTAATTTAATTTTTTACTAAACAAATTTAGGGTGAGTGAATGGTGTCATGATCCAAGACAGACAAGACATTTGAACCAAATACCACTCACAAAGAGATTTACATTTATTTGTTTCTATTATCACTAACGAGACTTGAACTCATAACCTCCAAATTTAAAACATGTCTTTTTACTACTTGATCAAACTCTTAGAATACCTTTATTCTAATTACTAATAATGTAATTATAGTAATATTTAAGCTAGCTAGTACACTGTCATACTTAAACTGAAAAAAGAAAAAAAAACTAGTACATTTTTTTTTTGAGCAAAAAAAGCTAGTACATTGTCATATAATAAATGGGATGGAATGACCTATTCAAATAATAAATAAATGGAATGGTAGCCAACTCCTCCTTTTAAAGATCGGGTGATTGTTTAATTTATAATGTTAAGAGGAAATTGCACTCACCTCCGTTAAGTTCTGTTAAATTGATACCGACACCCCCTCTAGTTTTAAAATAAACACCAATCTCCCTTAAATTTTCATCAAATAGGTAAACATCACCCTTCTTCATTAACACCGTTAAATTGACCGTTAAATTTTTTTTTTTAATAAAAAAATCTTGCACGTGTAAACATGTGTAAATTTTCATATGCTAGGGTGCTGTCATCACGTCATATATCTCTTTGATATACAACAATCCAGCATCTTACTCCATTTCCCCTCTTTATCATGTTGCGTATTTCATTCGCAGGTTTACCTTTTCAAATTCTTTAGTGAATACTGTCATAATACTCATCAATTTGAAAGTTGGGTGATATACACCAATTCTATATTTCACATAAAAACAAGAAAGAATCAAATACCTGTAATTAGATATTCGCCAAGCCATATTATAATTGTCCATGTGATAACATACACATGTAATTTGCCAGATGATATACTCAATTTGACACCCAAAATATTTCTTCAAATTCACGTGACAATCAATGAAATTTGAGCAACTAAATACTACAAAATACTAGTATTTAAATTAATCGGTAGCTCCAAAATTATATTAGCCTCTGAAATTATAAGAATGATGAACGATGAGCATTAATGTTGTAATAATCGTTGAAAGCGACAAAGACATCAATAGAGAGAACGCACGTCGACAAGAACAATGGTCAGCGGTGATTAAGGTAGATGATCATAGATGGCAACGACAAGTGAAGTTGAAGATGAGTGACTATGGAGAGAAAACAAAAGGTTTCTAATAGAATAGCATGATTTTTGGCTGTGTTTTGTGAGAGAAGACACAAAGATTTTTGTATCGTAACAGAGAATTAACAGAATGTAACGGACGGGAGGTATGTGATGATTTAGAAAATAGAAGGGAGGTTTGTTGTATTTAGCTAAAACTTAAGGGAGGTTATTATAATTTTCCCTAAAGTTAGCTATTTTAATTGTTCTTAGCAAACAAAGACGCTGATGGAGTATAAAGTAAAAGATTTACTAGTCAAAGAAAAACTCATTTCAAGAGAGAACTTTTTCTGTACCAAAAGACACCACTTATTGTTTCATCAAAAGAAAAAGACACCACTTATTCCACACATGCATGATAGAGTTTGAGGGTTGCTTTGCTTTCCCACTATTCCAACTTTGTACCGGCGTTTTGATTTCATCATTGTACATTTGGCATGTTTGTTTACTTGGTCCATTAAAGTATGTACATTACCTAATTGACAACCGTAGTCGGCTCTGTCAATAAAAAGTTGACTCATATTTTTTAAAAATGTGGGTTTAATTTTCGTGGTCAGTATAAGGGTCTTGTTAGAATGTAATTTAAAGTATCTATATTAGTATTCTTTGAGTCTTAAAATCTACTCTAACTCATTTCGTGAGAATTTTTAGTTACAAAAAAATAAAATAAAGTATAACACACCTTTACTAAAAATGATGCGTAAAGAGTAACGAGGTGACTTCGTACTTTGAAGGAGAAACATAGAAATTGTAGTGTTAAAGAAATCATTTTCTTTCTCTGCTAACAAAATAACAATAAACAATTAATGTGTCAAAATAATAATAACTAATATGAAGTGGTGTTGTTGGTGAATAAATAATAAGGTCTCTTGAATGTTTAACTATGAGTATGGTTTATTGATGCATATGGAAATATGGAATAACATCAACAAAAAAAATAATACAAGAGTATGTTTAATCTCTAACCTTCTAAACATAAAATACAAGAGTTTACATAAAATAAAAAAAAGATGCATTTATTTAATTAATATAAAGAATTAAAAAAACAATTAATTATGAGTTTAATGGTGGTGGGTCGACGATCCAAAACAACATTGCACGCGCAATCAATCAAAACATTTAGAAACGTGATAAAAATATTATCTTCAAGCAAATTACTTCATGCAAATTATTTTGACGCTTTGAAAAATCAAATTTTTATATACTTTTTAGTCAAGCTCAAATTGTAGATTCACTCTAGACCGTCAAAATCTTATAAACGGTTATGGTGGTGTCATGGTTTCAAATCTAAAATCCACATCCGTGTGTATGAATTACTAGTAATAGTTACCCCTCCATCTGAATTTCGACATTCAAGATAATTAAGATTATATTGTATAGTTTGAAAAAAAAAATTGTATAGAAAAGATAGGGGAAAAATTCCTTTGAAGCTTTTTTTCCGGATGAAATTCCCTTGAAGCTTGGTCATTGTCAATGGGAAAATTGAATCTTGCCCCCAAACCCCATCTGTATATTATATGTGAGTATTGTGGAACAACCATAATGGACAGTGACTATAATATTTGTAATTTTAATTTGTCAAAAATGCTTATACATATAGTACTATATTTGGATAGCATAGGAATAACATGTGGACAGATGAAGTCGTCAAATGCAATATAAAAAACATCAATGTTGTCTCCCAAAGTATGGGATATTAGTAAATTATAGTTCAAGTACTTCCATATTTGGAAAAGAAGAATCTATCTAGTTCGTGATCCCATGTGGGCCAAATCAAGGATTTTGATTTTAATTATTTCTTCATTTAGGACACTCGAAAGTCGAAACAACAAATAGAAGGCGTGCGGAAGCGCTCCATTAATTTATTTATTTTAACAAGTTCGATGCAAGAAAGGAAAACACTATATATACCCTAAGAATATTAATATATTATGAGATTGTTATATATGGGAACACGATCGAGTAACTTTGACGTGGAAAATTTACGGTACCTTTAATAAATTTCGTTTGTTCGATCAGTTGGATGCATCAGATTAAGCCATGTGTACAAGCCTTTACTTTCTTAAAAGGAAACTCAATATACCTTCAATAGAGAGTGAGACAATGATGGTCATATTCCCTTATGATCTTATCTGATTAGCATAGCGGTCTCCGATGTGGTGGTTCACTGCGTTTGTAAGTTTGAAATGGCAGAGAGTGTATACTTACATACATTCTGATACTCAAGTCAATAAGAAAACATAATGGAGGTTAAGGGTTGAGAAATATCATACAATTAGGGACAGTATAAAGTCCTCTTATATAGAGAGATGGTACAGGTGCCGTTGTTAATAGCAAAAAGTTGTACGGTAGCTGAATCCGTAACTGTCGAGCGTCACAAAATGGTGGTTATGGGGAACCGTTATGATTTTGTATTTGAATTAGTGCCCAGTTTTGCTACGAGCACCCCCACACGGAGAGGGGGTGTAAAGTAGGTAGACAAGAATCGTGTTTGTTTTATTGGACATGGACTGATGATGAGCGTGGGCCTTTGGGCAGTTCAAAACACCTTTCTTCCCCAACTACAATGTTCCTCAAGTAGACCTTCCCTCATCATACACACCGTCACTGCGCCACTATCCATCGTCAACCCTATATTTGCTTATAATATGGCTTGATGTTAAGAAAAGAAACGATCTCACCTGAAGCAAATCAAAATAAGGCTTTGATGACCAACAAACCTTTTAAGCCAACTTCACTTTATTAGGATTTGATTTTAGGAAACTTAGGGTTTAATATTTCAAATGATAAAAGGAGCGTTTCACTTTTACATATTGCTTTGTTATCCCTTACAGTTACTTTTATGCATTATGTATATATCCTCTGTTATGCCTTATCCTCGTATTAGAGGTATAATTTTTTAAAAAAAATATATATGCATTATGCTCTTTTATTTACTTGTTAGGTTTCTTCATTTAAATAGTTTCATCAAACATGACATCTTCGAATATTGATTGGAAGCCAAGGTTGGAAATGGAATTTGACAATATGGATGAGGCTTATCAATTCAATTTGCTTACCGTGCACATGCGGGCTCTAAAGTTAGAAAACTTTATGCAAACAAGAATAAAGATGGTACTATATCATCATTTAGGTTTGTTTGTTCTAAGGAAGGGCTACAAAAGATAGGGAAAAGCAAAGAATATGAAGGAAGCATACAAAGAGCCGAGACTAAAACGAATTGCAAAACAAGGATTCAACTTGTATATGTAATAATGGAAACTGTGTCATCCATGAATTTGTAAAAGATCATAACCATTCTCTAGAAAATTCAGAGACAACACACATGCTTGCATCACATATAGAAAGATAATTGAAGTACAAGCATATGAGATTGATTTGGCTGATGACTCTGGATTAAGGAAGAAGACAACATTTTAACTTATGACCACACATGTAAGGCATAAAGATAATGTTGGATTTACACCGTTGATAAATGCCAAAAAGACGTTATTTAATGTATATATTTTAGGGCATTTATTAACTTAATTTGCAAGAAACCTTATGAGAAAAACCTCAATTTCATGTAAATATTAGAAAACTGGGTCAATTATGTATTCCTTACATTTTTACCCTTTTCCGACACATTTTGTCTAGTTTTGAAATAACTCAAGAAAGGTGAGAAAAAGTTGAAAAACAATCAATGTTTAGGTGAGCAAACCAGTTGCCTAGTCAATGGAGGTAAATGGCTAGGTGAAAAAATAAGGCATGCTAACTCATCATTAACTTGTACTAAATAAACCACATATTTTACACACATCATCACTTAACTAATTTATTTCTCATCAAAGTCCATAAATCACATAACCCTACAGATGTACCCCCAATCAACTCTGTCATAAGTTTTGCAGAAATCAACGTCACCTATCTTACCCTAGGTTTACCCTTTCATGTAGTTGATGAAATAACATTCTATTTCATGAAAATTGGAAACTTGGACTAAATTTTACAATTTAATCTTTTAGCACTTAAGCTAAATTGAAACACTTCCAAATCAGCCAAAATAATAAATTAAACTACATTTACAAAGAGAAATAAATTATGTTTTGTTTTTAAAGTGGGTTAGGTCCTTATATTTGTTGATAATGACTCATATTTACACAGAAGAGGGTCAAGGGACGAAGAAGGAGTTGAGCAAGCAGAGCATTGCGAAGCTTCCTCCGCACTCGCCCCTGCGTTTGGTCCAAACGTATGTTAGGCTGAATTGTTATTAGGGGACGACTAGTTCAGGAGTATTATTGAAATTAAACACCAGTATCACGTACATTGGTAGTAGAACTGTAAACTTGAATTCATCACAGAAGTAAAACGGAACTATAGTTGCTCTATATTGTTGTTTTAAAAAAATGCTCTATATTCGCAGAGGTAGACATCACTAGTCGAACTTCGTGAATAAAGATCGTGCTCATTGTTTTACGATTTTTTTGTTATTTTTATACTTCTATACTGGTTGATATTCTAACAACTTGAAATCATAACGTTACACAAATCAAACAACTTCGTGTTTGAACATGTTCATTCAATTCAAACCGCACTATAAAAAAAATGAAAAATTAAACCAAACACAACATGTTAGGTTGGTCGTCAGGTTAACATGTACCTACAAACACTCCAATTTTAATGTGAGATCATTGTGTCATGCACTCCTTAGCCGAGACATCAATATTCAATGGGTGATTGTTATTTGGTAGTGACGAAAAAATATTTACCGAGACCAAATAATAAAATACATATTATGGAAAATACTAATACATGTCCTTATTTATTCATCAGACAACACATGTTAGCAAGACACTTAACCAAAATATCAAATTTATATACGATGATCCAAAAGTGAAATTAATCAACTATTTTTATGCATATTAATTGCCTTAACTAATTGTATCTATCTTCATCTCATGTGTCCATTCTTATCTTAAATCGTACTCAAGCAATTGACATAAACTTTGATAATGATTTATGAGACAATAGATATGATGATACATATATCTTATTGTTTTGTCATAGATGTACTACCAATAGGGAAGAGATTCTTGGTTGAACTTGAAAGGTTGTCAAGAAAATAGCATATGCCAACCTTTGATAGATATTTTATTGTGTGGTGTAGGATGGTCATGGACCATTAATATGGAGAGAGCAGAAGTAAGTCACATGCAAACAAACAAATTGAGGCATCTCTCTATAATGAGATGAGACTGAGAGTGAGTCAGTGCAAAAGTGCTATACCCGTTTTCAGTAAGCTCTGTCACTCTTTTTGTCACGATTTTTCTCTTTTTTGCACGCGCCTTTGGATGAGTCAAATTAAATTAGTGCAAGAATTTTCTTATTTTGATATAGAAATTTAATCTTTTTTCTACATTGTTTGGTTTTATAGTTACTTAAAAAATATTTGAAGAAGTTAAATTGAAACGGGTGTTGTAGTTGTTATTTGTGCTCTTTAACTTATTTCTCTTTTTCTTCTTCTTCTAATTCTTGAGAATATAATGCATTAATGTTTGAATGGTACTTCTTTATCAACAACCATGCATCCGACCTTAACTTTCAATACTTTCTGAATGACCTCAAGATCATCTTGCACCACTTTATTCAGAATAGACGTCGAATTTTGATTTTGCGTGTCAATAGTCGTCTTTAGAATATAATTTATAGTTTTTAAGTCTAAGTGTTATTTTTACATTAAAATTCATTTTTCAACTGACTTTTAAATATATTCAAATGTAGACCACTTTGTATTCAACTTATTTTTAAATAAAATGTATTTTTATAAAATTAATTAATTCTAAACTAATTTTTATCAGCGTAAAACCAAATATGCACTTAATATAATAAGGTCTCGTATAATGTTCATGTTAATAGATTAATATGATTAAGTTCTAATTCAAATTCAGACTGCAATTAACTTTACTAATATGTTCATATTCTATAGGAATTATGTTCAAACTAATTTGATCAAGTTCCAATTCACTAGTTGATGCTTCTTATTTACCCATATTTTCTTTTTATGTGATCATGTTTCAGGTTTTTGTGATTAAAAATGTTATGAATGTGATAAACCCAACCTAGGATGTGTACATTTGCTGCAACACTTTGATGGATAAGTGAGTATGGTTACTTTGATGGGAGGTGAATGTATTTTTTTCCTATTTTAAAAAAAAAACGAAGTGTGACATGGCTACCATGAGCTTCCATTAAGAACCGTCATTGTTTATGCTTTACTAAGTGTAATTATGTGCTCATATCTTTAGCTAACTCTAATAATTATACCACCGTATATTTATGTTTTGATATCTAATGAAATGCGATAATTTTTTTTTATATTAAATAAACTTGTTTCTCTTAAAAATTACTCATCTTTAGAGGTGACATTGTAGGCACTGGACTATTCCGTCTGTACCATAATAATTGTCTTTTTAATATATTTTTTTCTGCCTAAAATTTTTTGTCACTTTAAAATGTCAATGCAACATTTATTATTATTTTTCCACTATTATACCTTTATTTATTGAATTTTATCAAACTTAATTACTCTACTGACTATAATTAATAAGAGTATTTTAGTAAACGATGCTAATTTTATAATTAAAATCAACACAATTAATCATTTTCTTAATGATCGTGCATAGGGATGGGAATAGGCTAGGCCGAGTTAGACTTTGCAGAGCCTGAGTCTAGCCTGCCAATTTTTTTTAAGGCTTGCGGCATGTCATAGGCTTACTTTCTATGTCTGAGTCTAACATTCTGAAAGCCTGATACAACATGCTAACCTATTTAAAAGCCTATTTCATATGAACATCTTTAAATAACCAATATGATCTAAGTTTAAATAGACTAACGAACCAATACATCAATTAAATTAAACTCTTTTTTGATAATTAGCATGAGTTTTTGGGGAATTTTTATTATATATTGTATCATATAACAATTTTAATTTGTAATAATACGCTTAAATATACAAAAAATTAATGTATACTAATAAGTTTAAATTACTGAAAAAGTTATCAAATTTTTATTTTAATTCAAAGTACAAAATATAATATAATAATAAAAAATAATATTCATATTTACTTAAATAGGTCGGCCTAATAGTCCTAAGAGGCTTTTTGAATGACCTGTGACCTGACCTTTTAAGCTAAATAAACTTCTAAAAAAGACTATGTCTTCTCTGTTTAAGAAAAAAGTCTGGTCAATCGTAAGCTAGGCCGTAAGCCCCTGTACGCTGGTCTGACCTATTCATATCTTTAATCGTGCACAAATCTTGAATGACTATTATTGTAAGACGAATGGAGTATGATTAAATATTATGTTATATGATTAATGAAATAACACATATTAAAAGGAGTACTAATTAATGTTTTATTTTATTTTAGGGAGAGTACTAATTAATGTTGTTAATTTTTTCCCATATATATTTTGTGTATGAATATTTGCCAAACTGCCCGCGTAGACTACCTTTGCCTGTACCCCCCTTCCGTGGGTGACATACAAACTTTTTGTTAGTGTTTGTATAGACAATCCCACAATCTGTTAAAATCTCCAACTTGATTACATAAGCAATATTAAATTAATTTGTAAACATCACACTTCACTTACACAATTCCAATGGTAGAAAAACTAAATAACTTTTATGCAACTTATTTTTAATGATTTGTCTTATGCAACTTTAGTGATTCAGTAGCTTATTTAAGCTACTTCAACTATTCTTTCTTTTTTTTTAGCCATTTTGTCACATCATGATTTTTTCAATGAATAAAAAAAAATTCATCATTTTATGAAACTCGATTAAATATCATCATTAGAAATGTTGATATTTTATAATGTTTACAAATTATCATTACAATAATTTATATCTATACTCTTTTTTTAATATATTTAATTTTAAATATTTTAAAACTTACACCATAATAATAAAATTAACCTTTTTAACTAAATAATAAAATTAAATTAACTTATTTATATTGTCATTATAATAACTTTGATTAGTTTCAAATATTATTGAATAAGGAGTGTACGTTATTAATTTTTTCTTTTTTTACGGATGATTCTTATTGTATTTAATACATGTGAATAAAAATGAAAGAGGTCTCCATGAACACAACTCATTTAGTAGGGACATTAGAAAACTTTTCACTTATTCATCTTTAGAGGTGACATTGTAGGCACTAAACTGCTTGACAAGATGAGAGAAACAGATAACAATTTTTTTTATCCATGTGTATACATTTCTCTGCACTAATAATCAAAAGATGACTTATTCAATGCACGCCGTAAATAAATTGAATGAAAAATATGATTGTTATGATCCAAGAGCCGATTCGAACCCTGTTTTCGTCAAACCTTGGATCTTGATGTTCAACGGATCTAGAACCCACAAGGGAACTAGTGTTTGACGTAATTACCATTAGCTTGGAATGGAGTTTGGGAATTAAAATGCAAACTAGATCCTATGTTTTGTAGCAATCAAGTCAAATATGAGGCGATGATCATGAGACTTAGGATACTAGCTAGCATAGTCTATGATTATGACAATATTCAGGTCATGGATGATTCTCAATTTCTAGTTAAACAAATTTTTAGGGTATATAAGTGCTTGAATCTAAACCTCCAACGAACCTGTGAAACAGCTAACATATGATTACACATATTTGTCGATGGAATAGTCTTACATGCACCCCGTAAAGAAAATAACGAGGGCAGTGATTTAGCCCAACAATCTTCTAGACACCTAATGAACTTATACACGAGGAATACCTCATGGAAAGATATACACAAGTGATTGACGCTTGATTTAAAGGGCTAGTTGACTACTTAAAATCCTTGTACTTTAGCCGATTTCAAGCTAAAATAGAAAACACTAAAATATGTGTTGGTAGATGGAAATTTGTATAAGAGAAGGGTCAATGGTGTTTTCCTTAAATGTGATGGAAAGGAAGAATCACTTAATATCATGAGATAAGTACACAGAGGACTTTTTGAATCCCACAACATTGGTCTTATAATGAAATAGTTGGTTTATCATTATGGATACTATTGGTCTACCATAACGGTCGACTACTTCCAATATGCTAAAGTATGTGAACCGTATGAACCGTGTCAACTGCATGGTCCAATACAAATGGCACCATCTAAATCACTGCATCCACCAATCAAACACTGGCCATTTACGGTACGTGATATCGATTTGATTGGGAAGATATATATTGGTTCCTTTACTAGACACACATTCATCATTGTTGCTTTCGTCTACTTCACTAAACGAGTAGAGGTTCAACCAATGATAAATGTGGGGAAAAACGAGATCATTGACTTTACACTACATCCAATCATATACATGTTTGGTATCCTTGATACAATTACAATTGATCTAGGAATGATGTCCATCGATGATAAAGTGGTTGCCTTCATGCAAATGTTTGGAATAAAACTCACAATTTTCTACCGGGTCTTGTTAACCGGTGCCTCCGGGGCACTGGCTAAGGAATCCAAAAATAATTTTTTTGTCTTGGAAATATAAGCTTTTCCTTTTGATTAAGTAATAATTACACAACTTTTTAATAAAAACTTCCATCTTTTGGTTGCTTAACCAATGCCCCTGGGGTACCGTTTAACTTTCTCATTTTCTATAAATATTGGACTTGTACATTTTATCCGACACACAAGCAATTAAACATGCTATTTTATGCTTTTATCCTTAGCTTATGTATTTCTTAGTTTAGCAGCTTGAACACCTCAAAAACATCATACATAACGTTTGTTTGGATCAGTTAAAGAATTCACAATTGAAAAATAAAATTAATTTCTCGACACAATTTATTGAAGAAAACTAATCACTATTGAGACTTATTAGCCAATATCTCGACTAACTTTCAAGTTCAATAATAATTTTTAGGCAAAATGCATCTTGGGGTCCTTTAAGTTTTGTGTTTGTACCAGATTAGTCATTTAAATTTTTGAAGTTTCAAATATGTCCTTTAGTTTTTGAATGTTTGCAACCTTGCCCTTACCGTCAGTGTTCGTTAATATAACGATGATGTGGCCGTTAACTTGGTGATTGGGCACTAAACACAACATTTTGGGCGTGGCAATGTGTATATCATTTTGTTGTTCATCTTCTTCAATTAGAAACTAGGGTTTTGGGAAGAAATTGGGTGAAAGAAAAAACAAAATTGGAAGGCCATTGTTGTTTTACTCGTTTGTATGTGAAGGGGAAAATAGTTTTCGCTAATAGAACAAGGTTTGTTACTCTCGTTTTTTTACCCAAATTTCGTTTTATGTATTACAATTAATTAGTAACCAACAATTTATCATTCACAACATCAAAGTGTATCTCTAAAATTTTCATCCTGTATTTCAACCCATCTTTTTAACTGTGCGAAGAACAACATGTTCTTTACACCAACATTCTGGGACATCTTTCCCCTTCATGCCTTCAAATGGGAACGAAAGATCCATCAAATTTGTTATGAGAATTGGATCGGAATGAAGCCATGGTTAGCTGCAATTGAAGTTTTGAGATTTAAATTTGGACAACAATGGAGTTTAGGGGAAACCGAGTGATATAAGGAGAGGGATGAAGTCGGTACACGTTGCCAAGCCCAAAACACTCTATTTCGTGCCCAGTCACCAAGTTAACAGTCACATCATTGTTATATTAACTGACATTGACGATAAGGCAAGGTCTCAAACATTCATAAACTAAAAAGACCTATTTAAAACTTCAAAAACTTAAAGAACTAATCTAATACAAAGACAAAACTTAAAGGACTCCCGAAACATTTTGACTGATTTATAAGAATTGTCTTTAAGTCTTCAACCTATTATCATTAAAAATACTATTGTTACTCACATTAAAATTAGTCTTAGTTTTTAATATATATCTATAATTATTTCTCATTACTTTTCATTATTATATAAAAAAGATAATTAGTAGTAAAAATAATTTATCTTAAAACATACATTTATATAAAAAAAACTTTACAAACCAAAATAAAACTTTTCATTATTGAATGTGTTTGCATGGTATCAAAAAAAAATCCTAGTTCAAACTTGAAACTTCCAAAAAAAACAAAAAAGAAGAAGTGTTTTTGTGTTGAAAAGTTTTGTTTGTTTGTGAAATGCCAGTGAGTAAAGCATATAGCTAAACTCTATCCTACAGCATCTTTTCATCATCACCATCATCATTCATCATCATTATTCAAACTAAACAAGGACTCTCATCCCTAGATAAAAAAAAATTATGCAATCTTGATAATGACTTATGCAACTGACACACACACATATTAAGAAAGAGAAAAAACAGACACACACACACACAACAAACATAGCATAGCAAACACTATTCAACATTCATGTTTTTTTTTTTTTTTACATTCTGTAGTTAATGTTGTTTGTTCTCATCTTCTGTTTCTTTCTTTGCACTCACTCTCTCTCTCTCTCTCTCTCTCTTCTGTGCTCTTCTGTCACCCACCATCATCTCTCTTTAATTCCCCATATGAAACCGTTGAACATTTTTCAACTTTTACACTAGCTTCCACCACATCTTCATGAAGAATATGAACCACTTGATCACAATCACAATTCACAATTCACAATACCCTCTTGAGTTTTGATTCTCTCTCTCACTTCATATGTTAGTACTCTCTTCTCTTTTTTCATGTGTTAGTATTCATTCATAGCACTATCTCTTTCTTATGCTTTACTATGCTTTGAGGTGTGAAATATCTTTTACTGCTTTTCACTTAATTCACCAAAGTTTTAGCCTTTTTGTGTTTTTTCTTAAGCTGTTTTGTTTTAGTGTAGCATTTGGTTTTTTCTTAAGCTTTGTAATATTGACTTCAAGTAAAAAAATGATTTTTTTCTTCTTTTTTGGCGTTTTGATTTTGTGAGTGTGTACATCAAAGGATAAGCTTAAAAGGGTTATCTTAGAAATTGCTTATTGTTAAAGATTTTGTTATGGTTGGTGTGACTGTGAGAGTGGACCTGTTACAGTTCAGCTGGTCTTTATCTTCAACATGAAGCCTTTTTTTAATTTTCATGTTTCTATATAGTTTGGTATGATGTAATCTAGCTTCTGTTTTTGTCCTTACTCTAATTGATTTTGTAGAGTATTTCCATTGATCTAGCTTCTTATACTTTTTAGTTGTCTTCTGCATGTTTGGTTTGCCTTTTAGTCTTAAGGTCCTTTTCTTTTTCCTTTGCTTGCTTTTCACATTTAGATATGGATGTCAAACATTCATATGCATAATTGAGTAGAGCATAACCTAGTGGTTGATGAGTTTAAGTTAAGGTCGGATCAATGAGGAGTATTCGAGTTCGATCCCTGGCTTAAACAATCTCTGTCTAAACTTTGCTTACATTCTTGCCGAACTTTGGATTACCAGAACCCCCTTTTTCTGAGAACCTATGGTTAAAACGAAACAAAAATCAGTAGAGTACCATTACCATTGTTGAGAAACTTTATTTGATCCATCCTTTCATTTTTATTTGTATGATTTGTGGCTAATTTTATCAAACTGCAGTCATTGATTGTGGTTTAATTTTAAGTACTTCTTGAGACTCTTGTTAGTACCTGCATATTGGATTTCATTGATATCATGGTTTTCTGACTTGTGCATTTGTTTCTTTGTTATTGATTTTACATGTCACAGAGATAGGTCGTAAAGTTTGGATTGCTGAATATTAAAGGGAAGTTCAATTTTTGTTGTCAAAGTTGTGAAGGGGCTTGAACTTAAATGCATGGATCGAGGGGACCAAATGGCGGCATTATCCGGTTCTGCATCATACTTTATGCAGAGAGGATTACCTGGTTCTGGAAACCAACATGAGTTGCATAATTCGCCTGGTATTCGTCCACTGAATACTAATTCATCGTTTCAATCAAGTATTGGTGGTGGTGGTACTATTGGATCCACGTTGCCGATGGATTCTTCTGGAATTGGATCTCAATGTATCAATGTAGGTGCTCCTTCTGGGGGTGCTGCTTCAACCGGTGAACCTGCCAAAAGGAAGCGTGGAAGGCCTAGAAAATATGGGGCAGATGGAAGTGTGTCATTAGCATTGACTCCAACAACACCAGCAAGCCATCCTGGAACCGTACCGCAAGTCCAGAAACGCGGTAGAGGGCGCCCTCCAGGGTCCGGGAAAAAACAACAGTTGGCTTCTTTCGGTAAATCTCTATTCCACTTTTTATTTCTTGGCGTTTAATTAGAGTACAGCAATTTTAATTTGAACTTGAGATATATCCGTTTCGTAAGTTCATATCCACGAGTTGTTTGATTTTATAGTTTTTGAAGTTTTGTGAGTCAAGGTTTTTTATTTGTTCATGCCGGCATTCTAATCCCTTAATGAACTGAATTAACAACGAATTTTATATTCGCACATATACAAAACACTGTCTATTCAAAATTTTACTGAATACAAAAATAGATGGGCTTTGCACAAAAGTGGTTGAGCTTTCAAAAGTCTTGGTTCATTCTATCTGTTTTAAATTTTTACGATATTTTCTATGAAACTATCAGCGTCGAAACTTGAAACATTTGATTGCTTAGACCGTTACTTCACATTTTTCAAACATTGACTTAACTTTTATTATTATTCAAATATTGCAGTCAATGTGTATCGTCGTTTTCTTTCTCCGTTACTTGACTTGTTTTTCAATGTTTGACGTACGTTTTCTTCACATTTTTCAAATATTGACTTAAATTTTATCATTCAAATATTGCAGTCAATGTGTATTGTCGTTTTCTTCCTCCGTTACTTGACATGTTTTTCAACGTTTGACGTACGTTTTATTTGTAATTATTACACATGACGCGTGAAACACACTAATGTTTCAGCAATTACATCACTTTTTCCCCAAAATTTTACTGATTAAATTACAGCTAACACATTGAAACTTAGATTATTTAGGTCATTAGTTATTTTTCAAAGATTAACTTTAATTCTATTTGTTTAAACGTCGCCAAAACACTCAAGTGTTTCGTAGTAGTCCGCATTATTTGTTCCTTTTGGTTCTAAGATAATATTTGACAATTTATACCTTTATATTTGTTTCAATACATCAAATTTTTACCATACCCGAAATATTGATGCATATTTTGACTGGGATTAGAAGTGAAATGGGCCGGTCCAGGCTAGGCCTTATCATTAAATTGACCTGGCCCATTTAACAAATTTAAATCATTAGCCTAGTCTATTTACCTAATATAGTTGAAAGCTTATTTTATAGTTGGTCCTTTACATAAGCCACATGGTGATCTTGAAATTTGTTAATCAACTTAAGATATTATGTAGACCACTATCTCTTTAAAGAGATCACCAAGTATATTTTTGATGACAATACAATTAATATTTACTATGTTGAGAACAGTAACAATAAAATGTTTATTTTGGATGAGCTAAAGAGTAAAGACACACATTTTGTTTTCTTACATAGGTTCTTTTTTTAAAATAAATCTTGACCTAGGTTAGGTTTGGGCCAGCCTATAAGCCCTAAGAGGCCTGTTGACCTATTGCCACCCCTAATTTGGATGCAGGCATGATAAATGGTTTTAGTTTATTAAATTTTTGTTTTAATACACAATATAAATTGTCTATGAATTATTATTTTTTGGTCAAGATATTGTCTACAATTTTAGTTTAATACAGTAAATTATAACAAATATTGTCATCTCATTATTTCAACAAAACATGTTGCAACGTCGGCTCCACTCGATTGTTTTGGCCATGACTTGTTTTTCAAATATTATAGCTAAAATGTTGAGACACTCGAGTTTTTGACGGCTTTCCTTATTATTGTTATTTTCTATGCTATAATATTTGACAATTTTTACCTATATATTAATTAATATCTGTACTTTTTTTTACATTAACTAAGATCGATATAGATGTGTTTTTTTTTTTTGGGGATTGGAGGGAAATGGGCTTCGCTAAGCTAGGTTTGCCATAGATAGACCTGTCCTGTTTCAAGATTAAGGCCCAAGTTTGGTCTGTTTATCTGAACCGGTCTTTTTATAGTAAGGCCTTTGAAGAATCCAAAAGCTTACCTCTTAATCGGATGACAAGCCTAAGTCTTTATGTAATATATATAGGCCACTAGGACTAATTCTTTAAATAGGTCAAATTGTATATGGATTCTATGCATTGAAATGAATATTTAGTATAATGTCAAACAATAACAATAAAATTGTCATTTTATTACTTATGTTTATTCATATGGTGAGCTTGTCAAGGCTATAATATATTTCGGATAGGCTAAAGTCTGACTCTTTTATTCAAATGGTCTTTTAATTTGTGAAGTAATGCAAGTCTTAGGATTAGCTACAAGATATTTGCTTTGTTTTTGTCCCCTATGAAATGCATAAGGACAAGTAACTGTAATTTCAAAAGCTCAACTCTATGTTCTTGAGAAACTTGACCGGCTGGGTTTAGTTTTTAATGCAAAGGGTTATAAGATAAATTTCTCTTAGACCGATCTTATGCGGCAAGTAGCAAAGTTGGATAAATTCTTGTGAATCTGTGGTATAAAGAAGTATAACTTGGGCTGAAAGTTTCTTGTCTAATTCAAACTAAGTGATTGATTTATGTTAATTTGGTTTTACTAATTCTATATATTTTTGAGTTTAATGTTTTGAGTTGTTATTGGCAGGTGGTTTGATCTCTAGTTCAGCTGGAAATGGTTTCACTCCTCATGTCATCTCCATTGCAATTGGAGAGGTATGCTACATTTCTTTTAACAGTATCGATCTTTCTGTTTTGTTATTATATACGTCTGTCGTTTATTTTTGGCTAAAATACATTTTTAGTCCCTGTAGTCTATGTTTTAGTTCCAATTTGGTAGATTAGCTTTTAAATGCTTTAATTGGGTCATTTGTCCAGTATTTTAGTTTCAATTTTATCCCTAATCTTTTCCAAAGCTTCAACTGGGATTTGGGTCACTTATCTATTATTTATGTTTTGAAATGGTCCTATATTTTATAAAATTTACACAAATGTGGTCCCCTTTTCAATGTAACATTGACACTTCAGATTGAACGTGTGTATGGTGTTTGACATGTGTCCATAGCTAAATTCAGTTATTCCATTTTCTCCAATACCAGTGTCGATGTGTCAGTATTACTAGTTGCTTATTTTGTATCAATACAGTCCTTTTCTTATACAATTTGAACGAAAAGGACCACATTGAAACCAAAAAGGCTTAATTATATAAATGATCCCTTAAGTAATTATGAGATTTCATTATGATCCCCTTATTAATTTTCGCTCCATTATGGTCCTATAAATTAACTCCGTTAGTCACTTAAATCAATTCTGTTTGTTTTAAATAAAAAAACATTAAAACTACTGTTCATCTTCTTCCTTTCACTTATTCTTCATCAAAGTTCATACATTCATAAAAAAAATCAAACAACCCAGGAAAAAATTCAGAATATAAAATTAAAAAGGCCAACCCAAAATCATAATCTTCATCATCATCTTTTCATTCTCAACTCTATCATCGCATAATCCAAACTAAAAAATCAGTGGAACAAAAAACACAAAATTCCACTCATTGTTAAACCCAAGATTAAAAATCAAAATCAAAATCAAACCCAAAAAATAAAATTCATGCATTTCTTCTTCGCAAGTACACTGTGTATCTCTTTCATTCCATAAATCTATCTAATCAAAAATCAAAATCCCTCAAATTTCCCAATTTTCCTTTTCTCAAATCTTTAAAACGAAGAAGAAGAAGAAGAAATCCCTTTCTCATGCTTCCATTCATCATTGTCACAGTGATTTTGGTTTGGTAGATACCCCTCTTTATGCCATCAATGACTTTAATTCTCCTTCACCACTAGTCAACAAATTATACCATGGAAGCAGTGAGGAGAAAAAGAAGCAAACGTAAAAAGAAAATACAACCGGAGAATTAACGAATGGAACTGAACAAGAAAATGATAAAAGTTTGATTTCCACTTTTCCACCCATTTGTATCTCCCTGTCCTCACCCATAATCATTGTTTCTCTCTCTGCCACCGTCGTTGCTCTCTCCGCCGTCGTTTTTATCGACTTCAATTGTGTTTTATCTAGGTAGCACCTCAGCAACAGTCGCCGGAACAACAAACAGCAATGGCGCTTTTCTGAACCTGAACTGATGTCGACGACGGCGTGGGAGATAGAAACTGAGGAGAGAGAATTGGAGGTTGGCGACAGATTGAAGAAGAGAGAAAAACCACAACTGCGGAAGAGAGAGGGCCGCAGTTATACTTGTTTTTGAATAGGTTATTGTTTAGTTTCATCCCAAACATAAATCTCATGGGTGGTCATTTTAATTTTATTTTTTTTATTTTTTTCTGGGTTTGTTTGAATTTTTTGTGAATGTTTGAAGCGGAAGAAGAGGTGGATTGAAGAAGATGAAGAAATCTGAAGAAAAAAAATTAGGTGTAGGAAGTGCACCATAAGATCAAATGTACCTGCCTGATCTAATGGTTGTATTTTAAAAAAAATATATCAAACGGTTAATGTTTAACAAATTAATGAGGTCTTTAGTAGTCAACCTTAAATGTGCGTCCACCATGCAGTAGTCTTAACGTTTCTTGATTTAAAACAGACGGAATGGATTTAAGTGACTAACGAAGGTAATTTATAGGACCAGACTGGAGCAAAAATTAATAAAGGGACCAAATCGAAATTTCATAATTATTTAAGGGATCATTTGTATAATTAAGCCAACCAAAAATAAAGATACTGACAACTGAAACTTTTAAAAGTTACAGGACCAAATTGAAATTAAGAAATAAATTTAGGGACCAAAAATTTATTTAGTATTTAGTTCTGTTAAAAGTGCTGTTTTTTTTAATGGAAGTACTTTTTTAGAAAGGGAATTCATTCAAAACATGAAATCATGCTTTAGAAAATCTTCGATGTTTCTTTTAGACGACCCATTTGAGTTTTTGTCACATGTTCTGCCATTTGTGCAATCATCTGTAAGACACTCTTGAAAATTGACCCTTTTCTTCTGTGTAGGACATTGCAACAAAAATTCTGGCATTTTCTCAGCAGGGACCTAGAACTATATTTGTTATGTCGGCCAATGGTGCTGTCTCTACCGTGACGCTTTGTCAGGCTTCGACATCTGGGGGTTCTGTCACATATGAGGTTTGGAGCTTTCTCACTTTTACGTACATCTATGTTTCTATATGTTTCTAGTTTCATAAAGAATTATGATTGTTTAAATACATATACGCATATCTGTTCTTGTATAGAAGTGTTATACATGCACATAATCACATAGCAGCCCTTTATGGAAATGTTAGTGGATGCATTAGCAATTTTTATAGGCAAATGTTAGTGGTAGCATTTCCTTATATGATCACCATGTTATGAAGTTAATAATCTGTTTGTTTTGTTTTTTTTCTTCTTATCCTTCAAAAAGTCTCTTTAGCATGTTAAGTTTGTTTATTCTTTTGTATATATGATTATGTTTAATAATTTGTGGTCTTTTGCCTCGATAGGGGCGTTTTGAGATACTAAGCCTGACAGGCTCTTACTTGGTTGCTGATAATGATGGCTCGCGTAATCGAACGGGTTCATTAAGTGTTTCTCTTGCCAGTCCTGATGGTCGTGTCATTGGTGGAGGCGTCGGTGGATTGCTCATTGCTGCAAGTCCTGTTCAGGTAACTGCTATTCTACTGCTGTTAGGATAGCATTGAAAATCCCCTTTCTCACCTCAAAATCAGAAACTTAAGAAAACATTTTATGTTTACTTTGTGAAAATTTTTTCTATTTCACTCAAGTAGTCAAGTGTCTGTTTAGTTTGAGAAAACCTTTCATGTTTTCATTTTCTGTTTTTGACTTTTACTTGCAAAATTGTCACGTTATTTACACTTATGTTTTCTTTTTGTATATAGGAAATAGTGGCAACATATTGTGTTTTCACTTTTACTGCACCAACATATGACAATATTTAATTCATATAGATCATCGGTGTATAAAGATTTTTTAAGTTGCTAATGAATTAGAATAGTTATATCATTAAAACATTTGATTTTAATAACAACTACTTAAGTTACACATGATTGGTTGTGATATGTCGACAATATAAAATATTTTACACTAATATATTATCAAAATTAAACTCCGCTACAAAACCCTAGTTTTATTTGTATTGCTAAATTTGATTGGTCATGACTATCAGGTGATAATCGGGAGCTTTATGTGGGGTGGACCAAAAACCAAGAACAAGAAGAATGAAGATTCAGAAGGTCAAGAACTTGGTATAGAGGAAAATCATCATCATGGAGTTCATAATCCAGTTGCAATGAATAGCATTTCACCAAATCAAAGTCTGACTCCAACATCTCTCAATTCTTGGCCTGCATCGCGTCCATTGGATATGCGTAATTCCCATATCGACATTGATTTAATGCGTGGGTGACAATTTATTTTATTAGCATACACCAGTATTGGGTATAGATATTTAAGATTCATGGTCACTCATCTAATTTTCGCGTAGTAATGACTCAATGTGAAGTTCAAACTATAGAGTAGAATTCTTTCTTGACTTTTGGAATTTGATTAATGTCAGCTATGGTTGATTGACTTTAGAGGTTCTACTCATATTTTTGTAGCTGTGAGGAATTTTAATTTGGAAGATTTTGCTTTTTGTGGTTCAAGGGTATGTTGCGACTCGTGGTAAAATGTCGTAGTTTTAATCAATGAGATTAGCAGAAGGGGCTAATCTTCGACAATATGGTGACTAACATTGTTGGCATTGCCGATTGAGTTAGACTATAATATTTTTTTAAGGGTAAATTACATTGACCTCCTCCGAGGTTTCATTAAATGACACATACACCCTCTCTAGTTTTATAATAGACATTAACCTCCTCCAAAGTGTCATAATTAGACGGATACCTCCCTTTACAACTCAACACCGTTAATTATCCGTTTGAAGTAAAGCTGCTACTTTTCTCTTTCTAGTTATGATAATCTTCATCTTCTAAACCATAAAATATCTGCAAAAAGCAATAAGCTTTTCTTGTCCGTTCTATTAGCCATTTTTTGTAACCTTTAGTCAAAAGGTTTTTTGGCTTTGATTTTTGTCACATTTCCTCCCTACAATTCACAAAAATTTCAATCAATTGAAGCTTGTTATTATTCCAAAGACAAATGGGTTTGGGACGAAACTTAATATTCAAATAAATTGTACCATGAAAATTGCACTTTTTTTGTTCCTGGATTCCAATACCAGCAAAACGAATAGGACAATAGATATCCACAAAAGCATGACGTACGAGAATGGAATCTATCCAATGGACAAGAACCAAAGAGACAGACATGAGCTTTATGTTTTCTGTGTTGCTTCCATGGAGGAATGGAAATTTTGGGTTTGGAGGAGAGTAATAGACAACGTTAACATGAGTTTTTTTTTTCCTTAATATTATTTGACAGAAGTTAAATGGTGTTTAACACCAAGGGAGGTTAGTGCTAAATAAGAAACTAGAGGGGGTGTCTTTATCATTTAAAGAGAGACCTTAGGGGAGGTTAGTGTAATTTACCTTTTTTTTAATGAGGAATCAAACTCAGTACTTCAAAATTTACAACATTCACACACTTGGCGTGTCAACTACTTGAGCTAGACTCAGGTGGTAAAACGAATTGCAGTTACAAATTAGAAAGTTTGTTATTGAAATTTTATTTCATAACTTATAATTTTTTAATCTAAATCACCACCATTCATGTTTAGTCTTTATACAAATTTTATTTACTGTTAGTATTTATAGTTTTCAGATTCCTAGAAAAACAAAATAAATAGGGACATACTAAAAATTGCTGAGTGAACATTGTTGAGGAAACAAATAAAAATCATTAGTATCAACATCAATTGCTAGTTTTGTGCAACTATAACTTCCAAAATAACAAATACTAGTCCTAGTCCAAGCGCTATTTATAGTAAGAAATAGGAGTAGCTGGTTATATGATGCTCAAATGATCGTGACTTATGATTTTGTCATATATTTATGGACAGTAACATGCTGATGCAATGCACCATATTGGTCCATTTTTTACCGTGAAAGTTAAAAGATATCATGTTCAGTATCTATGATCACGTACATTTCAATGTTTACTAACACAACAAGAAAAATAGTTGTAAACTAATAACATGTCGGCTTGAAATTTAGTTATGTAACATTGTTTAGTTGATTTACTGGAAATTGGAACAATGAGAGGAACAGTAGCAGAAATTAACTCACTATGCTTCATAAGATCTATAATATATGCACAACTATATATTTTTAATGTCCCTAATTCATTGAAAGAGCTACAGTTAAAAACAACAAGAAATGTTCATGAAAAGGGAGTTACTGTCTTCATGTGATTTGAAAAGTAATGCCTTGCCGTATTCGGATGCACTTCTGAGTCTAGGGGTGGACAGTCATAGGGAATTTATGTTCTCCAGAAAAACCATTGGCCTGCATGAATACAATAGAAAAATTTAATTTTAAACCGTTGTCATTAAAAAAAAAATACACATAATCATGTTAGACCATCTCCAATGTGAGGGTCTTAAACATTTAAGATCCGGTACCTATTAGGTACTTCCATGGGGAGAAACTTTTTCGGGGTCTTATAAGACCCGAGATCTTAAGACCCTCAATCTTAAGCGGAATCCACACTCTTTTAATATTAAAATTTTTAAATATAATGATATAAAATTATTGATAATTGTTTAGTGGATTCCATTTAAGAAATTTGTGTGAGATGTTAGGTTGGAGAGATTGAATGTTTATTAGGTATTACTATTAAAAAATTATAAATGAATGATGTGTATACGCGACACCCATTTAGATACCCAAAAATGGATGTCTCCATTGTAGATGCTCTTACAATATGTCATTACAGTGAGATGTGATCGAATGTTTTTGTATAATATTTTTTCTTAATAGATAGACTAAATTAGAACATATGTTTTTGTATAGTATTTTTGTGAGTTAGACTAAAACTTCTTAATGTATATAATTTTTATTCTTATGAGGGAATGAATAATACTATATTTCTTCTATTAAGTGGTATAGTGGCTGGAGCTCACACATATTAAATGTGGAGAAGTGAAATGTCCGAGGTTTAAATTCCGACCAGTGCATATATCATGCATTGTATATAACAATGACTTGCATATATGTTTGTTGTTTGTAAATATATCATATTTTAGTTTTTGTACTATTTTGTTTTTTTAGTCTTTGTAAATAAAACCACTTATTCCATCTAGTTGTAAATTTGTTAAAAAAAAACAATGAAAATTATAAAATTTCTTATATTTGATTATTGTTTGGTAAAATAATAAAATTATAAATTAAATATTTTAAATAAAATGATAAATAATCAAAGAAAAGTTATGCCGAGATTTGGTACTTTTTTTTATTATATATAAATATAGATTAAGAAAACTAAGTTATTTGTGATAAAAGCGAATATTAAATAGCTTTAGCGTAGTTCCGTAAACATAGCTCGGTTGATGTTGACAGGGACAATGCATTATTATATACATGGGTTATGGTTCGAACTTGAACATTCCACTTATTCATCTTAAAGAGTGAATTCTAGCCAATAAACAACTTAGAAAAAAAAAATCCGAAGAAACAAGTTAATGCATTAAAACATAATATATGATCACTATGTACACAAGTTGATTCTTAATTGTCAACAACAACTTTTTTTATATGGAGGTACGTAAGATCTATATTGGAGCATAAGGTTTTAACTTATTCTCAAAAAAATAATGTCTTTCATTGATAGCTAGGTGACAGACCCATATATATGTTCCACCAATTTAAACTAACCATTGGTCTTGATGAAAAAACAAACTTATTAAATTAATTTGACACAAGAATTTTGTCTTTTTGAACTTGATATCTCTATAAATACCCTGTTGAGTAAAATCTTTCTCACAGCATCATTGAAAATAAAAATAATAAAATGAAAGGTGTCAAAATTAGTTCAAATTCCATTCAAACAATGGTCATTCTTCTAATCCTTGTATCAACTTTTTGCTCAAGCATTGAAGCTTCTACCAGAAAACCAAGAAGGTTTAAACCAGAACATCGTCATAAAGCAATCTTAACATTGAACAGCTTTGAAAAAGGTGGAGATGGAGGAGCAGCATCTGAATGTGACAACAAGTTTCACTCTGACAAGTCACTTGTTGTAGCATTATCAACTGCTTTGTTCAACCACAAAAAGAGGTGTTTGAAAGAGATTACTATATTTGGTAATGGTAAAAGGGTCAATGCCAAGGTTGTTGATGAGTGTGATTCAAGTAAAGGGTGTAAGAACAATATTGTTGATGCTTCTGCTGCTGTTTGGAAGGCTTTGGGTGTGCCTGAAAATAAAAGGGGTGAAATGGATATTTTCTGGTCAGATGCTTGATGCAGTTAAATAAGAATTAATCATATCTATGTTTATATAATAACATTAATATAAGAATAAAAGACAAAATTCTCATTTAAAATAAAGGCACAAATTCTGTATAAAAATGTCACGAAAGAGTTCTACCACTAGAATTTTCATTCTCCATTAATGTCATGAAAATCGTACATCCAACTTACCCCTTGAGAGAGGAAGAAATATAGAAGTTGTCGGGTTAGATGTAAAATATTAATGATGTGATGAGAAGTCAAGAGAGATAGAAAGAAAATAAAATTTTAAAGGATGTATGAAAATTAAAGATGTCTATGTATCATTATTGTAATATGATTAATATGTCAATATAGTTTCAGTTTAGTGATATGAAATTGACTTTATTATGCCGAATTATATATGGGGTAAAGTTCATATAGTAATTTCTCTCTTTGATTAAACTATACTCCCTTCGCTGCACTTTAAGTTTCTTTTATTTTGTTTCTTTGTCTAAAATTATTTGTTCATTTTATAATATCAATATAACATTTATTTACCTTTTATACTAACTACCATTATTTATTGTATTTTAATAATCTAAATACTTTACTTACTAGAATTAATAATGATGTTTTAGTAAATAAACATATTTTACGATTAAAATACACCTATTTTTGTAATAACCGTGTAAAACTCAAAAGAAATACCTAATTTGAGACGGAGGGAGTAAAGTTTATCTCTTTCACTTTCACATGTTTCTTTCTTTTCTTTTTCTTTAAAAATCTCCACACCAACACACATGTTCTTCAGCTATAACTTTAAATTTATGTTAAAAACACACCTTGATTTGTGTCAAAAAACCTTTTTGATAGCATTTTCCAAAAATGTTAATAAAACACGAAACGTTGGAGAGGATTCTAACTCCTTTTTTTCTTAATTTAATAGCATTTTTCAAAATTTTGCTAAAGAGTATATATATATTTTTTTGTTTATTTAGATATATATACTCACCAATATGTGTATGTCTTTTTATATATTCCAAAGAAGACAAAGAAAAAAAAAATTATTTGCAAGAATCAAGGATATTTTATTGTTTTATATACATGAATCATAACGTTTTTCTTTACAGTCGTGAATCGTAATGTTACTATGGCTGTTTAGGTATTACATAATCAATACGAACTCCATAATATGCATGAGTAAATAGTGAAGGAGCAAAGAAAATAGTGAGAATGTATGATATAAGACATTAGACGAAAATCCAAACAAGAAATAGAAAATTGTTGACAAAAGAAAGAAGAGAAAGAATTAGATGAAGGGGGAATTTCTGTTCCCGATGGATCAAATTTAGTTTTAAAGGACAAAATGTCAAGCTTAAAAACCTCAAACAAGGGCTACGTGGGAGGACTCACACTTTTATTGCTAATAAATTTGTTTTATAGGTTTTTGAAGTCCTAGTAATTGTAGAAATCACAAGAAAAAATTGAAGAAAGCGAAAATCCCAAAACAAACCATCAAGCCAAAAATACAAGGAGCATTGTTGGAACATCGGTGTGATGGTGGGAGAAAAATTGAAAGATTAAATACCAAGTAATTATACTTTGATATAATGTTGTGTGAATTGAAAAATTAAAGTTTGATGGTCCCACATAAAATAGAACACACACATTAGTAATGTTTAAATTGAGGTATTTAATTTAAAATACTTGATAATGATAAAAATAATAGTAACTATAATTTTTATTCGTAAATATCACTTTCCATAAATTTAGTTTGTTAATTTACCAAATGCAGTAGGGAGAAGATTGACCTAACATGAAAATAATAGAAGTGTATAACCTCTTCAACTACATATCTGTTTCCTGATTCCATCCTTGAGAAACTGGACAAATGCTGCTATGTAATGATCCTGATGCAACAGCTTCTCTTGTCTTAACTCTGAGCTCCTTTCCGTTTTCTAAGCGATTTAGCGATTTCATATCTAGTGAGTGTTCCATCTTCGTTTCTTTTAACTTCAATAACCAAACCCCTATCCACCAAAAATCCTGCATTAAGAGGCTGATCAACAATGAAGGGTAACACAGCAAGGTTGTTTCCAAATTGCAACGTGAAATCTAATAGGTCATTCAAAAACGAAAATTTATGCAAAACTACAAAAAAGTTAGTTGAATGACCTATTAGGGGGTAAAAACAACAATTGAAGGACTAAAATGAAAAGTTGATATATTTATAGGATCCAAAAACATATTTAATCTTTTTTTTATTAATTAATATTCCGCGTAAAAGTTTGAAAAGAAAAAAAATTAGATAAATGGAGTTTCACAGCACTGAACAACGAGGTATAGTTAACGAGTAGAAAAAACAAAAAGGTACACAACTCCACAACAGACAAATAATAAACCCCCACAACTCCATTATTTCTATGTTTTGTATACTATTTTTGTCGGTTAGACTAAAACTTGTTAACATGTATATTTTAAGCGATGAATAATACTAGAATCATCAAACCAAGAAATAATAAAGATATCACTAATTGAAGTTGAGAATCATCATGAAGGAGCAAAGAAAATAGTGAGAATGTATGATATAAGGCATTAGATGAAAATATAATCAAGAAAAAGAAAAATGTTGGCAAAAGAAAGAAGAGAGAGAATTAGATGAAGGGGGAATTTCTGTTTCCAATGGATCACATTTTGTTTTAAAGGACAAAAGTCAAGCTTAAGACCTTAAACAAGTGCTACTTGGGAGACGACGAGACGACTCACACTTTTATTTGCTAAAAAAATTTGTTTTATAGGTTTTTGAAGTCCTAATGATTGTAGAAATCACAAGAAAAAAATTGAAGAAAGCAAAACCCAAAACAAACCATCAAACCAAAAATACAAGGAGCATTACAGCTATCCGTACATAAAAGGGCACTACAACCGCAACACCACCTAAATTCCCCAAAAACCTTCAAAGTTTTCACCAAATACCAAATCCGAGGGTGTTCCGATCAAGCGTAATGAGGCACGTAACACCTCCGAAGCCTTCCAAACCCTAAAAAAATTCTAACTTAAGCACCAAAACATTTCAAACACACCCTTTTACATCCAAAAACAAAACCTGACCACACCTAAACTATCCAAGCAATGCTTCAAGATCAAGATGCACCAATGAAAGACAAACTACGAGCCTTGTATCAAATATGATGAAGCAAAACACAAACCAACAAGGCATTCCTCTTCAAGAAAATATCCCGTGAGCTTTCGTTTACCCTTCTTTGTTTATTTTTCATGCTTAAACATTGTAAGCAATGTCCAATATGGGGCGTTATTTATCTTGTACCTATGATTTTCATTTATTTTCTTGCTTTCAATAAAACAATTGTAACAACCCAATTTATATCATTGGTCTGAATTGGATCAAATACATCAACTTTTTTGACTCAGTCTCTTATATTTATGACCCGAGGGAGTATAAATTTTTGGTCGGTGAAACTAAATCAAACACAACAACAACACAATCATTTTTTCACCCAAAAATGAATGAATAAATTTGTTTAAAGGAGACTTCAAGAGGGGTTGCGACTGATCTTGCAACCAACCACAAAACGACGTATCTGTTCAACCATATATCACTTAATTCACAAAAGTAAAACAGTAAATGGTAATTCAAGTATTCAACCATTCCATTCTACAGGTATGTCTCTGTGTTGTCTTTTTCCTTTACTTTATTGGATTTTATTTTGTATATTAAATAATTTTTTCAAGTGCATATTACTTACATCACCACCTAAAAGTGCATATTGCTTATATATATATATATATATATACTGTATATATTACTTATTGAATCATACCCTTTGTTGCACATACGTAAATGTGAAATTTTGACCACAAATTACTCTTATTATTTGCAGGTTTGAATAATTTTGTTGTTTTACTCAAATTTCTTTTATTTTTGTTCCATCTTAAACTTTCGTCGTCATCATAGTTCCTTCTTTGTTTTTCATCTTGCACTTTGCTTGTTGTTGTTTTCTGGATACTGCAGCATACCAACGGTTACGTAACGTTAATTTACTTGTTTGTTTATTTGACCATTGAAATCTATATTGTAACATTTGTTTTATCTTTGAAGATGAATATCAATGATTTTTTTAAAATATTTTCTTCAGATACTGGGAAGTCACTTTTTTACAAAAATATTTTTTATTTATATTTTTATGCATCTTTAATCATTATTTAAAACACTTGATTTTATACTATATTTTCAGAGGATAAAAATCCTTCCATGATTGATGTAATTATTTAATTAATTGATTATCTATTTGCTTTTAGGAATAGTGTGATGGTTTGAGATTAAAAAATTTAAAGTCTTTAGTTTGAAAGAATCGAACATAGGGTCTTCTGAACAATTTGTTTTTTGTTGGAGCCCGTTAAACACTTGATTTCAATTACTTGGTTTAAACAATTTATACTTTGTTTGAAAAATCACTGCATATAATTTCCATGTATAAAAATATTTGGTATGTGTCTTGTTTTTCTTCATATTTAGTTTTCATGTGTTCAACCTGAAAAGGTATTTAACCTTTAACCTTTTTTTTCTCCTCCCTTGTCTTCTAAATTGTTAGCATGCTAGATTACGGTTAATTTATAATTTTGTTTAATGCAGGTTTAATCTCCACTTGTGAAACATCAAAGTGTGGTAAAATTCTCAAATGAATCATAGGGTTCATCTTCTTGTTCTTCTTTTGCTCCTTTTCTCATTAAGATGTGAATCATGGGGTTGGTATTCATCATCTAAGGAGAGTCATTCTAGTGCGAAATCTTATGACAATAAAGGAAGTTTTAAAGGCACAAGTGCTGAATTCTCAATCGAGGCTTTCAATGATCCAAAGGGAATGAAGCTAATAGAGAATGCTAAGAATAAAATGGTTGGCTCAAATACTTGTTGGCAAAATGCTTATCAACATCTTTTTGCCGGATGTTCCGAGATTTTGGCTGCCGATGAGAAAAGGTCTAGATTAGCTTGGCATCTAAGTGATTGCTTTCAAAGGGATTCTGGAAGGGATTCCTTTCCTCATTGTGGCTCAAAAACATCAATTGCAAAATGCTTGAGAAACTTAGATGACCTTGCTCATAAGGTTTACCTTGAATTCTACCTTGAAACCAACTCTATTTGTTATCAATTACAGTTAAGTGCATTTGCTTTTTACCAAACTATTTGTTTGTTCTTTATGCAAGAAAAATAAAATAAACAAAGATTGTAAGAAAAATGCTTAGTGATATATTTATTTTTCAAGAAGTGGTATTTTTGCCTCAACTTTAATAATGTTTTGTGTACTTTTACAGGACACATGCATTCAAACATGAAACTGAGAGACTAGTGACTGAATTGAAAAGTTCTGCGCAATATGTTGAGGACAAGTTAGATAGCATCGAAGAGAAATCGGATGATTTGTTACAAGGCTCAAAAAAGATTTTTGATTCTCTTGAATCAGTTAATAGTCACACACAACTAGTAGCTCAAACTGTCAAGAATGTTGAAACTCATATTGATGTGGTATTAAGACATTCTGAAAGTGTTTACGAGCAAACTACAAAAATCGCAGCATCGCAATCACAACTAGAAGAAGGTCAAAAGGACATGAAGAGGAAGTTAGAGGATGGTGTGGCATTGCTCAAGGAATCTTTTAGTTATTTGGGCAAAGAAATAGAAAAGTTAAGAGATGAAGCCATTGAGATTGAAAATGAAGTGATCAAAGTTGGAGATGCTATGTCATCAAAGATGAACACTCTACAAAGCAAAGCTGAAGATATTGGAAATATGGCTGGGATTTCCTTAGAAAAACAACAAGAACTTTTAGACGGACAATCCACGGCACTCGAAGGCCTAAATTCGTTGAACGAGGTTCAATTCAAAGCACTAGAGGAGAGCAGGTAAGATTGGTTAAATTTATATTCATAAATCATATTTTGCATTTGCAAAGTGCTAATCTCATAATTGGTGAAATGTAGGAAAAACCTACAATATTTTGCTGAATATGGACATAAGCAACAAGAAGAGATTTTACGACGTCAAGAACAGATACAAGGAATTCACGATCGGTTAATGGAAAATTCAAAAACAATATTGTCTGCTCAGGTTTGAAACTATAGTTTCTGTGTGTTAAATCCTTGTACACATGCATCCTTAATAATTTTTTTGATTAAGAATATATACTTATACTTTATCTCTACTATAGGAAACTTTTGAGGCAAAACAGGCTACCATGTTTGTTGCTTTGGATAAAATCTTTACTTTGCAAAATGCGATGTTGCTTGAATCAAGAGTGATTAAAGCTTTCTTCATGTATGCCATATCAATCTTTGTCATTTTTATGTTGACTAGCACAAAGCAAACCTACAATGTTCGACCCTTACTTTACATCGGTAAGTATACCTACAAGTGATTTGTCTTCTAAAGTGAGAAAATTAAAGGTCGATATTGTAATCATGCATGATTTGTTATGCATGTACATATAATATCAACCATTGATATTACTCATTTTACTCTCTAACTCTCATGTTATGGTTTGTTTACAGAGCTTTGTGTTGCTCTCTTTGTGGAAGTATTCATTATTCATTTAACGAACAACGACATTGAGCAACAAACATGGATAATAAACTCGGTCCGATTATTTTTTATGGCAACTGCTTCAGTTCAACTTATGTATACAATTTTCACATACAGGTAAGTATACAAACAAATAATCTACAACTTTTTGATGCAAAACTCATTTCAAGTTTGATTATCAAAACAAAACAAAATAATAGAATTGGTTGTTAATCATGCAGGGACTATGAAAGGTTGAACCATCATATGCTCCTAACATTGGTTAATAAGATTAACAACATTCAAAAATTGAATGAGTCAACTTGGGACTCTGAAACTACTGATTATGTGGATTGGTCTCGGTTGCTTGATACTGATTTACCTGATGACGTGAACTGTCTTGATGATCCAGACTTTGTAGTACCTGAAGAAGTTGCAGAGAATTCAATCACAACCTCTACGACAAAAAATTATAATTTGCGCTCACGCAATCGTTTACATTGACTCTTCCCACCACCATAAACACACACTACTAGTTTGTAGTAATAAAAAATAATCTATGTACACCAATTTATTTGGTTAATATATTTTCATGATTATGGATTATATATACTAATATATGTACTTATTATTGTGATTGTATGTGAATGTTGTAATAAACAATACACAAGAATTTACTTTTTTCATCTTCAAGAAACAAAAAAAGGATTTACTTTTTGCATGATATTCATTATGATTAAGGAATTAAATTCTCATTGTACCTGGTTCACATTATATTTCTTTATTTACAAGTGGTCATCATACTAACCAAAAAAAGCACCACGAAATAAAAAATTGGAGAAAACAAAGTGTAGATGTGAGAGATAAACATTGAAGGTGACAAAGTCATAATGTGTGGCTTAGATGACAAATTCTTGATGGCAAGGACAATATTGAGGGTGGTGTCATAAACCCTAAATGGAAGGCCATTGGGTGAACCAACGACGCCCACAATTTTGGTCAAATTAAGTTAAGGAGAAAATAGGCAATTACCCTCGAAATTGTATGTTTCGTCTATTACTCTCCTGATATTAACAAAACTTCAATTATCTCTCTGAAATTGCATAACTTTAGTCAATTTGCCCCCTCCGTCAATTTCCTCCATTAGTCAACATGACGTGGCATGCCACGTCACAGGGGTAAAAAAAACTTCCCGATATTTTTTTCAAAAAAGAATCTGGATTTTTTTTACGTTATGTGCAAAATGCCCCCTAAAATTTATAATAATCAAGCAAATTGGTCCCTATGACAATGTGACAAAAGTATTCTTTTGCTCCCAATTTTTTTTTATCTTTATCATAATCATCAAAGACCCTTGTTTTGAACTATGTTGCAGAAATCAATCAAACAAATTGAGGATAGTGTCAAATTTTTAAAACAAGTTGAACCTGATTTCATCGTTTTGATTTCAAGCTTTTCTAAAACAAGTATTCCAAGGTTATTTCTTTTCAAGCTTATGGAATACATTGTTCTGCCTAAGTTCAAAACTGAACATTTTTTCATTTAGATGATGATTTAACTTTGTATCATTTTTCACAGGAAGAACACAAGAATCGAGAATCTGCACACTTGTTAATCAAGCAAGCCAAAGAACAATAGAGATATGATTCATTGCATTATTTTCTTTGATTTTGACACTCAGAAAGGAAATAACGCAGGGATGAACAACAGCACATAACAAATCTTCTGAAAACTGTAGCAAAAAGAAAATAAAACAACTAAACATATAATATCTTCTATTTTGTCTCTCTTTGCTTATGGTTATTTCAAGCTTATGGAATACATTGTTCTGCCTAAGTTCAAAACTGAAAAGAAATAACCTTGGAATACTTGTTTTAGAAAAGCTTGAAATCAAAACGATAAAATAAGGTTCAACTTGTTTTAGAAATTTGACAATATCCTCAACTTGTTTGATTGATTCCTGCAACATGGTTCAAAATAAGGGCCTTATTTGAATATAAGTGCAAAATTTCAAGGAGGTATTGACACATAACGTAAAAAAAATCCAGATTTTTTTTATTTTTAAAAAATGGGAATTATATTTACCTCTGTGACGTAGCATGACACGTCAGACACGTGGACAGTCAAATGCCACGTCATGTTGACTAATGGAGGAAATTGTCGGAGGGGACAAATTGACTAAAATTATGCAATTTCAAGGAAGTAATTGAAGATTTGTTAATGTCAGGGGGTAATTGTCTATTTACTTTTAAAGTTAAGTATTCACCATTAAAGCTTCCTAATGTGAGTTTTGGTATTTGATTAATTTCAGCTATGATTGATTGACTTTAAAGGTTGTACTCGTAGTGAAAAGACTTAATACATTATTTAATCCCTTAACTTATTTTTTGTTTTCACTCTGGCCCCCTAACTATAAAGTGTCTCAATTTGGTTCCATAAATCTTTTGCCGTTTACAGTTTTGGTCCTCTCAGTTAGTTTTTAACATCAAATGTCTAAGGTGAACCATGTTTAAAGGTGGTCCACCATAAACCTTATAAGTTCATTTAATTTTAACCATTTGATATTATTTTTCAAAAAGAGAATCGTTGAATCATATAGGTCTGTTGTATCCTACGATGAACTATCAACACCTAATTTTTTTTCTTATTTCTTCTTCTTCTTCTTCCATCATCTCCTTCATCATCACATTCATACTCCTTGGTCAATCTTCATATAACCCAGAAAAAAAATCAAAAGATAAAATAAAATAAAATTCTCATCATCAAAATCAAATCATTTTCATTAATATCATCATCAACATCATCAAAATCAAACCCAGAAAATCAAACAACAACAACCCTTCAAACCCATAAATTAAACTTTTTCAAAGTCATAAAAAATCAACCTTTTGAAGCGAAACAGTGGTCGTAAAAGTGCAGTATGTCATAGAAATGCAGAATTTCGAAATCCATTTTTCACAATTTCATAAAAGTGCATAATTTCGAGATTCATTTTTCTCTAATTCCGTTTCTCACAATTTCATAGAAGTGCAGAATTTCGAGATCCATTTTTCTTCTTCATTTTTATGTTAGAAGATGCAGAATTCTGTTTCTTCTTCGAGATCCGATTACATAGAAGTGCAGACTTCCACTTCTCACCGTTTCTTCTTCATGATGTTTCTACATAGAAGTGGAAATTTGAAAAGTTATTTTTGAAAAGAATAAGAAAAGGAAACCACACAAGGAGACATTCTTGTATGGACACAAACATAAATGAATATTATTTGGTCACACACACACATAAAAAACATTTTTCTCAAAATACTAAATCATTTTATTATCAATTTCTTTTTTATTAATAGAAAATGTGTTTGGATGTGTGTGCTCCCAAACCTTATTTATTTATGTTTGTGACAATGGTGGACTTTCTCCCACACAAGGGTGATAATAAAGATTGTAACTTTGTTGATTTTGTTTTTATATTTGGAGAAGATTGTTAGAAGATGAAGAATATTGTTATGATGTTGCTGCATGTGAGAGAGACAGAGGAATGGAGGAGGTTGATAAATTGATGTTCTTCTTTTGGGTATAAGGTTTATTATTTAAGTTTTTTCTTTTTCTGGATTTTTGGATGAATGTTGAAGAAGATGAAGAAAAACAAAAAAGATTAGTTGTTATTTGTTTAGGTTTTTCTAGGTTTTATATATATGAACAATGTTGAAGATGATGAAGATCAAGAGGAAGAATAGGGAAGGAGAAGAAGAGAAGGAAAAAAAAATAAAAAATCAGATATGGGTGGTTCCACTACTAAAAAAACAAAAATTAGTGAGGGATATTTAGTGAGGGAAAACGTGAAATCCCTCTCTAATTCCGTCACTAAATTTTGCGACCAAGGAATTTGTGAGGAATTTCATTTTTTCCGTCATTAATTTCCCTCGCTAATTTTGCTTTTTCTAGTAGTGTTCATTGTAATAATACATTATGGACCTGCAATCAAACATTTATAATTATATTAAAAATATTAAACATAAAAAAACTAATTGCGAGGACCAAAATAGATAATGACAGAAGACATAAGAGACTAGTTTGAGACACTTTATAGTTAGGGACCAAAGTAAAAATAAAAAATAAGTTAAGGGACCAAATGATGTATTAAGTCTAATTAAAATATAGTAGTTTTTTTTTTGTCAAGAAAAATATAGTAGTTTTAATCAATGAGACCAGGAACTCAAATGAGTTATTTTTGTCAATATTTTTTTCTTCATAGAATGCAATTATGTGATGTGCATGATAACTTATTTCCGGATCAAGAAAATACCTAGGTTGAGATTTGTTTGGATTTTTGTTTAGTCTGCAAACAAAATAACAAATACCAACATAATCTCACACACTTAAAATAGAAAAGAAGACCTCGAGTTCGAACTAGGAACACCATAAAAAGTATTCAACCTAACAATGTTGACATTGCCGATCTAAGTCTTACAAATTGTTTGAAGTTTTTTCTAATTTATAGAAGCTTTTTATTAAAATAATTTCTTAGTTTTTTACTACAAACAAGTCTTCGTAAGCTAATAGTTTATGTTTATCGAGAGAATTCATCGAACAAGAAAAAGATGTTTATAAACTAGAGGGCTTTTCAATATTTGAGAGGCAAAAGTTTATTTTTTTTTTCTTTCTATTTTTACCTTAAAATGAGTAATAAAGAATTAGTTTGAGTCTTGGACCCTAAACAAAAAAGAATTATAATTTAACGAATAGGAATTGAACTCTCGGTATTTCGAAGTTTACAATCTAGTGGTAAAATATATTTTACATTTAAATCACTTTTACCATTTAAATATGCAAATTTTATGGTACATCCAAAGATTTGAGTGTATTGGTACACCAAATCATTGAATTAATAGTTAAATGTGTTATTTTTTGAAGATAAAAAATGTTTTCTATCACCTATAATTATAATAATGAAATCTTATTTATCAAAAACGTCAACGAAATAAAATTTAATTTTTCTGAATTTTTAGTACTCTTAATAGAGAATTTTGATTATTTTTTACAATAAAATGTATACAAAATTAGTATGATTTTTATAAACAGTGAAATAATGTTTTTTCTTATCAAATGATATTTTCTAAAATACCAATATCAACAAATAGCTCTTTATTTCATAAAAATGATAGTTAATTTATAGATTTTTGAAGTAAGTGTACCGATACCGTAGAAGTTCCCTTCAAATATAGTCTTTAAATGAATTTTATTCACCATTGCTATTTATTTTGTTTTCTAGGGATCGAAAACACCTCATTTTAGTATTCGATGCACATTGAATATGATTATCTCAAGTGAAAAACCTATAAAATAAGAGAAATGTAAATAAATATTGGTATTGAGTTACTAGAAATATTTTTATTTATAGAATCCTTAACATGAATTCTACTTAAAATAAACATACTTGTATATAAAAAGAACTTAACAATATAGGGATTCACTAAATATTGTTGAGGAAGCATTGTTAAGGAAACAAACAAATAAAAATCAATAGTATCAACATCAAAATGATTGCTGTGTCTGTGTGCTACAAACTTCGAAAATAACAAATATTCATAGTACAAGCACACAATATTCCAGTATTACATGTGCTCAAATGACCATGACTTGTGATTTTGTCATATATTTATCAACAGTAACATGCTGATGCAATGCACCATATGATGACAAATTGGTCCATCTTTTACCGTGAAAGTTAAAATATATCATGTTCAGTATATTTGATCACGTACATATCAATGTTTACTATACTAACACGACGAAAAATGATTATATATAAACAAATAATTATCATGTCGGCTTGAAATTTGGTCATGCCAGCATCATTGTTTAGTTGATTTACTGGAATTAGAATAATGAGAGGAAAAGTGGCAGAAGTTAACTCACTATGCTTCATGGGATCTTATGATATATGCACAATAATATTTTTAATGTCTCTAATTCATTGGTAGAGCTACAGTTAAAAACAACAAGAAATCTTTCATGAAAAGGGAGTTACTGTCTTCATGCGTTTTAAAAAAGTAATGCCTTGCCGTACTTGGATGCACTTCTGAGTATAGGGGATACACCTCATATGGAATTTATGTTCTCCAAAAAAAAAAAATCATTGGCCTGAATGTATATAATATAAAAAAATATTTTTAAACATTTTAGTGCCATTAGGATACTCTTTAAAGTCTTAAATAGTAAATTTTTATAAAAAAATTATAGCTTCAATGCATTAGAAGTTGAATTATTTGCCTTTTTTAAAGGATAAATTTTTGATTTGAAATCCTTAAAGAATGTCCAAAGACACTCGTTAACAAAACCCCAAAAAAGTATACGCAAATATCTAATCATATTACTATACGTCCTTATAGTGAGATGTGATTGGATGTTTTTGTAGTGTTTTCTTCATAGATAGACGAAATGATAAATGTCATTGAAAATTTATATACATAAATGAAGGAGTTAAGATTTAAATTCCGATCTAGCAATTTTAATATTTTTATCGGTTAGGCTCCAACTTGTTGACATATATAGTACTTTATTAATCTCATAATATAACAATGATTTACGTATATTTTTTTGGTGTAAATCGGGTATCCTCCGCGCGCAACTGCGGAGATTAATCTCTCGAACATTGTGGAACCCAAATGAACGACAAGCTCTCCCTAAGAGTTTGTAAATATATCATATTTTGTCCTTGGTCAAATACTCAAATCACACATACAAACACGCTAGCGCGCGCCCACACACACATATATTATTCTGTTTAGTTATTATTTGGTAAAAATAATAAAAGTATAAATTAAATAGTTTAAATAAATGATAAATAATTGAAAGAGAAAGTTTTACCCTTTTTTTTTATTTATAAAAGGTAACTTTAAAAATATAAAAATAGATTAAGAATATTAAAAACGAATATTAAAAATTAAATAGTTTTAATGAAAAATAAAATCCTAAATTGACATTAGGGATAATCAAACTTGAGATCTCGAAGAAGAACACACTTCTAAGTCTGAAGTCAATACCATCATGCCAATCCAAATAGGTTTAGTGCATTAAAACATAATATATCATCTCTATGTACGTTGTACACATGTGAATTCTTAATTGTCAACAACGTTTTTTTTATATGGAGGTAAGATCAAGATTGTACCATAAGGTTTTAACCTATTCTAAAATAAATAATGTTTTTCATTGATAGCTTGGTGACAAACCCGTAGTTCCACCAAATTAAACTAATCATTGGTCTTGATGAAAAAACAAACTTATTAAATTAAGTGTCCAGATTATTTGACACAAGAATTTTGTCTTTTTGAACTTGATATCTCTATAAATACCTTGATGACTAAACTCTATCTTCACACCATCATTGAGAAATAAAATAAAATAAAATAAAATGAAGGGTGTCAAAATTTGTTCAAATTCCACTCAAACCATCATCTTTCTTCTAATCCTTGTATCAACTCTTTGCCTAAGCATTGAAGCTTCAAGCAGAAAACCAAGTGGAAGAATAACAGGAAGAAGGTTAAAACCAGAACATCGTCATAAAGCAATCTTAACATTGAACAACTTTGAAAAAGGTGGCGATGGAGGAGGACCATCAGAATGTGACAACAAGTTTCACTCTGATAAAACACTTGTTGTAGCATTATCAACTGCTTTGTTCAACCACAAAAAGAGGTGTTTGAAAGAGATTACTATATTTGGTAATGGTAAAAAGGTAAATGCCAAGGTTGTTGATGAGTGTGATTCAAGTAAAGGGTGTAAGAACAATATTGTTGATGCTTCTGCTGCTGTTTGGAAGGCTTTGGGTGTGCCTGAAAAAAGAAGGGGTGAAATGAACATTTTCTGGTCAGATGCTTGATGCAAATAAATGAGAATTGGTTATATATATGTTAGTGTGTTATACATACGTAATATAAAGAATAAAAGACACAAGTCTCATTTCAAAAAACAACACAAACTCTTGATGAAAATGTTCCTACTATTAGAGCTTTCATTCTCCACATCAATATCTTGGAAAATATTTGATAGACACTCATCACCCAAGTTACAATTTAAAAATGAGAAAGAAATAGAAAAGGTGGTGTGATATATGTAGTACATTAATATTGAAGTGATGTAAAGAGCGACCGAAAGAAAATGAGATGTTGAATGATGTATGAAAATTAAGGGTGTCAAATGTATCATTGTTGTATTATCATTAAATATATCAATAAAGTGTCGGTTTAATGATATGAAATTGACTTTGTTATGTCGAGACAAAATGTTGAAATATTTTATTATTTATATTCTAATGTATTAGTTATTTATTAATTAGATGTCTTAATTGATTAGTGATCAAATACATAATTATGTTATTTAGATTTATAATTGGATAAACAATTAAATATTTAATTAATTGATATAAGATTAATTTGAGTCGATGCAGAATGATCGATTTTAGAATAATGAAAACCCTAAGCCACAAACCAACGAGTGCTCATCATATGTCTATTTATTTGTGCTTTAGAAGTATCATCGATAAGCCACCTACCATCAATAATTCATCTACAAATATTCCTAATATCTTTAATAAATCAACATGTCGTATAGCCTAATTTATGTATGGTTACATGTTTATTTGACTTCTCATTAACATATAATTATAGGTTTAATCTTTGTATTTTGTCTACATGTTTATTGGTTGGAAGAGGATAATAGTAGATTGATACCTTCGATTTTGTTGAGTGAAATTAAATGGTTTTACTTTTGCTTTTATCAAAAAGTATTGATCCTTGTTAAAAGATAGTATGAATTATGTTTGATCAATTTCATGGTAACATTGTGTTCCGAAGATCTTATTGTGTTATTTTGTTGGCTTTGATACCAAAGGCTATATGTCCCTTTTTGAATTGACGAATTTTAGACCAATTTCGTTACTAGGTAATTGCCTGCTTGTCGAATTCGGCTAACCGAACATTTATATTTGGGTGTAAACAGTTATTAACATGATATGTTGCTTGAAATTTGTTGTTCACACACTTAATAAGGTTGAAAAACATCAGTAAATCACCAAAATGCTCTTCGGCAGTTAACTGCCGCCGGTTTCACTATTCATCAACAGTTAACTACCGAGGCGCTGTTTCATCAACTGATAAAAGCAGCTACTCCCCCTACTCACTATTTCATCATCAACTTCCATACCACTCTCATCTAACCCCCCAAATACAATTTTTTTTCCACCCAATCTTCATCCAAAATCATTCAAGCATCATTCATAGGAGACATCAACACACTTTTGACGTAAAAAAATAGGTATTGTTGCTTTTAATTTGTTTATATTTTTCTATTTTGGGTATTTTACTGTTAGTTTTCGTAGAACACTGACCTGGGAGCATCGACACTTAAGTGCCGAAGCATGGGAGCCTCGGTAGTTAACTGCCGATGGATTTCGGTAGTTAACTACCGATGAAAATTGGCAAAATACGCAAGCTACTGCCAGTTTTTCAATTTTTTTTTGGTGTTTTCTTTTTGTTTTTTTTTGTTTGTTTTAATTCATTATGCAATTGATGTTTATGCATTAGTTAGTTGTTAATTCATAGTTTTGTGTTGTATATTTATACTAACGGTTGAGAACGCAGATGATGATCCGGGAGAGACAAAACCAATTTTTTTTGAAAATTCTGGAGATGTCAAACCGCCTAAGGTTGAAGCCAAATCAAATATTGATGGAGCTTCCGTCCATGTTGAAGCTTCATTATATGTTAACTCTGGTGTCGTCCCACTTGATGCCAGCGAAGTTGACATGACTCTTTTTTTCTTCTTCTTCCGAAGATGTTAAATGGAAAGATATGGATGCTTTGCTTAATTGGGTACGTCATCAAACAAATAAGGCGGGATTTACAATTGTTACACAAATATCAAATGTGATAAATCCAATGTTGCAACTAGTGTGTGAAAGGAGTGGCGCTCCCAAAGTGTCGAAAAAAAACCCAAAGCATGAGACAACAAACTCAAAAAAATGTGGGTGTATGTTCATGGTTCGTGGATATCTTAGTAGGAAAACAAATGAATGGAATTTGAACATTCTTAATGGAGTTCTTAAAGGAGGATGACAAGAAGATTGTATGTGACTTGACCAAGAGTAAGGTGCATCCAAGAAATATTTTGTTAAATTTGAAGAGAAAAAGACAAGATTTCATGACAAATATCAAGCAAGTATACAATGAACGTCAACAAATATGGAACTCAAATAGAGGGAACAAGACGATGTTGCAGTTTCTAATCTCAAAGTTGGAGGAGCTCAACTATGTTTATTTCTCAAGAACACAAAGTGAAATTACTACTATTGAAGACATATTTTGGGCTCATCCAACATTCGTTAATTTGTTTAACAATTTTCCAACGGTTTTGGTTATGGACTCCACCTACAAAACCAACATGTATAAGATGCCAATGTTTGAGATAGTTAGGGCCACCTCGACCAATTTGACATATTCAGTTAGCTTTGGATTTGTGACACATGAGAAAGAGGAAAACATTGTTTGGATTTTACAAATGATGTGTAAACTTCTTAAGTCAAAGATGAATATATCTAAGGTGGTTGTGACTAACAGGGATACGACTTTGATGAATGCGGTTGCAAATGTTCTCTCTGAAAGTTATGCAATGAATTGTTACTTTCATCTGCAGAAAAATGTTAAAGCCAGGTGCATCTTAGACTGTAGATATCCTTTGGGAAAAAAGGATGGGAAAGAGGTGAAACATGGTGATGTAGTGAAGAAGATAATGAGAGCATGTGAAGTTATTGTTGAATCACCCACTCAAGAATTATATGCAAATGCATTAATGGAGTTCCAAAATGTTTGTAATGATTTTCCAATTTTTCTAACCTATGCCATGGCCACCTTGGATGTTGATAAGGAGAAAATAGTGAGGGCATGGATAGACTATGTATTGCATCTTGGCTGCAGAACTACCAACAGGGTAGAATCTGCTCATGCTTTAGTAAACAAATATTTGAGTAATAGTGTGGGTGATTTGGGTAGTTGTTGGGAGAAAATACATGATATGTTGGTGATCCAGTTAACTGCGATACAAATATCATTTGGTCAGAGTTGTACCGTATTGGAACATAGATTCAAAGACGTCACTTTGTACTCTAGGTTAGAGGGTTATGTGTTTAGATATGCTTTGAGCAACATTGTTTTGAAAGAGGAACGTTGTAGGGAAACATTGTGTATGGACAAGGAAATTTATGGTTGTGTTCAAAGAATATCGTATGGGCTACCATGTACATGCTTTATTGCTACAAATATCTGTGGCGACAAGCCTATTTTATTGGATGAGATACACCATCATTAACATAGGTTATGTATCGGTCAAGAAAGTAATGAAGATGCTTTTTCTGTCGAGGAGGAATGAAATGGTATTCAAGAACGTCACAAGAAAGTCCCTTATCAAATGAAGCTAAAAATGAAAGAGGTTTGCGGTAGTTGGCATTTCCTGACACCACAATGTTGTCTCCACCACGAAAAGTACCAACCAAGGGAGTCAAGAAAAAAGTGGATATTGTGAGGTCTAGAGCAAAAGTGGCATCGACTAGTCGAATCCCTTCTTCATGGAAGCGTGTTGATTCCCAAAATCCAGATAGTCAGCCGTCACCGTCACCAACAACGCCATCATTTCCTAAAAGGAAAGGTGCTCATCTTGGTAAAACATCACGTTCTCCACTTCCACCACCTACTCGGTTTCCAAAGCATATTCCGGTTCCAAAGCCTATTCCTGTTCCAAAGCCTATTCCGGTTCCAACGTCTATTCCGGTTTTGAGCCCTATTGATTATATGCCAAAGTTTATGGTTCCATTTATTGAAAAAGTGGTGGATGTTATAGGCGATGGACATCGTGGATTTTAGGCTATATCCGAGTTCTTGGGATTGACCAAAGAAAGTCATATCATGATTCGTAGACATCTTATTCAAGAGTTGAAAGATCACAGAAATGATTATGTGGGAGTATATGCGGGTGATGATAGTTATAACTACATTTTAAATGGCTTACATCCTCCCACAAATAGTGGAGGTATTGCACTTGATGATAAGTGGTTGACATTTCTGGACATGAGACACGTTGTTGCTAATTATTACAATAGGTGTGTGGTCTTGTTGACAAATCATGAAATTGAAATTTCAGAATCTTTTTTTCCCACTAAGAGGGCTACCACCAGCTGAGCAAAAAACTCCTATCATGTGCCTTGGCTTAATTCCCAATCATATGTGCTTATTTTTTTGAATGATGGTTGTCCACTACCTCCATCATCTACGGAGTGGAACAATCACAAGAATGAAGAAGAATTGACTTAGGAAGATGAGTATTTGGATCAACATGCTAGGTTCAAAGATGTCATGATTATTGAAAAGGGAGAGAAACCGCCCCAACCAAAAAAGGAGTCAAGCGAAGCAAAACATATTTTGTGTGACATTCCCGAAAAAGTAAAGAAAGAATTTGAAGTTATCAGGGAAGATGAAGAAGAAGTCAAATGAATTTTTTTTTTGTGTAGAAATTACACTGACATATTTTTTGAGGTCGATATTGTAACACCAATTTTTTTGTAGCCAATATATAAATAACATTATATAATTTATATAAATATATGAAAATATGACTTTTATGTGGTGGAACTAGTGTAATACATTTTTATTCGTTATTAATGTTTACGCATTTGATATACTTTTTTATTGGTTATTACGTTTCATTTAATTTCATTCTAATGTATGATTTTTTTTCATAAAGCTTTTGTCAAGTTAAACATGTTTGAGGTTGCAAAAATTGAAGGCCGTATTCAGTACTCCGCTTTTAAAAAGACAATTAAGGTTATGATAACGTCGACCGACTCTCTTGATGATTTGAAGGCACAACTTAACACATATTTTGAGTATCTTGGTGAAAATCAATATACACGTCACTTATTTGTTCTGATGCCTTGCATGGACTTGGGAGCAGATAAAGATGAAGGCATGTGGAAAACAACGATCTATGTGCCTTGGCTTATTCACGACAATAGCGACGTCGAAATTATGTTTAGGAATATGGTTGAAGAAAATATATTATATGTGTGTGTTCTTTCCATCTGCACATACGTAGAATGTCGATAGATATTTTATGTAAGGATATGTAATGTGTTGTTAAATTATGGACACTCTTTAATGTTTTGGTGAATTTCATACATTCATGTAATTTTAACGAAATGTCAGATTGATTTAATTATGGACAATTCTAAAAGATCATGTATTGTTCTTGTTTTTGACTGATTATAAATAGTGTATGAGTAGTAATGCATCTGAAAATGCTCTGGTTGAATTACAGGTAAAAAGAGGCCGAAAATGGCTTGCTTTCCATTATGCAGAAGTCACTATCTGTATAATTAATTTCCTCGGCAGTTAACTGCCGATGGATGCGACAACACTTAACTACGGAAGAAATACGAAACCGGCGGCAGATAACTGCCAATGGGTATTTTGATCATTTACTGGTGTATTTCTGCCTTATTAAGTGTGTGAACAACAATTTTCATGTTGCTTTGCAAAGAAAATGATATGTTGTTGGTATTGCAAAAAAAAAAAAAAATGTTGCAACAACATAATTTATAGATGACTAGTGATTTGGTGTTATAACTTACATGGTTTCTTATTAAAAACATTTTTAAAAACTGCTAGTTTCTTTTAAGCTAAATTGGATGTTTGGTCCCTTAACTTATTTAGTGTGTTCATTCATCACATCTTTCATCAGAAAAAATTCATCACCTTCATCACAAAACCCAGGAAAAATCATCTTATTTTATGTTACTTTTATTCTTCTTCCATCCCAATCTTCATTATCTTCGTGATCTTCCATGAACTTCATCAAACATATCCAAATACAACCTTTATAAACAAACACCAACTTAATTTTTCTTCTTTCTTCATCTCAATCACCGGTCTTCTTGAAACCCATAAACACATACACTCTCTAAAGTCTAAATAAATAAAAAAATCAATGTTAATTTTTTTTCTTTCCAAAATTCAAAACCCTAAACCGAGATATTTAACATTCAAAATTCCAACCCCCACACCCAAAATTCAAAACCCTAAACCTAGAATTTTTTTATGAGTTTGGTGATGAATTTTTATGAGTTTTCTCGGTTTTATGATAGAGGTGATAAAATGGGTGATTAAGATCAAGACTTCTTCTTCTCTAAAAAAAAAAAAAAGATCAAGACTTCTTCACAAAATTTAAGAGAAATGATTTATTTGGCAAATAGGAGTATACCGTTAAGGGATCTAAACTTCTACCTCTGTACCTAATATAAGATCTTTTTTTAGAAAAAACACGAAAACTAAAAAAATTGGTTGCTGAATTAATTTTGTTGACAATTGCTATTGTTTTACATGTTTATCTTTTACCATAAAGAAATAGTTAATTATTTTATGCAGTATTTATTATATATCTTAGAAAAATATGCAACATAAACAGGGATAAACATAATTAGTAAAATAAATAATTAATGTACATTAAAATTTGAAAGGGATCTTATAAAATGAGACAAAAAATAAAACTTGAAAGAGTCTTGTATTAGGAACCAAAATAAAAATGCTAAATAAGTTGAGAGATGAAATATCCAATTTTAAATTCTTTTTATTAAACTAGTCCGTCCCGATTTTTCTGCCGATGAAACGAGACGTGATAACTTAAGATGTCGAGTTTAAAACCTCCATTAAACTAAAATTTCGTATTAAAGTGGCTCGACCCGGTTTACCATGCCTTCAATTAATGCAATGAGATGGTGTTAGGGGGGATCTACATCATGTCCATGTGTGTGTATAGCGACCGAATTTTCAGTCGCTAGGGCATGAAAGTCGGACGCTAATTAATTTTGCGACAGAAATAGTGACTGAAAATTCAGTCGTGAAGGTAAAACTCGGTCTCTAATTCAGTTAGCGACATAAATAATGATAAAAAATCCAGTCGTTAAAATATAAAAATATTAAAAATCGATCGTTATTTTGGTTGCTACTTATTTAACTACACTTGAAATGTATTCTTAGATCCGTCCATGAAAGGCGTGTTAAATAATTATTTCCAAATATAGAAAATACGGTCAGGTTTTCATAGTTTTGTTTTTTACTATATAAAATTCTTCAGGATAATAGATGTTTATGGAGAATGTGAAAGATCTATTATTCAGATTATCAAAATTTGAGATGCAATCCCACAAATTTTTCATGGGAGGGTGATCTAGTTTAAAACATGGGTACTATAAATTTGTGCACCACTTTTAGCCAATATTCAAACTTTAATTTACTATTTTCTCGGGTCTCAAATATAAGTAATTTTCCTTTTTAGATTCATTGAGAAATAATGTATTTGATCTACAATATAGATTAAACACATCGCTTATTCAATAAACTTATATACAAATATTTAATTATATTTAAGATTGAAAAGAGTATGTTATGAGAGATTATATTAATCTCTATGTAATCATTTCAAGTTTAGTCCTCAAATTTGTTTTACCCTTGGTCCTTATTTGATTCATCTACAAGTACCCACTACCCAAATGACATTAATTGTTTAGGTCAGTTCTAGCTTAACAAGGGTTATGAATTTGAATTTTGTTATTCATTGTAATTCTACTTTTTATTGAGAAATTAATCTCTGCAGTTGTGCGTAGAGAATATATGATTTACACCAAAATTTTCTTATTTAGTTGTTCATAAGAATTATTGACGAACTAAATACACTTATTTCTGTAAAAGAATGTCAAAAATAGGGATGAATTCATTTTTTCTAGGATACACTGTTGAGGAAACAAATAAAAAAATATCAACAGCAATTCCATGATGTGTTATTATTAACGTCTGAAATTTAGCTGGTTTTATGATCATGCCCAAGGATCCTGACTTTTGATTTTGTCGTATTTATGGACAGTAATATGATGATGTATGCACCATATGATGACAAATTGGTCCATTTTTTTACCGGGAAAGTTAACAGAAAATCATGTTCAATAGAATATCTATGATCACGTACATATCAATGTTTACTAACACAACAAGACAAATGGTTATAAACTAATAACTATAGGCTTGAAATTTGGTCATGTATCATCATTGTTTAGTTGATGTCCATTCATAAAAGTTGTAGTGGAATTGGAAAGTTAACTCACTCTACCTCGCAGGATCTATGATATATTCGCAATAGTAATATTGTTAATGTCTTCATCGAAAGAGCTATAGTTAAAAACAACGAGAAAAGGGAGTAACTGTCTTCATGTGATTAAAAAACTGCTTCCTCCATTTTAAAATATATGTCGCAGTAAATCACTCCATGTCAATACATAAATTTAATCATTAATATCTTTAATTATACGTAATAAAAAATTATAAAAATTTGATATCTTGATAATATTCATTGAGACAAAGCAAACAACATTTTACATACTAACATTTGTATTTATATAAATGAGAATCAAGTAAAAATGATGTCAGCCGGCCCTAGTTTTCTAGTGAGAGAAACTCCAACTTCGATCTAAACTTTCTTTCTCCTTCGTTCATCGAGGAGGGGTGGTTTTAGGTCATTTTTGACCTAGAATCACCCCTCAACATCTTTTTTCCCTTTTCTTTCAATCTAAATAAGTGGTTTTCACATATATCAAGTTTTTTCTTGTGTTTTTTTTGTGATTTCGTCGTCTAAGTGCGGCGTTGTGTTGTTCGTCGTCTTGTGCGACGTTTGATTTCGCGTCTTGTCGCGGTGTTCGTTTATTTCCTATTGAAATATCGGCATCAGTCAATTACAAATTCAACCAATGATTTGGGCGTCAATGTTGAAGATCCGGAAGCATGTGAATTTCGGTGACTTAGGTTTTATCATATTATTTGTAGGCATTTTGCCGTTTTATGCTATTAACTTGGGTTCTGTGAGTTTGTTCGCAGATTCACCCTTTACGTTTTTAGCGATGTTTGTATCTGATGTAATCTATCGATTTGAATGAATGAATATCATTTTATTTTTGTCAACAAAACATTTGTATTTATATATTAGTTAAAAAAAATGGTCAAAATAAATTATATGAATAGTACATATTATAAAATTGCGACATGTAATTTGAAACGAAAAGAATCTCTATCAATCTATCTATCTATTCTATTATTATAATAAAATGGAGAATAGTATGCAAACCCTATTCTCAACCCTACTTACCTAAAATGACTATTTTGCCCTCAATTTTTATCATGTCATTTCAATTTTGTCATCTTATCCTAACCTAGCATACATGTTACAATTAGGCTTTAATATCATGTCTTTAATGTCATGTCTTTTATGCCATGCTTTGATTTCCATCCAATTATCTATCTATATATTTTGCAACAATCACTCAACTCATGGGTGACCGACAATTTATTGCATCCATTCATTCTCCAATCCAATAGTCTAATTTTTTCTACATATGTTTTGTAAATCGTAATTGTTTGGTTGCTTCCATGACCTTAATGTTTCATTGCCAATCGAGAGTAAAATTATGTTGGAGGCAATTGATCAAAGGAAAACAAGAAATAGAGTGAGAAATGAATTATTGGAATCTGTTAGCCATGTGATGTGGTAGTTATTAATCACACATAATGAATTATTGGAAGTAGTCATGTGATGTGGTTATTGTAATCTATCTATATTATCTATCTATCTTTGCTATATTTCAAACTAAACTTAAGTTTTTCTTATGTAAGTATTGTTATAAAGTGGCATGTCTAGATGAGCTCCAATTTATCATTCTCTATCGAAACCTTAACTAATACCTCCAATTCATTATTTATTCTTCACTAAATCAATTTAATAATTATTCGACTATATTATAGTTGATAAGACCCGTGCGTCACACGGGTCAAAAGTCTAATTTGGTGGAATAGGAAGCATGAAATAGGGTTTTTATGTTTTCTAAAAAAAATCATTGGCCTGCATGTATAAAATATAAGTTCGATTTTACACTATTGTATAAAAAAGACCAAATTTTAAGTTTAATATGTTGCATTAGATTAGCTCTTTTAATTTTTTTACTTTTAAATAGTCCTTTATGTTTTTTTTTTGACAAAAAATAGTCCTTTATGTTGGTAATACTTAATAGTGTGCGCCTAGCCCTAAAATATATGCACAATTACTTTTTTTTTTTTTTTTTTATCAAATTCGGTAAAAAAGTGTTCATGTTGATGTTTATTGCTAAGTTAGCATGTAAAATTTCATCATTCTAAAAATTAGAATTCATAAGTGTATTATTTAGTCTTAATTTAAAACAAATTTGATCGATTAATTCATTTATAATACTGTTGAAGAAATATTTATCTTTAAAATTAAAAGGGAATTTGAAAACAATGAGAACAAAATGTATGTAAGTAATCATGTTTGTTGTCATAAAACTTTTTCGACCTTTCATCTCAATGTTAACCGGTCATATAGGTATTTTTCATCAAAGTTTGATGAACAAAGGATCAATTTGTTAAAAAAAAACCAACTTAACGGACTATAACTATATCAATAAAATCAGTTAGTTGCTTGGTAGAAAAAGTAAAATTGTAAATTAAGTAGTTAATGTGATTAAACAAAATACAACCTCTTTGTTCCACATGTTCATTTTTAATTGTCAACAACAGCTTTTTCCCTCTGGAGGTACAATGAAGATTGTAACACAAGGTTTTAACTTGTTCTTGAAAAATTAATGTTTTTCATTGATAGCTAGGTGACAAAACTCATAAGTTCCACCAAATCAAGCTAGCCATTAGACTTGATGAAAAACGAACTTATTAAATTAAGTGTCTAAATTATTTGAAACAAGAATTTTGTCTTTTAAACTTGATAACTCTATAAATACCCTGATGGCTAAACTCTACTTCACACCATCATTGAAAAAGGAAAATAAAAATAAAATGAAGGGTGTCAAATTTAGTTCAAATTCCAATCAAACCATAATCTTTCTTCTAATTCTTGTATCAACTTTTTGCCTAAGCATTGAAGTAGCATTAGGACAACTCAATAAAGCAACCTTAACATTGAACAGCTTTGAAAAAGGTGGAGATGGAGGAGCAGCATCAGAATGTGACAACAAATTTCACTCCGATGACACACTTATTGTAGCATTATCAACTGTGTATTTCAACCATAAAGAGAGGTGTTTCAAAGAAATTACTATTTTTGGTAATGGTAGAAGCGTGAATGCCATGGTTGTTGATGAGTGTAAGTGTGGAAACAATATTGTTGATGGTTCTTCTGCTGTTTGGAAGGCTTTGGGTGTGCCTGAAAAAGAGGGTGAAATGGACATTTTTTGGGGAGATGCTTGATGCAATTAAAGGAGAATTTATTTTTTTTATTTTTTTTTGGTACAAAAAGGAGAATTTATTTATATCTATGTTTCTGTGTTAATGTGTATGTATTTTTATCGTAATACATACATATATTAAGTATAAAAGACACAATTTTTTCAGTTAAAATAAGGGTACAAATATACATTAAAATGTCATGAAAAGTTCTGATATCAGAGCTTTTCATTCTCCACATAATATCTTATCTTAATACTATACAACTTGTACCAAATGCTATTTTTATATTTTACACAATACTTAGATAAAAATTAAGATATAGTTTAGTGAGAGACGAAAATTTCAGTTTTTGTGATATTCTTGCTCCCAAGTTTGTCATGTCTCAAGAACAATTTTACAATTAAATATTGCACAAATAAAGTTGTCATATCTCTTATTTTTTAGTAGATCAAACGAATAATGAATATGTGAGACACTGTAATTATAGTCTCATAATGTGTTAAAATTGCAAGTGCATCCCAGGTGTCTTGATGTTTATAATTTTATAGACTAACTTTGACAATCTAAAAACTAATTTTAGGATCAAAATGACTAACAAGATATGCTTGACGACTAAAATGACTAATTAAAGAGATGTTTGATGATGTGCTAAAGAGATGTTTAATGATGTATTTGTAATTTCTACATGTTTAAAAACTATGAAGCCAAAATCGCTAGTAATTTCCGGTAAGCGAGGTGATTCGTTCTCATGCCAGCATTGCTAGTTGTGTATTTTAGATTAATTGATCTTCAAAATGATTTAAGAATAATAAAAGGATATCTAGTCAATTTTATTGCAATTTCTATCAGCTTAATTTCTTCTTAATTTGTTGCCCTGAGATAATTTTATTTCATTTTTAATTATCTAGCTAGCTAAAACATTCTCATTTTCGTTTAGAAGTCTTAGCTCAACCGGTAAATGTCGAAATTGCAAGGCCAGACGTTGTGATCTGGGTTCGAACCCGAAACCTCACAGTTGTGTGTGAGTTTAATTTCAATGGATTACCATTTCATCTAAGAAAGAAAAAAAAAACATTCTCATTTTCTTCATTCTTATTCTCATGACATAAGTTTTTATAGCAATTTTAAACTTCTCCAAACTTTCCATGATTTTTCTTGTTTCCTATGTCACATTTTACATGTTACATGAGAATGGATGGACACATTAGAAAACACTTACTCAAGTTTATTTATTTTGTCTTTTTATGTTTCATTTTCACACAAAACTTTCATTATTTTCCGAGACTGGCAGGATTTTTGTCATTTTTCGGTGTCATTAAGAGATATCACTTGGATGACATTATGGTTGGTGACATTGATGATATTGACCAACCACAATATCACAAGTGTAAATAAACAAAAAAACTTGTGAAAAAGAAATAAAAAAAATCACTTGTAACATTGTGGTTGACCAATGTCATCAATATCATCCAAATGCTACCCGTCATTAGGCGATGAAGATTTTAATTCAGATATTTTGACTTGGTAATTGTGATGAGTTTGGTGCCAGAGCCACGGATGAGAATAAACTAAACCTTTTTAACAGGGCCCTTTTGTATGAGAAAATTGTTGCTTACACATATAAGAAGGTTGAAACACACAAATAAAAGAAAGTAATACCCCTCGGCAGTTAACTGCCGCCATATTCAGTTTCATCGGCAGTTAACTGCCGCCGGATCCCTTTTTCCTTGGCAGTTAACTGCCGATACGCCCTGAAGTCCATAAATGGCAGAAGCTTCAGCTTCTGAACCTGTTATGTGTTTTAAACACATAACACAACCTATTATAATATTTTCACATCAACAACAATAATAAATTATCAACATTTGAATCAATAAAAATGTACCAATATAGCAAATTACCACGATGAAATATAAATGTACCAACATCAGTTAAAATACATAATGTGAACCAAATACGAACCAAAGTTAAAAATGTTTGAAAATGAAACTTACAATGCCTAAAACCAACAACTCCTAAAACTAACAACATAACACAACTCCTGCTCCTGCTCTTGATCAGCATGTTGTCTCATCGGCCTCCGGCCTCGCCTCCTGGTCAATATTGGTGCGATCTGCTCCCTAACAAGGCGCATGGCCGCAGACCATTGCTCAGGGCTTATCACCTCCTGACCCAACTGCTCATCAGCATAGGCAACAACGTCAGTTACCATGTCATAGGTATCGGGCGAGCCTCTCGCCTCGTACTACTCCCATTGTTGTGCAATGATCTGCTCCTCATTAGCTGACCTCGGAAGATCTCCTGGAAGAAGTGGCAAAATCAGAGGGTGAGACACCCTACTGTACCATAGTACATAGCCATCCTTCATCCGCTATGTCTATTGGTCCTGCTGGCGGAAGTCAAGGAATGTCTGCACAATCTGATCTGGTCGCACCTGAACAACATCCGTCGGATGTCTATGGACGTTCGAGACGTATCCATACCGCCGCCTAACTCTCTCAGGCAAGTGACGACACAACCTAACAATGTTGCACATAACCCAGCCTGAATACCAGAAAATCTCCTGAAAACCCTATATCTCCCTGTGATCTTCGTACGGCCTCCGGATAATGTCATCAAACTGCATACGATCAAGCAATGAGCGATATGTCACCCCCTCTCCATAACCCTTATGTAACGCCCACTTCGCCGCAGCCGGATAGTTTTCCATATAGTTGGGATTTGGTTCAACACTGTAAAGGCCATGAAAATGGGCCAAAAACCATCCCTGCACAAACCAAACAAATCACATTTATAAGTTATTACGCACGAAAAATAAAACAAAAATAAAAATAAAGTTAAGGTTCAAATGTGACAATTTCCTACAGTAAGCAGTGTCACGCTTCCCCCAAGAGCTCTGTCTCCAGGCAAAGAGGCCTCGGCTAGACAGTGGTATAGGTATGCCAATGTCATCTCTCCCAAAGAATAATTAGGCATCCCCGCGTAGCCATCGTCAGATATACCAATTCAATGCGTTTGTTGCTTTTATCACCAGACAACAAGCATCCAACCAAGTACAGGAGGTAGCACTTCACACAAGCAGTCCTAACCCTTTCCAGCTCTTGTACCTCCTCTAGAGTCTGTGGATCTGACAATCTGGTAGCAGAATCGAGGTAGCCCTCATAATACTCCCTCAACGCCTTATAACTAATGTAACCACCATACTCTTCATTGCGATTTCTCACCATCAGATCCGCTCCATCAATCTGAGACATCTTCTTTGGATGGCTCAATATTCGCCCTTCAATCGGAATATGCGAAAGACATGCGACATCATCCAAAGTAACGTTCATCTCCTCCAAGGGCATGTGAAAATTGTTGCTCTCGGTGTGCCACTTCTCGCATAAAGTCATCAGCAAAGCATGAGGCGTAATAGCGTAGCCCGTGTATACCAAATCATATAGCCCGCTCTCCTCAAGCGGACCCCAAAACCATTGCGGATTATCGTATGGACGTCGGAGATTCAAAATCTTAACCCCATGATTAATGGCTTTTACGTAACGCACCTTACGAACCTGAAATAATAATAAAAAAAATATTATAAATAACATAAACAATGTAAACATTTAAATAAAAAAATAAAGCATAACACATGTAAAAATAGAAATCACAATTTTAAATTGACGCACATATTTCTAATTTAAGTCATAGCACATTTAAAACTTAAAAAAAACACATAAATAAAATTAAAACATTTAAATTGACACGCACGTGTAATTTCAATTTATATTACGCGCGAAATTTTAAAATTAAATAGCGCGCACCAATTTAAAAGTTGAAAAAATATTTAATAAGAACTTAGATAATTAAAAAACACATATAAAAGTAGCATATGATAATTTTAGACAATTAAAAATAACACTTACGTTATTTAAATTATACCAAAGCGGCAACGCAACATGGTTGACGTAAGAGGCCAACAGAGATGTATCTTCCGGTCCTCCAGGAAATGGAGCCAGATCAGGTAACGTCTCTCGGGCAGTCGCTGCTGCAATGTCATCATGGTCTAATACAGGCACAGCATCCTCCGGAATATGTTGTTGGTCATAACCACCATCCTTGGCATCGTGTATCTGATCTTGATAATTCAGATACTCCACCTGGATCGGGTCAACCACATGTGACTCTGCAGGCTGCGTAGCCTGAGACGTCCCTTCACCATCAACCCTCCGACCTCTACCTCTTACCCTCTTTGGGATATGCATGTTTTGTCTTGCCCACCTCACGCTACTAGTCATGGCAACTCTACTAGATATCAACCTCAATGGGTCAATCTGATGCCCCTGCTCCTGGTCAGACATATCTACACAAAAATTCAAAAAGTTAACATCATTCATATTATACATAAACTATAAACTAAACATTGTTCATTTGTGTGCATCATTTCCATCATAACCTAAACATCATTCAATATAATTCTCATAACCCAAACTAACTAAATAACTAATAATCAATATACACTTTATCAAACTACAATTAACATCATTTCCATAACCTAAACTAACTAAATAATCAATATAATTCTCATTGGGGCATTTTATCAAACACTTTGTGTGCAAAGTATCAAACATATTCAAAATGTGTTCATTTGGAACCATTCAAAACCACATTATACTTAAGCATCATTTAAACATCAATTACAACAACTACATTCATTTATCAATTCATAAGCTACACATGCAATCATCAAATTGTCAATTCCTACATCAACCCTAACCACATGCAAACTACTCAAAAAAAATTTAAAAAAAAAACCTACACAAACTAACATTATGATTAAAAATGAGTCAAGGTACTTACTTGTGATTAAATGGAGATGACTCACTTGATTTTACTCCAAAATTGAATTGAAGGAATTGGGGATGTTTTGGGAAGTTTTTAAAGAATGAAGAAACTAGAAAACTGAGTTTCGGTTTCTGCATATGTTCAGGACGCATCGGTAGTTAACTGCCGATAGAAATGACGGTAGTTAACTGCCGAAGTTTTCCTCGGTAGTTAATTGCCACCAGTTCTTTTCCTCGGCAGTTAACTGCTGCGGGGGCATTGACGTCTTTTATTGGTGTTTTTCAGCCTTATATGATATGTCAACAATAATTTGACCTATTTAAGGCCCGACCAAGTGTAGTTTTCTCGACAAAAGATCCATGATCAGATTTTTTTAAAAAAACTTATTTACTTAAATAGGTCAACCTTAGGCATCTAAATAAGTTAAAGAGATTGACCTACCTACCTATCTATCTATCTATCTATAAAATAAAAAATTAATATTAATATCAATTTTCAATACCTCTATTTAATTAATATTTTCAATAAAGATGAAATTTTACGTTGCCATAATAGTACATTAATATTTATTATATTTAAGGAAAATACTTTATATTAGCAAAAAATAGTAAATTTTAGAAAATAGTTGCATTGCGTAAGAAATCCTACAATCCATTTTATCCTATGTGTTCCCTTTATCCTATCAACTTTTTAACTATGACCATAATCATTTTAACTATTACTTTTTGCAAAAAAATTCACGTTTACAACACTCTTGTCGTTTATTTGATGAAGATCGTTTCTAGAACTTAATAAAAATGGTCTAGTTAGTAGATGTGAATTTAGGCTTAATATAAAGTAGACTTTTAAATAGATTTTCAAGTTTGATAGGCCTTTAAAATGGTCAGGCCCACAACTTGAAAATTGGCCTATTGTAGGCCAAAGGTCAGGCTCAGGCCTAAACTTTTTATAGTAGTATGTCAGGCTCATGCCTTATAAAGTCCAACCCGGCCTGACCTATTCTCATCCTTACCTAGGGTTGGTGGTTTTTTTTAAGGATAAAAGTTTGTGGTTTTCACTACACCTCCGTCCGTAATTATAAGATCATTTACAAAACAAAAAAAACTTGAGTAAATTACACTCTCCTCCCCTAAAAGAAGCTTGAATTACACTCTCCACCCCTCTTGTGTTAAAATATACACTCCCCTCCTTTGAAAATTAAAATTTATACTCCCCCACCCTATAAGATTCTTTAATAACAACCCCCTCAGTTAGAAAATAAATATGCACTACATTTTAATCTATTTTAACATAAATAAATATTTTTATGACATATACTAATTTTGAACCACTATTTAAGAAAAATAAATTCATTTCTTTATAGTTTAAATGTCAATGATAATTAAATTTAAATATTTTGCTATTAATTTTATAATTTAAATTATAAAACTAACTTTTAAATAACCATATTTTATTGTCTTTAGTAATTTTTCACATATTTTAATTTTATCGTGGGTTGTTTTATATTTTATAATAGGGCTTAAATCTACATGTTAATGAAATTTTGAATAAAAAATAGCAAAAAATATGTATTCAAATTTTGATTATATTAAAATAGACCCGCAATACTATTTTTTTCTGAAGTGTGTTAGATCATTATTAATTTGATAGATTAAAATTTTTTAACAAAACATGAATTTTTATATTTTTTGCGGTTAAAAAATTCAATTTTTTTTTTTGCAGATACTTTTTTAATATTCTTCACTTTTCTGCACAATTTCATTGAAAAATACAAAATTTACACATGATTTTACATAAAAATAGATACCAAAGTGATGATTGAAAATTTTATAGGGATTAAAAGTTGAAATAAAATTTTAGAGGCACTTAAACGAAATTTATTTATTTTTTTATAAGGAAAAATTAATATATTTATAGGGACTAAAAACATATTTAACCCTTATTTGTATTATAAGTTTTGTCTAAGGTGCACAAATTAATTAATCTTACATCATGTATAAGTTTGTTTTTACCATTGAATCTATAAGTTAAATCACATCTTGATTTTGCTGGACTTATTAATTCAACGATGAAAAACAAATTTTGTTCATGATGTGAATTTATCTCACTTGTATATCATAATCTTCTCACTTGTATATCATAGTCTTGGCTTATATTATGTATGTACCATGATAAATACACACTAACACACAAATATAGATATAATTGATCCTCATTGCATCAAGCATCTGACCAGAAAACTTCCATTTCACCCCAATCTTTTTCAGGCACTCCCAAAGCCTTCCAAACAGCAGCAGAACCATCAACAATATTGTTCTGACAAGGAGGTTGAAAATCATGTTCAGCATCACACCCTTGAGTAGAATCACACTCATCAACAACCATAGCATTAACCTTTTTACCATTTCCAAATATAGTAATCTTTTTCAAACACCTCTTATTATTGTTGAACCAACCAGTTGATAATGCTACAACAAGTGTTTTGTCTGAGTGAAACTTGTTGTCACATTCTGATGGTCCTCCTCCATCTCCACCTTTTCCAAAGCTGTTCAGTGTTAGGGTTGCTTTTGTTTTGTGTGAAACTTGTGGTGAACACTTGAATGTTGTGTAATATTTTCCTGGTTTGCAGCACTCAGATTGGTCTGCTCTATTGCATAGTCTTGATTTAAATTTTTTTCCTTTTATTTTTCCACTTGGTTTGCATGTTGAAGCTTCAATGCTTAGGCATAAAGTTGTTACAAGAATTAGAAGAAAGATCATGGTTTGAATGAAATTTGAACTAATTTTGACACCCTTCATTTTATTTTATTTTGTTTTCTTAACGATGGTGTGAAATAGAGTTTAGCCAACATAGTATTTATAAAGTTGTCAAAGCTCAAAAAGACAAAATTCTTATGTTAAAAAATTAAGACATTTTAATTTAACATGTTTGTTTTTCCATCAAGTCCAATGATTAGTTTCAACCTTATTTTGCAATCTTGATCTTACCTCCAAAGATTAAATAAGTTTTCAGTTCATAAAAATATATAATCTTTTGTTTTTAGTTCCTCACTTCCTCTATAAAAAATGTTTTCAATCAGCAAGCAAATTAGGTCCTTGTTGATAAAGTTTTTGGTCCATATAATAATATCATCTTTCATCATTAATTCCTCTGCATGATGTTATATTTAACTTATTTTAACAATTTGTTTTAGCAAACTTATTTTAACAATGACGAAAAGTTTTTGGTCCATTGTTTAAAGAAAAGTTTTAGAGTGACGAAATAAAATGATATATTTATCGAAATAAAAAACTTATTTAACCTTTCATATGTAATATTGTTCTCTTTTACCAGGAAAATAACTAAGTTTTCTTAATCAATATCTATATGCATAGAGATACTAAGGCTTTGTTTGGGAGTTTGGAGGGGAGAGAATGGGAAGGAAAGGCTTTGTGTGGCGAGAAATATATGGGAAAATTAAAAAATATTTCACATTTTTTGAAAAAATATTTTTTTTAAAGAGTGATCAATTAATGCTTATGATTAATATATTTTTAATTTTAAGAATATTATAACAACATATATTAAATTTGAAGAATTCATATAAACCCTCCCAAACCCCCAAAACTCTCATCCAATACAATTTTTTAGTTTCCCAAAATGAGGAGAGTTTTATATTTTTTTTTTTTAACAAAAATTGACCCCCAAAACCCCTCCTTCCCCTCCAAACTCATAAAATGTATAATTTTTTCTTTTGGTTTTATCCTTCTTCTTACGATATTTAATTTTGCACAGCAATTAGTATTGTTCTAGAGAACATAAATACACTATCAGGTGTTCCCTAGACTTAGAAGTCCATCCAAATACGGCAAGGTACTAAAAATTACTTTACTTTCTTAATCACATGAAGACAATCAGTCCCTTTTCATGAACATTTCTTGTTGTTTTTGTAGCTCTTTCAATGAATTAGAGACATTAAAAATATTATTGTGCATTGATCAGATCTAAGATCCCATGAAGCATAGTGAGTTAACTTCTGCCACTGTTCCTCTCATTATTCCAATTCCACCAAATCTACTAAACAATACATGACAAAATTTCAAGCCGAGACATGTCATTAGTTTATGTAACCATTTTTTGCCTTGTGTTAGCAAACATTGATATGTACGTGATCATAGACATTGAACATGATTTCTGCTAACTTTCACGGTAAAGAAATGGACCAATTTGTCATAATATATATGGTGTATAGCATCAATATATGACAAAATCACAAGTCAAAATCAATTGAGCATCATATAACCAGCTTTATTTCAGACTACAATTTATGGCTTGGACTAGGAATTTTTGTTATCGTCGAAGTAAATATTAACACACAGCAAGAAATTGATGTTGATACTATATAATGAATTTTATTTGTTTTCTCAACAATTTAAGTTGGTACCTGTTTTGATTTTTTTTCTTCAAAAAGTAAGTTTTTAACTCTCAAAACAGGCATAAGTTTATGTTTCAATTACCTTTGGATTATCAAGACCATGCACGTTAAGATCATTGTGCGATCAACATGTGCAGTTAGCTATCGGAGGGATAGACCTAATCAACTAAGATAGTATAGACCCCGCACGTAAGGATCACCGTGCGATCAGCTGATGCAGCTTGACAACCGACTAGGTTAGAACGTTCCAATGGCCTCATCGCTTGTATAGTCTACTTAAAATAACTAAACACGACATGAATATTATTTAATATCCAACAAAGAAAATATGGGGGATTCAAAGAGTCATAATCATTGTTTCCTTTTCTACAACCAAAAATAGGTAACTTGCTTTGTTGCAAAAAGATAAAGATTGTAATCTCTAACCCTTATCTCTTTTATTTTATATCGTCAACCTAAAATAAGTAACGCAAGTTATTTAGACAAAACGACTGCTTGAGTCGCAATCTTTACATGAGTTTCATATTGATTCTAAAATATAAAGGACTTTAAGGAGTAGAAGAAAGTTGTTTAAGTCAAAGAACGATCCTAATCTAGAGCAGCTAGATCCAGATTTTACAGAGAGTTGTAACTCCAACAAAACCATCCTAGAGGAGGATTTTTCTGAAAAGATGGCTAACAATAACAATAACACAATTGATATGAAAAATGACAAGGATATATTCATAAGGGAGTATGATGTGTTTGATCCAAACTCACTTCATGCAAGCATAGTGAAACCAGATATCACTACTGTTCATTTTGAGTTCAAACCTATGATATTTCCAATGTTGCAAAATATTGGATTCTCTATAGCAGTCATTGATGAACCTCATCTACACTTGAAGAAGTTCATAGAAATAACATAAAATTCCAATATCCCAAGTGTAGCAGTGTCTCAAACTCATGTTGTTCCTATTTTCACTTAGTAAAACATCCAAAGCATGGTTAAACTCTTTATAGCCTAATTCTGTCACATCACTTATAAAGAACATGTTGAAAAGGTCTTAATGATGTACTTACCTCTTACCTTTAATGCAAGAAAGAGGAATAACATAAACTTTTTTAAGCAAATTAAACTAATGAAGAAACTTTGTTTGAATCTTGGAAAAGGTTTAAGGAGTTGTTGAGAAGGTGTCCACGTCATAGGATACTTATTTGTATCCAAATGAAAACCTTTTACAATGGACTTGTACCCTTAACAAGACTAATGTTAGATGCATCTTTTGGAAGACCTTTGTTGAGTAAGTCTTACAAGGAATATTAAGATCTAGTAGAGATTATAGCTTCAAATAGCTACAAGTGGTCAACTGAGTGAATGCAAACTCAAGGCAAAGCACTGGATTGAGTTGATCAGTCTGAACTATATACGAAATTTAAAATAAACATCGGAACCAAAACGGTTCTACCACATTTATTGAATTCTAATGACACAATGCACGATCTGAATTGACTTGCTCTGATACCAAATGTAATGCCCACACTAAGCTGCCTAGAATATTTAGTCGGGTGTTAAACATAAAAGACTGGATAAATTAAAATTACAAATAAAATTACAACTGAATTAATTATATCATTGCACAGTCTCATACATCTGATGAAAAGTACTAACTAGCGAATACAAACCATAAGTTGTATCTAAATACAAATGCACTAACTGGTGAGTACAAAATGTGAAATCCTTATCTAAGTAATAGTACACTAACTAATGAGTATATGATACATAAGGAAATACAATTGATAGCCTAATATGAGTCATTCATACATAATCATCCAACTTTGCTTGCCCTTGCCACGATGAACTTGCTTATCTGAAATAAAATAAAGGGATTAGGGTGAGACAAGATGTCTCAGTGAGTTCCACCTATCCTAGGCTATAGGCAATCTCAGGGAACCTAAGATTGCCAGACGTATGTACATAGACCTAATTTAGGATTTACTTTACAAAGAGAGAAATTTTGTACCCAAGTTTCAAGATATTTTACATTGAAGAAAACACCTCAACAGGCAACGAAATAAGGCATTTCAGCATCAAATTTGCACCGAAGCACCTAGGTGCACAGCTTCCAAAAATGTGTCAAAAGTGCCCAAGTGCATGCAGTGGGGCGCCTGACACCCTGATGTGCAAGGCAAATACGCCTAGTGCATGCCCTCGGGCACCTAGCGCTCATGACTTACGAAAAAAGTTACATTTTGTGACTTTTTCGCTCCTTAAAGCCCATGATTTTAGCTCAAGTTAGCTGAAAACTTTTCCTATAAATATCAATCTTCCTCATTCACAATTTCTCGTTCAAAGATGGAACAGTTCAAGAGGAAGGTTATTCTAGGAGCCAAGGAGGAGTTTTGTCTTCTCCTATTTTTTCTAGGGTGTGTTTTTATCTTTTATTATTTTTGTCGTAGTTATCATGTGTAACTAGATATCTATAGGTTAGGGTTCTAAGATAAACATTTGTTTACGTTTGTTGGATAATTATTTAATTTAATGTTATTTATATTTTAGTTTATTTTCTGTTCGATATTAAGTTTTATTTAGGATTTATTTATTTCGGGAAGGTGCAACCCTAAACTGACCTTTTTAGAAAAGAACTAAAGTTTTGGAGACGGCTCACAGAACTAAAATAATGATATTTGTTCATTCAAATTGGTAGGATATATAAATTGATCAAGAACAACACGAAAATGGATGAATCTGTGATTAATCTCATAACATTCAAGCTAAGAACTTTTTATTAAAACTCATAAATGACACAATTATTACATAGCTTTTTAAATATGGCAGCCAACTATTGATTTGAACATTTTTATTTGTAATATACTCTTAGAACATTGGAGCCAATTGTTCCATGGATGTTTTTGCAAAAGACATTAGCCTCTTTTTTTATCTTGAGAAGATAAAATGTAAACTTGATCCAATACAATATTGGAACAACTTATGCAATTCAGATTGATAGCTAAGTCACCAACATAACTTCCATTAAATCCACGATATGTCACATTAGTCACTTGCACAGATGATTCCTAGTAATTTCCACAAAATTCAAAACATAACTAAGTATGATATATTATTATATCAAATAGAATGACACATGTTTGGTCCCGTGAGCATAACTCAGTTGGTAGGACAATGCATTATTATATGTAGGGGTCGGGGTTCGAACCTCGGACACCTCACTTATTCACCTTATAAGGTGAATTCTAACCACTAGGCTATCTGACAAAAAAAAAAAAAAGATACATGTTTGAAATGAAGAGATAGATATGAATTTATAGTAAAATGTTTACCTTTTCCACTTTAATGTCATAGTGTTGGGTTCTTTTTTTAAGTCTGTAGAATTGGTTTATAATTATTGGATTCTTAACATCTGAAAGTTGGATTTGCTCAAAAGTTATTTTTCTTGCATAACCCGATCCACCCTGCAAATAGAAAATCTTGACGTGAAAAATAATTACTATATAATTTGAAACCTTGGTATTAGAACTTTAAACCATGTTGTTATAGACGAGAGATCTAGAGCATATGTTTATTCCAAACTTGTATTTTCCAAGTGGAGAAATGTTATGATGACAGTTATTTTGGTTGTCCAACACCATATAAGTGTATTGTATAAGTACTATTTCATTTTTTTAATTAGTTATTTCTCTTTCTCTTGTAGTCACATCAATAGTTATAAATTATATATTTTTATATTAGCTGTCAAATATTTTTTGTTTTTTGGGTATTCAATTAACATTGCTCCCTTAAGTGTGTGACTGAAAATGAATATCTCCCTATAATTTGATTTGATCTTAATTAACTTAATTGTAATATTTATTTTAAACTATTTTGCAAAAGAATAAATAGTATTTTGTTATTTATTTTTAAATTGAAAACCAAAATGGAAAAGACTGGTTTGTTTGAATTATTTTGTAAGTGTTTTATAACCCTGATTTATCCTTTATTAAGTATATTTCATTTCAAGTTTTTTTAATATAATTTATATGAATGAGTCAATGTGTTGATGTATGTAATAGTGTGTGTGTCTATATATATTACTAGTATCAAATTTACATAATTAAATTATTTGAGATGAAGAAAATAGTGGAAAAAGTTTAGTTACTCACAGGAAATGTCTTGATTCTAGCTCCATTTGTAGTGTTAGTGAAGCTACAATTGTGTACATAAACTTCTTCAACTGTCTGATAAGAATCATTTATACCAAGGCTGCCAATGCTGCTTAATTCACACATTTTATTAGATTTCTCAAATATTGAAATAATAATACTCTATCAAGGAAACATGAGTAATAAAATTAACTGGAATAAACTACAATTCACTTACAAGTTTAAAGAAAATAAAATACAAATTATAGAAAATAACCTTATCCCATGACCTGGTCCACAAGCAACACGAGTAGCATTGATGTAAGAGGAGCCTTCTTTGACGGCAATACAATCATCACCTATTTATACGAAAGTCAACTCATTTTATAATTTCACACATATTACTGTCATTATCTTAAGAGTGCATATATGTTTCTTTAGAGGATTTTAAGAGCTTTGATCATTGTATAAAAATCCCATTTTAACTAATGTTTAGTTGTAAATATTTCATTTTTATTCATTATCATAGTAAAAATATTTTAAACTTGAATCTAATCATATTTTGTCATAACTGATGTGTATTTCTAAACTCATATTTTGTCATCTTTGATTACCTGACTGAATATTGGAGTCTTCTATCGATATATTCTTGGAAGTAGAAATATCAAATCCATCGGTGTTGGGGCTATAAGAAGGAGATTGAATATCTATATTGGAGAATTTCGCACCATTGCAATCCGTTAAGGTTATATGTGCTTTCGGGCTATTAGTAATCTTCAAGTTATTAACACTAAGATCATTGCAGGAAAAGAAAGACAAGATCTGTACCATTATATCAACATGAAATTAATATGATAGACAATCATTTAAAATTTATACTTTGGACATAATAATTGGAGAAAATAAATTAATATGATATACAATCGTTAGTAACTTGAAGACCACTCGGACCCAATTAGTTAGTTTAAAGTGAGAGAGTGCATGAAACAAATATCTTGATGACTACAAGATTATTGAATTAACCCAAGAGCACTTGATAAGAAGATAAGAGATAGAATTCAGCTTAACTACAGACCATGGTTCGAACCTAGCTCTAGAAAGATAACAATGATAAATTCTCTCGAAACATATATTTACCACTCATTATGGTCTCCTTTGAAGGAATTGATCTCTACAGTTACCCGCATATAATACTCATTCACACAAAATAAAAACATTATTAAATTAAAGTTTTTTTCTTAAAAAAAGTATTTTTAGCACAAGATGCAGAATAATCATACCCTAGGTCGAGAGCAACTCTCACATGGCCACCATGTAGAACCGTTGCCGTCGATTCTTCCTCCGCCTGTGCCATCAATTGTGAGACCGTTTACATGTTCGATCTTAATCCAATGTTGATCATCTTTCAATGCTTCCTTAGAAGGTGCAACGATTTTCCCTTGAACCTACAATATGCATGAGTGCAAAATAAATAAATAAATCAAATATGTCCATATAGAACTGTTGGTATAATGCATGATTACCAATCCTTAAAAAAATAGAGATGGTTGGAATACGTATCCCCATAAACTCCTTTTTCTTAATATCTTTTTCTCTATTAAAAAAAGTGGTATAACTATTTATATCTAAAGTTTCAAATAAAGTTTTTCCGACCGTAGTTTTTTTTTTACGGTCAAAAAAGAACTTCAAACAGAAAAATACTTTGGGAAATTGGAAAGGAATTATTGAAAGTGGGTGCTACTTCTTTTGACCCCTTTACATTTACACACTATAAATTTTGACAAAAAAAAGGTACATGTGTCTTTAAACTTTTTCAAATTAAATCATAACAAAAAATATGTTTTATTTTAAAAATGCACGTACGTTTATCCCCCCAAAAAAACAATGAACATTAGTTACATGACCAAAAAAAATTGGACATTAGCTATACACATACAACTATACCTTAATGTGAATACTTGTAGAGTTGCAAGGACCGTTGAATATTAAGTTCGTCACCAAGAATATTTTTTTGGGTGGTATAACTAGTGTTGCTTCTTCTTTAGCTGCACATGTACTTTTCCATGCACTTAAAAATGCCTACAATCAATTAAAATTTAAAAACAATATGCTTAAGAGTCACTCAAATTATAGGAGATTAAAATTTCTCATGAAGTATATAGATATTAAAACTAAATTAAGTATAAAAGAGAAAGACAAGTATATACATCTGTATCATTGGATTTGCCATCACCACGAGCACCATAATCCATCAAATTAAATGTATTATTTTTTGTTTCAACTAGATTCCACCTCTGACATAGACAGGGTGAAAAATAACCAAGAATCAAAACAAAAGTGATTAGGACTTGCATGTTTGACACAAAAGTGAAACTGAATACCATAATGAAATGAGAGTTGCTATGGTGATTCACTGATTTGTGAGTAGTGGTGTAGGGTTTAAATAGAAAGGTACATGGAAAGGTTTGGGATATATTTATATTTAGGAAAAGAAAAGAAAAAAAGTACACATGCGAAGTCTTGAAAATATTAATTTTGTTGGTCAAAAAAATAATATTAACTTTATTTTGATAGAACAGAATCTTTGAATTTTTTTTTTATGGGTGAATCTTTGAAATATTATTATTTCCAATAGAAAGAGTATAATATATTAAATGACTAGTTTACATCTTAGAATAAGTCGGCCTTTATTCAATCACAATCTCTTCAACATTTTCTATAACATTTTAATATTCACATGCAATTACGGACATTAATCATAAAAATCACATAAACGACAAAGTTCTCTCCTGGAGACCATTAATTGAAGTAGAAAACTTGAATCATGTCATAATATTTGTGGATAATTTATTAGACTTTTAATGCAACTTTAGTTCATATACATCGTTAATGTAAAAAATATATACATTGTCAATCAATTGTAAAATTGTTATATTAGAAACGTTTGACTTTTCTTTAACTAAAGATTACAAGGGGTACTCTAGTCTAACCCATATACAAAACAACAAGTTTAGATGTTTACTTGAAACGAATTAGTGATACAACTATACCCCTTATTCCTACCCTCTTTCAAAACAAACCATTCTCAAGAGCTTAATTTTACATGTTTTTTTTTTGTCAAGTATACTCTTTCTACCATCTCCATACATGTCACCTCTTTTCTGTAAAAAAATGAGTCACATAAATAAATGGTTGTGACGTGCCGAGTCGATGGTAAATGAAAATTAAACTCTTATGTAGTCATTTTACAATAGTAATAAAGGGATATTTTTGATTACACGAAAAACAAAAAGGGCTATATATTTTGATTTATTTTCTGTTATATCATAATTCTTTTTTCAATAGTGACATATATATTTTTTCTGTAGTGACTTATATTGTAGGACTAGGATGGATGAATATTTTTTTGCATTTCTGCAAATAACATTTTTATTCAATGTATCTTTATTAAACTTATATGTTTTTGGCTCATATAAACATATTGTTTTTTATTTTGAGTCCTTACAAATATAATTTTTCTTTTAAGCTCTTGTTTTGTTTTACCAAAAAGTCCTTACAAATGTACATCTTTTAAGCCCCTTTTTGGTTTTACCTCTTGGAAATATTCTCTGCAGACTACATTATATCAAACCAAGTAATTTGATTTATAGCATTTTGATTCCTGATTGTAATAATTGTTGGTTAGATTTTAGATGCTTCTCGATCGAACTTTAGATTTCTAAAGCTCATTTACCTTATAAATCGAAAGATTAACACCAAAAAGACCACATTATATAAAAAAGTAACGAACCATAATTTGGTCATTAAAATCGTTTGGATAATTTGGTATTCGAAATTTGAAAAATGTCATATTAGTTTGAATTTTAATATTGTCAAACAATCCATAAAACGTTGTGCTAATAAGTAGTCAAACTTTCAACATCTTTTGCATGGAAAACATGGGAGGATATTGGGGAAGCTAAGGTACTCAGGGTTGTTTTTGAGAGGGTGCAAACAGCTCTACTAAGTTGGGCCTCCAAATTTTGGGGCCTAAAACTTCTTTTTTTGTATACTGCATACAAAAACATACTACCTCCGTTCCTTTTTAATTGTCACATTTTGACATTTTATATGAACCAATACAGTCAATGATTGTTACTACTTTTGATGCAATAAGTTATACTTTTATTATTATGACCTTATTCACTTAAAACAATTGTTTCCTAACAAAAAAAATTCTCCAAAAGAGACACTTAAAAAAGAACGGAGAGAGTAATATATAGAAATAGCGCGATAAAGATTTCACAATTGTTTTCTTGTCCTAACGGTATAATCGTGCGTTTGCCATGCACGGTCCAGTGTTAACACCCAGGATTCCCTTTTTCTTTTAAATTTTCCTTTTCTTTTTTTTTCCTTTTCTTTTTTTGATTAAATTTTCTTTTCCTTTTCTTCTTCTTTCTTCTTTGATTGATTTTTCTTTTCCTTTTCTTAGTTTTTCCTTTTCCCAGGAATTCATTTTCGAAAATCAAATAGCCAAACTGAAAGTAGTGGCTAATCCTCTACACAGATGCCTGTGTTGGATAAGGATCTTGAATTACTTGAACATCTTTTGATTACTAAGAACAAGGATAATGAGGCTCCTTTTACTCCATATTACACGAAGAATCATAGGAAGAAATTGCACCAGACTACTAGAATTCATTCATATAACACTCGCTCCAAAGCTGAACTCAAGGGTGGTTGAGCAACACATTTTTCCCTCAAGGGTGTTTCTTTGTATATCATTGGTTGTCAGAAGTTATTCTGAAAACATTTGTTTAAATAACATACCTCAAATTTTATAGACATCTAATATTCATTCTACACTTTTAGAGAGAAATGAATAGACAGATTGATGTCATAGATATGATATGTTAATAGTTTAATGGGAATATCGATATCGATGAATATATTCTCTCTGTTTTTTACTCTCATTTTTCTCATGTTTTCAATATCAACCCTTAAATTAGGAGAATCCTAAACAGCCCCCCAAGGGCGTTGGTTAAGAAACCAAAAGAAGTTAGTTTTTATTAAAAGATGATGTAATTATTACTTGATCAAAAGTAACAACTTATATTTCTAAACAAACAAAAAAAATTGAATTCTTTTTCGTAAGATGATGGGAATTTCAATGAACCTTCATATCACATAAAAAGATCAATTCTCGAGATGTAGAGCAGAAATAAGATGTTGAACTAATGTATGAAAATTAAAAATATATAAATATCATTGTTGGTCGAAAAACACAAACGACGAAATAATCTTTTATCTTCCTTTAGTCATAAAGAAATTGTTGAAGGACACAATATAAATCTATTTTTTAACTTATTATTTTTGTTAGGAAAAGTAATTAAATGAGTTTTAAATATTTAGAAGAAAATTATTTTGGTCAAAATACGTTACGCTATATTTTCCACTTTTATTATAATAGCAAGCAACTTTCTCAAAACAAAAAAAAAATTATAATAGCAAAGTATTTACAAACTACTGGTCACTCCATTCAACTCAACACAAAAAAAATAGTTACATGCTAATAAAAAAAACATAATATCACGAAAAAATAATTAATATGAGCCTTAATGTGATTAAGATTAGGGTGGTCAATGAAAACCACATTTTGCTTTGAACGATCGGATTTCAATGTCAAGACGGCAACTAATGCAATTGTCTTCAGTGCAAAAGTCATCTTCAGAAAATGTGGCCCAAACACCTTTACGCAACGTGACTCCTTTGCATGTACCATTTGATTTGCAAATCAAATTGAACTTAAAACCAGTTGGCCATGGCCTTGGAGTTGTTATCCATCCTCTAGTCTCTATGTCATGGACTAGCTTTCTGCATTTTAAAAGACGTTGTTTGTTCCATAACTCGGTCAACAAATGAATGCCTTCATCAAAGGTGCTTTCATCCTCTTTGAACACCATTAGCAATGTCAATGCATAGGTTGCTGCACAATGTCCTTGTGATGTTGCAATTGTCAAATATTTAGTTGCAGCTAAAATATTTGGTATAGGGCAAAATATTTCTTGACAACCAATGTGAAAATGGTAGTCGGGATTGAGACTATGGCATACCCTATTTAGAAAACGCTCCTTCCCTTCACTGGTTTTCCAAGGGACTAGGGAAACTTTGTGCAAAGAAACATTCTTGTACACGAAGGTATCCTCCGCAACCGATTTCAAATATTTACAAACCAACATAATATTGAATAGGTCTTGCACACTCGTGGATGCCAATATCTTATTATAACAATTAGGACGTCGTTTGATAAATTTTCCATTTTTTAGACTTAGGTAAAATGCTAAGTTTATAGAAGATGGGGAGAAAATAGGTTACTATTACTTGAGGAGAATGGAAGATATAGAAATCAAAATGATGTGATTGTCAAACACAAGGCTAAAAAAATCCTCCAAACATGGGTGTGTCTACGATTGTTTTGAACTAAGTCGGGTAATGAAAGTGATTTGTGTTCTTTTCTGATGCCTTGTCTTGATTTTGGTAGTTTATGAGCATGGAAGAAAAATCAATGGAGAACCTGTTACAACACAAGTCAATAAAGAAAAATAGGTAAGAATACATGATACAAAGATAAGAATTACATGATCTCCTTTTACTTTATGAATTGAGAACAACTACACGTGCTTAAAAAGGTAGAGAAGGTTTTTTTTTCTTTTCTTTCTTTCTTTCTAATGGAAACAAGATAGAGAAAGTTATTTGGGTATAAATAATAAATAGAAAGGTGAAACTAAAAATCAAAATTGATTTTTTCTTTTCTATTTCATTTTAATATAAGAGTATAATAAATAAAAATGATAATATCAAATTATATATATAATAAATCATATCATATATATAATAACATAATATAAATCAAGCAATCAAAACAAAGTGGGTGACAATTATAAACACAAGCAAAAGATAGAACAACAAGAGAGAGAGAGAATATAGGAAAATTTGTTTACTTAGTTCGAATTCAATACTGACCTACTTTGGTTGATAGCAGTTTTCTGTTCCACTATAATGATGAGTAACTTTACAAAAGATTTCAAAAGGGTTACAAGAATTAGTCTTCAAACTTCATTCTATTCAAAGTCTCGAATCTCTTCCCTTGACCAAGAGACTCAATCATAATAGTGTTTCTCCAAGGTGAATCAATCTCAACCCTAGTGTTTGTTGCCAAGAGAAAAGTTTTATGAACCTAGCTAGTTTTATTGTTGGCTTCTAATCCTTGTTTTTCTACTCTCCCTCTCTCCCAACTTCATTTGATACATCTACTTCATTTGATACATCTGAATTTATAGAGAAATATAACTCGTAAATTTGAAACGAATATCACGTCCAAAATAGGTTTTTTTCTCCTTCAACGCAAAATATATTTGCATCAAATATTCCCTTTAAAAATACATTTGCATCAAATCTTCCTTCATACGGTACAAAAATATATTTACTAATCATAAATAAGATTTTCAGCAACAATCTTCTTTGTCCATCAAATTTTGAGTCAATTTCAACATATATTAATCTAACAATTAATTTGTAATTACAAAACATAATAATTTTTTTTTTTTATGGTAGCTGAGATTTGAACCCCAAACCATGCATATATTATACATTGTTCATTCCAACTGAGTTAAGCTCACGAGGAAAAAAAAATAATATGATAACAAACAAATGCATACACTTCTCTCAAAAAATAATAAATAAATAAGTTACTATGTTATCCCAAACCGTTGATTTTATATCTTAAAAATATAATGCATTTGAAACATTTTCTTTAAGTATGAAAACATACATTATTGTTGTTTTTATATACATCAATCACAACAATATTGTGGCTGTTTTGGTATTCATGTGATCAATACGAACTCCAACAAATGTTAATGTACTACTAACCAGCTTTTTTCATTATTTCATGTGCTCTGTTTTTGGTACAAGTTTCTTGTCCTTTAATTTTGTCAATTATATAAAATTGATAATAAAGAAAAGTACGTTTGGCATAGCTGAGCAAAATTAGTCTACAGAAAGAATTAATTTTAACTTATACTAATGAAAATGTTACTCTATTGGTGTTGATGAGTATGACTCTACCAAAAGGTTGTGATGCAGAATATGATTACTAGTCTTCTTGCTTGAAAATTATTGTTGACACCTCTAAACCTTTTTGGAAGGGTTATGCTGTGAAAAAAGCTACAATATGGGTCAATCAGGCATTCATTGGTCCATGATGATAATTTATTGGCCATTACTTTTCCCACTCTATGAGTTTTTCGTGCGCCCTATTCAGATTCTAAAATCCAAAATATCTCAAAGTGTTTCTGGGGGTTTTTATGAGGTGTTTATGCCGTTCGGATTTTATAATTCAAACTGCATAGGACATACAAGAAACTCATAGGGTGGGAAAAGAAGCAGTCTAATTTATTTGACAAGATCCTTTCCACCAAAAACTTGTAAATTAAGTTCAGCTGTTTTTTTTTTTTTTTACCTCAGTCACTGGTTCCAAATAGCACGAGACAAAATGCTTCTGTAGGAAAGGCTGGTAAGCATAATAAAACTACACTACAGTTTTCCACAGCAATTATACATACATCTCCACCAATAGTACTTAACACCAAAATAAACAAAGACATGATAAATAGCTCCCAGGATTATACAATCACTGCCAAAAACTCCATGCCAAATTCAAACATTGTCACTGTCAGCAGGTAGAATTCCATTTACAGCATGCTATCTGTGAGGGCAGGTAATCTGCGGTAGAAGTTAACCGGTGCTGCTGGTACCTTACTCCGGAACATAGGGTGTCTCATAAAGTAAAATCCACCTAGAAGAATAGGCATCTGGAAGGGTGTCATATACAACACAATAGCAGACACAAAGCAAAATGCCATGAACATGCTACTAGCACGTGGATCGCGCCAGCTCACAAGTGCTTGCACTCTCTCTCCTTGAGTAGCTAAATCTCCAACAACACTTTGAACCCTTCCAGCCACACTTCTTAACCGGTCATACCTCCATCGCACAACATCAGGGTTCTTTGTGGAAGGAAATGTGTCGAATTCCTCGTCAAGCTCATCGGGGGTCACTCCGTCTGTGTAAGAGAGTCTGGTGTTCATGTGAGGAGGGCATCTCGGGCGGAACCTCCAGTTCCACATCCCAATAACAAACACGTATAGAAACATAGTTGGCATAATAAGTTCAGGGAAAAACACAAGCATCACAAAAAGAATGTGCACAAGTACAGTTGTAATAGGATGCTTCCAGGTGGAAACTTCCCCTAACCATCGCCCTACTGAAAGAAAACCCGAAAAAACTGTCATCAGACGGTAGAAGTTTGCCTTGCTACGTCTCATGCTCCAAAGATGCGAATGTGTGTCAGACATGTACTCAACTACCTCCTTTCTAAGCGGGGGTTCCGCCCTACTAAGGCGAGAAGCAACAACATTTACAGCCTGCTGCCGCAACATTTCTTGTTCAATAATGTTGAGTGGCCTTTTGTAGTGCATTTTCGGTAAATGAGGCTTAAAATACAATTGCATCAAGTCAACCATTGAGTAACAAGAAAATCTAATGGCCAAGTGAAGTTCACCCATTTTTTTGACACCTGAAGGATGAAGCATCAGTAAAGGGTAAGAGTTTGTGTAAACACGTCCGGTTTCAAGGGTTGAGATTCGGACCCGAACTTTACCGATTAGCAAATCTTTGTTATCTGGACCATTAACCTGACCATTATCAAACACCCCGACAGTGAGAACTGTAGCTGGATCAAAAACTTCCCATGTGTATTGCTCATTGTATTTTGGATCTAGAGTATTACTAAGAGTTCGAGTACGGACCCATTTTCGCCCATATTTTGCCACACAGTATGCATCTGATGTTCCTCTTCCATCCCTGGCTTTCATCGGATGAAGTCCATCAACATTTAGAATGCCAAGTTCTAAGACGCCAATCGGCTTCTTCCACAGCTGCCTTGATGTCGGTCTAAGATCACTACTATGATAAGTTGACTCATCGAAAACATGGTACCCACCATCAAGACAGACACTAAGGTGAATTCTACTAGAAAACACATCATTCATCTTCCCTTGTTCCCCATCCATTGCAGAGGACATGGATTGTTCAAGGTTATACCACCTAGTACGGATAATTCTATCATCAGCACGCTTATCTACTTTGGTCAAAGGAATAACAACCGCCCCAATTGTCTCATCCTTATTTGGACCAATACGGTTTTCTATGGAAAGAATCAAAGGTTCATCGAAGGGTTCAGCAGCAACAAACATCAGCTCCTGATCCCAACGCATGTTTTTGGTCCTTGATTGAACAGGTTTTGTCTTCAAAATCTGGTTACCAGTCTGCACCTTAACATAAGCATCTGAGATTTGAGATTTCTCCGACAGAATTAAGTCTTGTGCCTCGATCACTCTAACCCGTACATACCATAATCTTGGTGAATGGTAAACTTTTGATCGCATCTGATGATGAGAAACTGAAGAGTTTCCTCCAGGAAAGAGTGTATCAGAATGCCAAGCATCAGGAAAGGCTTCATCGGCTTGCGTACCAAACCATACAGCAAGCATCAACTCCCCTTTTTTCTTTTTCCCGCTCTTTTCAATCTGATACCATTCCGGAGCCAACGGACTATCTGGTGGAACACGTGTAGGAACATCATGGAGAACAAACCTCACAGTACCAACAGTTTCATCTAGTAATGTACCTTTGTCTTTGACCTCAACTTCAAGCGTAGTTGACTGCAGATTGTCTCTTGAAAAGGCAAACACCTCATTCCATTCAGGTTCCTGATTTTTCTCTAAATGCTTTGTAGTTCCTTTGAAATTTCCAGCTTTTACCTCAACATATGGATTAAGGCTCCCGGTCTTTGATGGAAGGTCGCGAGCTCTTGTGACTCGTACAAAAAGGTAACGCATCGGTTCAACAAGATCATAGGTGCTGGATGGCTTGTTCCCACGAATAACTCGCCCGCCAATTACTTGTCCCCCTCCAAGAGAAGGGCTTGTCTCTTTGAGCGCATAATCAATTGGAGACAAAGAATCTGCATATGCATGCATGATTTTCTGAGGAGGCGCAAATTTCATCCCATGCTTCACATGGTCCACATCCATCTTTGCAGCTACTGGAGGAGAAGATTTATGTTCTTCTTGACTAGAACCAGGAATGCTATGAAATGAGTGCTTCGGCACATTTTTCTTACGAGAAAACATGTTCAGGAATGAATCTGTCAATGATACCAGTGGTTGATCTTTGTTTGAGTGCTGATCTGAATCCATAGAGGGTTTCTGATCAGGGAGAACATTGGTGGATGTGGATCTTATAGAAGGGTCTTCGGTGACAAATACCTTCAAACCAAGCTCTCCTTTTACGCGAGAAAAGGTGATTTTCTTTTCCAGAGGGTAGTGCAATACAACAGCATCAGAAAGTGGCACAAATGAGGTTTCCGTGAGACGGACCTTACCAAGAAAGACTTTGGGATTATTGTTTTTGCTATTGTAGTGGTAGACACAGGCATCAAGTGCGAGGCTTGGTAATTTGCTTGGATCAGCAATGGTGAAGTAAAATTTCTCGTTCCAAACAGGATTCAGATCTTTTTCTTTAGTAGTTGTCCGAAACTTCTGATCATCAAAATGAAGTTCGACAAAAGCACTAGCCGAGCCTTCCCCATCTTTGGGCATAAGGTCATGAGCACCAACAACTTCAACACCTAGCTTGAGATTGCTCATTGCTAATAACCAGCTTCAGGGAAGACTTAGATAGAGAGACACTATACCTGAAAAGAAAGAAATACATAGGATTCATGATTGCTAGTCTCAGATACAAATTTCCGATATATATCTAAGTTAAATACATTGGCAGCATTATATGAGTACCAATAATTGAAAAGAGAGCAATGTTATTGTAGCAAGTAAAGGTTTTCGGTTGCACCATATGCTTAAATGATTTTTCAAATACATATCACTATATGAAAACTAAACCCTGAATCAGAAAGAGTTTTGCTTGAAATTTGTCAACAAATAGCATACCCTTAATCCAGCAACTTGTTTATGTTTTTCAATAATATACAGAGAAGCATTCCAGCAATAATATAGTGATTCCATGACACATCTAAACATCAAAATCCTAATTTGTGGGCAGACAAATTCTCTTTAATATACAAAAGGCAACAACACACCAGTTGGATAGCATAACCGACTATAACATTACTACATTGACCACACCACACACGAATATCCAATTAAAAAATGTGTAAGTTCCTCAGCAAATTAACATTACTTAGCAAATGTTCCAAGTAAAATTTATCAAGAAAAGCATGAAATGTTCTAAGTAGCATTATTTTCCAATAGACAAAATCTATGAAACGCCGACACAGACACCAGACACAACTCTAGTATAATTTAAGAAAGGGTAAAAGGAGATAGACATTTTATCATAGAAAGGAAGTAATTCTTAAAGATCAAACAAGAAAGAGTAAGATTATAAAAGTTTCAACCTACCACTACCTCAAAAGTCAAAATGAACCTTGCTTTTATTTTACGCAAATAAGATAAAAATAAATAAAAAATAAAAAAGTATTTTATTTTACAAAAGAATACAGAATCACAAAAGAATAAAATGCATGATCTCCTTATTATAAAGTACATAAGATCATGTGATAAGGATCTTCAGAGACTAAGAATAAAAAAGAAATCTATCACACAAAAAAAAAGATTCTTTATTCACATTCATATTCCTCTAATATTAAAAAAAAAGTGTTTTCAGCTGAAACAACATGTTTTCATATGAGATAAATAATTGTCCAATTTTATTTAAAATTAAGTGGTTATTTTTATTTACCCAGAGAAGAAAAGCAACTTTTTTGTGAAGAAACTTCACCTAAATTTTCTATTAAATGTTTCCGGAAAAAGGGGGAAAACACACATACACATAAAAGACCAAAATTTTTGGTTCTAAAAGAGAAAACATCGAATCCTAGTAGCAGATTTAGACAAGAAATTTATGCTTTTTAAGGGTAAAAATTAGTTAAAAACCCACAAAAAGAAAACCCTTATCATACAAAATCCAACACCTATTACCAGGAAAAAAATAACAAAATGAAGAACAAGAA
>Ga0315914_1000028_pt1 | contig 105361 bp, 65 predicted proteins | sample MpolenodulesMG_FD_203920 | JGI IMG/M metagenome (GOLD analysis project Ga0315914, IMG submission 203920) | Medicago polymorpha root nodule microbial communities from Los Angeles, California, United States - elongated nodules | ecosystem: Host-associated > Plants > Roots > Nodule | place: USA...
CTTTGATGTGTGGATTCCTAATACAAGAGGCACCAAATTTAGCCGCAAACATACTTCCCTAGACCCCTCTAACAAGGTTTCTTTTTCTATTCCTAAAAAAAAAAAAAAACTTTGATGTTTTATTTGAACACCTAGTCAAATTTGTCTAGTTATATATATGGAAACTTAATGCGCTTTATTTGAAATAAAAGTAGAGATGCATGATGGAATTTGAATGAAAATATGGAAACTAGAATGACATGGAGAGCTACCTCTAGCTAAACTATGAACAACTTCATTGATCACTTGTCTCCAAATAAACCTAACATCAGAGGTTGTTAAATCAGAAGAAAGTAAGCGATGACAATCATTTATAATTGAATCAAATTCCAACACACCTATTTTACCACTTTGAAGTCCATCTTCAAATCGAAATTAATTAGTCAGCTGAAGATCATGTACCCATTGAAGAGTGGACGACAGTCAGAGTGTCTCCCCCAAGTTAACATTGAGTAACGGAGATAACCACTTCGTTTTAACCAAAACAAAACGACTCTCATCATCTCGAATACGCATACCAAGACCGACTTTGTTAAGCATCTAAGAGAAGGACGCATCCACATTACATTATAGTCATGAAATTAGTTCTCATGTGAAGTATTTAGAGAAACTTAAAGCACGGTATAACTTATATTATTAGTGGACTATTACAAAATATTATATTGTTAATGATTGATTTGATTATTTACTCTAGTAATCTTTTTCTAAATAAGGTCTTGATTTATTTTAACAAATCTGAATTAACATTTTTCTATCTAAACATCGGCAGAAATATTGGGAATGGTCTTGGGATGAATTGGTTACTTATGAAATGCCTGCTATTTTTGATTTTGTCTCCAAGCAAACAGGAGGACAGAAAATACATTATGTTGGCCATTCTATGGTAATGTATCACATAAATAACATTTATAATATAATATCAGTGTATTCAACAATTTTATAATACTAAAATTTAAGACTATGTTTGGCAGGGGACTTTGACAGCTTTAGCATCCTTGGCCGAGGGTAAATGGGTAAATCAGGTAAAATCAGTAGCATTGTTGAGTCCTATTGCATATTTGAGCCAAATGACAACTATACTTGGACAAGTTGCTGCAAGATCCTTACTCTCTGAGGTATATAACCTAATTAATAGCACTAATTATTACTGGACTTGGATTCCTTGCGGTCTTAATTTCTTACCGTCGTTGTAATCAGACTATCTTAGTCGTTAGATAGAGGTTAGACATTATTCTTGGACTTGGATTCCTTGCGGTCGTAATTTCTTATTGTCCTTGTAGTCAGACTTTTTAGTCGTTGGATAGAGATTAGACATAGTGACTTTTGCAAATCAAAATTTTGAAATTTCAACCATTTGGTCTTGATCAACGAATGAGATCGCTGAGTGCAGTGAATCCATCATAGCCATTGGATAATGATCAGATGGCATACATCGTGACTTTAGCAAATCATAAAACTCAAAATTTCATACTTTTTATCTTGACCAACGACTGAGATAATTGTTGGATAGAGATCGAACGGCTCACATAATGACTTAAGAAAAACTAAAACTCAAAATTTAACCATTTAATCTTGATAATCGATTTAGATTACTGACTTACAACGAATCTATTTCCGTTATTATAAAATTATTATAAAATCTTATTTTTTTTATTTCTTTTGTTTTGCCAAACAGGGCTATACTCTTTTGGGAATTTCTGAATTTAATGTCAAAGCGTAAGAACATATCACTTGCAATTTTATTATAAGAAGCTTCTCCCTCATATTTTAAATCCATTAGTATATTATTATAATAAAAATATATTACTATATTATACATAATTTAATGATCTTCAACAATTATTTTCTTAGATTACCTATTGTTGACTTCATCAATGGTATTTGTGCACATCCTGGAGTGAACTGCAATGACTTGTTTACTGCACTAACAGGTCTAAAAATTATAATTGATACATTTTCACATAAATAAAAATTCTATAAAATTTTGACTAAATATATAATTAATGTTTTTTTTTTCAATTGTCCTATTGTAGGTGAAAATTGTTGCTTAGCCCCTTCAGCTTTTAATCAATTTGTGAAGGTTGAACCACAACCAACATCAGTAAGGAACATGTTTCATTTAGCTCAAAGTAAGATTTTCACATCTAGCTAGCCACTTCAATCATGCATGTTTTATTTATTTTTATTCTGAAAAGAGTCTTTGATAATCTAAAATTCAGTCATGAAGTAAATAAAGACGGAAAAAATATTGTTTCGTTTAGGGATCGAAGTCAGGTATATCGATTCAATCTGATTTAATACTTAATAATAAGCTTATGCTATAAATTTATGCAGATGTTCGAAGCGGTGTCTTGACGAAATTTGACTTTATGTTGCCACACTTAAACTTCTGGCATTATGGAAGACTAACACCTCCAGTTTACAGATTCTCAAACATTCCTAAAAATGTTCCAATTTTCATGAGCTATGGAGGTCGCGATGCGCTTTCCGATGTTGCTGATGTTAAGAGATTACTTAATCAACACTTCCAGAACCATGATGCAGACAAGCTTAGTGTTCAATTCATTGATAAATATGCTCATGCTGACTACATGTTTGGAGTGAATGCCAGTGACTTAGTGTACAATAATGTTACATCATTTTTTAAACGTCAATGGTGATACTTGAATAATTAGGGTGTTTAAGTCACCCATTGTCAGGGCCGGACCTTGGGGTGTGCAAATCGCTCAATGGAATCGGGCCTCCCTAAAGCATCGGCCTCAAAAAAAAATTATAGCTCAATAGTACTATTAAGTGTTAGGTGAGTGTGTTTTTGGAAGGGTGGTTTGAGGTTCCTCATGTATACGGTAATGATTTTCACCTTTGGATGTACCACTTATATACGGCACCTTGTATTTATCTTTTAAAAAATTTAAATAGAACACCGTTCTTTAAAAAAAATACATTTTTATTTTATTATGGGCATCTTTTCACCTCCAAAATTGAGCGTCCGGATTCGTAGGAGCGGCCTGCTAATTGCATCTTAGAAAGTGTTTCTAAATTGTAGGATATAGGAAAGTAGCTTGCTATCACTAAGCTCAATGTATATTATGCAGTCCAATGACGACGTTATTTTGTCTGTTAACCCTCCAGTTTTTAAGAAAAAAGGACTTTAATAATTTGGAGTTCGATCGGAAGGTAAGCAAAGTTTAATCAAGAATTGTTTCAATCAGAAATCAAACTTAGATTCTTCCGAAAAATTAGTCATTTAATGAATCTCATTAACCACTTGAGCCTAATTACTAGATAGGTTTTAGGTGTTTTGGTATTACAAATGAAACATGGAAATTTTAGGTGGTAAAAAAAATTGATAAACAAAAATTATTAGGTGCTTTTAGTAATAAAAGTGACCAGCAGAATCTATTAATTTGCCTTAACTATCTTATAACATAAAACATGTGGATCAAAATTGGCAATAGAATTGTCCACTTATTTCTGCTTTTGCTAATCTATATAGAGGAAGAAAAGTTTTCAGCATTGATATTTAACTAGTGTGTTAACCCGTACAATGTACGGGTGATAGACTATTAATTTTCAATAGATAAAATATATTATTTTTTATATATCAATGAAATTTATTTATCTCGTGTTTTTTCAAATATGTATGTGTTTTCTTTTTGCTGCAATGACAAATATGTGTCTCATAATTTTTACATTTATTATTGATAGAAATAAGTCTTGTACTTTTGTGCATAGTAAAAATATATTCTATTATTTTATATATATATTAACGAAAAACCTTTGTATTTTTTTGTGTATCAGTCACAAATATTTGTCACTTGTTTTTTTTTTTACTAAATTTACCAATAACAAATATTTCTCCCATATTGTTTTATGTATTAATGACTAATATTTTAACAATGTTTTATATTTTATTTTTATCAACGAAAAATATTTGAGCCATAGTTTTTTATGTATCGATAATAAGTCTTTGTCCGATGTTTTTTATAATATTTATAATGAAAAATATATGTTATGTGTTTATTATTGACGAATAATTGTCCCATTTTTTTATATATTTATCAATGATAAAAACTCCTCATAAATAAATTGTGCTAAGTACTTGTCTCGTACATTTTTTATGCACCAATTACAAATATATGTCTCCTTTTTCTTAAATGTCTTAATGATAAATATTTTTCTACTGTTTTCTTGATATTTATCAATAACAAATATTTGTCCCGTGATTGTTTCTGTAAAAAATAAAAAATTTCCCGTGATTTTTTTTTGCATGAGTGATTAATAGTTGTCCCATTTTTTTAATATTTATCAATGGCAATATTTGTCTCATGTTTTTTAGGTATCGATGAAAAATGTGTCCCTTTATGTATCATTGATAAATATGTGTCCCAAGATTTTTTTTAATTTATTAGTGACAAATATTTGTCATGTGTTTTTTTTTATAAATCAACGTGTATTGTATTTTTATACTCTTCACTGATAAATATTTGTTACGAATTTTATTTAAGTATCCTTGGTTTCTACGCATTTTTTATATTTATTGACGACAAATGTTTGTCGATTGTTTATAATTGATTATTAAGCGGATTAACTTATCTTATTTTTAATTGTGGATTCAACGTATCCTAGTTTATTTTTATTTTGAATAAGTGGAGTAAGAAATTGATGTTCAACATTTTCTATTATTTATTTTTGAATAGTCGTTATAACTATTTTGTTAAGGGAGACTGAAGTTAATGTAAATTGATGAAATAGAAATATTGTAATGTAACATTTACTTATTTATTAATTTAATATATGAAATACCCTCCCTAAAAAAATATATGAATTGAAATTAATGTTGTATTATTTTTCCTTTTTCACTCAACTCTTTTGAATAACGTGGTATTTTTTCCTTAACAGAAAATAACATGTCAATTTTGTTTTATAATACGACCATTTGATTGTGTCTACTTTTTTTAATATTTTGTTTGTAAGACCATTTCAATTTTAGTTTTTAATTTTCACAAAACAATAATTGAGGGACAAAAAAAAGTTTATATGCAATAAGCAATGTAATAAATTGATATTATGATTCTTCGACCAATGCAAAATATATCTTATAAATAAATAGATATTAAAAAACATCAATGGCTAAATAAGTAAGCAGATTTTGGTGGTCCTTCTCATATTGCAAAATATGTTTGGCATTTTTTTTCAATTAATCTAGTGATTAGAAATTCACTACTAAATTATGTGAGTCTGAGGTTCGAACCCTGCCCTCAGCCTATCTAATGCAATGTCAAATAAAGGTTAATTTAATTATGTGTTCATTCAAAAAACAAAAAATGAAAACTTAGGAAATGGTTTGTGTGTGGATTCTATATCTGAGATAAAGTTCAATGTTTTGAAGCAACTCTTGTTAAATCAGAATAGTATCCAATATGCAAAGGTTCAAGTTGTAGGTGACACATTTGTTTATTAGCAACCTTATAGAAACGTTTTGATGTTTTTATTGAAACCATTTCTTAAATTCAAGTGGGGATTGTTGGAACATTAGTGTTGGACTGTCAATATATTCCTAAGGGCTCGAATGCCCTCTAGAAAGGCTTAAGGGCCCTCCAAAAGGGATCTTGAGGCCTAGACGCGCCCTTCTAGAGGCGCCACCTCAACTAGCTTCTAGAAGCGTTTAGAGCTTAGTAAAAAGAATTAAGGCCAAACTTGCTTGGGGCTTAAGTCACGTAAAAACAAGCTCACAAAGGGATATAAATACCAACCTTGAGATCATTCTCAAGTAATCTCATAAATAGTCTAAATCTATATTATATTATTGTACTCCGGCAAGTACAAGTGTGAAGTTGAAAGTAATTGGAAGATTAAACACTACATTACAAGACTTTGAGTTAGTGTGATGTGAATTAAAAAAAATAGAGAGTGGGGGTCCCATGTAAAATAGAACACACACATTAATAGTGTTTAAATTACAATATTTAATTTTAAATACTTGATAATGATAAAAATAATAGTGATTATTATTTTTATTCTTGAACTAGCAACTAACCCGTGCTAAGCACGGGCTAATTTGAAGTGGGGGACTATGAATCAAAGCGCGTTGCAATGTGAATTGAGAAAATAAGAAAAACTAATGATAAAGCCGATGTTAATGGAAAAAGTGCAAATTACATTGAATTTTCTTGAAATTTTCTTAAATATCACACGCACGCTTTCTAATTTTTCAAACACATCAATCTCCCCTCATTTTATCCATTTCAATAACTTTGTAAATATACAATCTAATTTAAGTCATTTTGATTTTTTTGTGTCTATTTTCTCTTTTCACAATTAAGTTAAATGATGTTTTTTTCTCGCAATAGAGAAACAATAACAACATTTATTTTTACCACCAAATAGAATCAAACATCTACAATTACAGAAGAGATCAAAAGAGAATATAGAAATGAGAAGAATTTTGGTGAATGGACATTGTGGTTGATCAATGGAAAGGAAATAATCTTCGATATATCTGTTTTATTACATTAAAGGTTAAAAATTAAACCACCTTGACTGAGGAACAATAAGTTGGGAAAAATCACCTAAGTGAAAAATTGAAGAAAAAATAGTCGAAAATTAAGTGAGCTCATACTCGTATGAAGAAGTTAATTGCTATAAAAAAAATGGAATTAACAAAGTTTAAACTGTGATATAAATGTTTAGTTTATTTTTTTAAGAAACTAAAATGAAATATATTACCTCCACAAAAGGATCCTTCGTAGCACAAGACGTACTAAGGAAAGGACAACAGAGTTAAGCCAATATTTACAAAAGTTGCCTGTACAAAGGGAACAAAAAATAGAAAAGAAACACTTAGCTTATGCCCAGTATGGTAAAGGGGCTAAGCCAAAACCCATGGTAATTGATGGGAAGAGAAATATGCTTTGCCTTCAACCACATAAAGGTAAGCGACTTAATCTTGTCGACCACCTGATAAACCGAGCATTCTTTGACATTAAAAAGCCTATTATTTCTTTCCTTCCATATTTCCCAATTTGCCGCAAACCAAATAACCTGGAGAATAGATCCGTGGCCATTTGAGGTGCCACCGCAACAGCTAAACTGATTAAAATGATCCGACACCTGATGAGGTGCAACCATTGACAAGCTAAATGTTTAGTTAAAAAACATTAGCAGGTATTTGTGTTATATAAGAAGACCTTAAGGGAGGTTAGTGTAATTTGCCCGTGATTTTTTTTAAAGAGTAATTTACCTGTGATGAAATCATTGAAATAGTCGTTAATAAATATTATGAAGTGGTAAACTAAAAATATGTAAAAATATTAAAAATAGTTTTTTATTATTGATAAAGATGTAATTATGAGTCTCGTGTATGAATTGTACAACTATATTATTTAGCAATTCATTTATCATTTTTTCAATGTATTTTATATTCATATTTTAAAAAAATATAATAATTAATAATCTACAACAATAAAAAAAATTATAATATGACATGGTGGTCTGACTTCTTTGATTCTCTGTTGTTTCCAAATATGTCGAGATCTGCAAGTTTCAAGGTGTCTTGTTTGCTTACACTCTAGTTCTTCAAGCTCGAAATAGCTTTTATGCTTGATAATTAGTTCAGGGAGCTATTGGCACTTGGATTTTGATACCGTGTTGACAGTCGATCTATTAATTGTTCTTCACAGATGTTCACTTTTCATTTTTTTTAACCTAGTTTCTTCGCCGCATACAGGTTCGCTGGGTTGAGTCCGTGATTAGTGAATTTTTTTTTAAGATAGACTAGCGTCGATCCACATGGTCTGATTTATTATGTTGTATCCCATTTCAGGTTGTACCTGAGTTCGGTCTAATGGCCCAGTCTCTTAGTCTATTTCTTTTTATTTAATATACTTTTTCATAAGGAAAAAATAAACAAATTCTTTTTAGAAAAGAAGCAATCTAGAATATGTGAAATTTTTCAAAATGTATGTATATGCCTTGTAATAAATATTTTATAACTTTTTTGAAGTTATGTTTTTTTTAAAGAAAGAAGTTACATTATTTTGTGATTATCAATCAGATATAATTGATTTTTTTTCTTTTTTATTATTTTAGTGAAAATATTGTTTCATTGTTTGTTAGTATTAACGATAATTGTCTCAACCATGTTTTGTTATTTTATTAATAAGTGAAATATATTTATTAATGGATTTTTATTAAAATTAATATTTATGGATATTTTTTTAGACTAAAAATGTAAACAATTGTCATTTTTTCATTGGATTATCTACAAATGAAAAACTCATAGGAAGACAGTTCTATTGCATCCTAAAAAAAGAAAAAAAAAATCATAAGAAGGTAGTTATATTAATTCATATAGATTCACTGTGAGATAAAAACACATGAACATCATAAAACTTTTTTTTCTACAATCATAAAACTTATTTTTGATAAATATAAATTGAATATATGGTTCGCTTTTAATAGAATAAATATATATTTTGATAGGAAAAAATTTAGGTACAATTCCTTAGGCGCTTTTCGTATGGTTCTTAACTAAATTCACCATAATTTCCTTAAATCCATAATTCTCTCAAAGTTTATTATCTCCAAAAAAATTGTATTTTTAATTAAGAACCATACGAAAAGCACCGGAGGAATTATACCTAAGTTTTGTCCATTTTGATATTCAAACATTTTTAGAGATTTTTTGAAAAAGAATAATAAATCTTGTGTTTGTTTATCGTAATAACAATCACTTTTTTTTTAAAAAAATATTTCTTTGGATACAACTGTATAAAATGAATATTTGTTACAATTTTTTTTTATACTTATTTTCTCCCTCTCTTATATTTTTTGAAAAGTTACTAATAATCTCTTTTCATTTAAAGAAGCTTTTAGATTTTTTTTTTGTTGAACCTGGTTTTAAAAAAATTATAACAAACAAATACAATGCTCTTAAAAGTTTTTTTTTTTTAGTTATAGAAAACCCTGCAGGGCTTGTTTGTTACTAATTAAAATAAAAATAATATTGAAATTCAATAATTTAGTGATTTTTTAAAAAATAAATAAAAATATCATAATCTTTTTTATAAACTTTTGTGTTTGTTTATCTTAATAAAATCATTTTTAAAATAATTTAGTTTGTATAGATACATCAATATAAAAGGAATTTTTTGTTACAAAATCATATCAATCTTTTGAAAGTTATTTTCTCTCTCAGCTAAATGGGATCATTTGTTACAAAAGACACAAAAAGGTGAAAATATGTTGAGGTATCAAAATATTAAGATGGGGCAAAATTGTGTTTTTACCGGTCATTAACTTTCATAATCAAAGAAAAATAATTGATTGTAAATTGTTTTTAACTCTTAAGATATTTATAAGTTGAATTACATGAAAAATTATTTTGATTGGGATTAAGATTAAATTTGTTTGTTTTTTTAAAAAGAATGAGTTAGTGTGTCTCATCGAGTGAGTTTGTTTTAATTTGTTTATAAGAGAGAAAAATAGGGGTAGGTTGAAGCAAAAGACGCAAAATGATATAATTTCGATGATGTGTCAAATAATTAAGAAGGGGTAAGATCGTATTTTTGGTAGTCATTAAGTTTCATAATTAGAGAATAGATATCACTTCACATAAATTTAGCTTTTATTTGTTGTGATAAGAATAACAATTCAACTTAATTTCATATATTTCATTTATTCATATCCAATGAGTTTGTTTTCTCCACTTTTGTAGGTTTGTTTCTCTTGATCTTATCCACAAAGTGTTTTTGAACTGATTACTAATTAAGTTTCATTTTGATCTTATTGGTTAGAGTAACTGCTACCACTATTTTCGCTAAATCAGTTACAAAATCTCTATATAAATATAAGACTCCTCTCGGTTTCAAAAATCACACCAAAATTTTTTATTGAGTTGTGAAAAAGTTTTCTCCCAATTTGATAAATAATACCAAAATATATGACTTTCGTGAGCTTAATGAACATTGTTACTTTGACCTTTTGTGTCATAGTTTTAACAACTTGTAATCATCAAACCCAAGCTTTGAGTAGTGTTTTTTTCAGTAACATAAACGATAAATCTTTGGTACAAGGTTTATGTGCTTCTTCGGTCGCTATCCATGGCTACAAATGTGAAGAACACGAAGTAAGAATTATGGTTACACAAAATTATCGTCTTTACACAAAATTACATTCAAATTGTTGCCTTTTAATTTATGCATTAATACGTGTTATTTTTAGGTCATAACCAAAGATGGATACATTCTTAGCATTCAAAGGATTCCAGAAGGTCGATATGAGGCTAAGAGCAATGTGACTAAGAAGAAGGAACCTGTGATAGTACAACATGGAGTTGCTGTGGTAAGTTAAAAACAATTCATCAATTATATGTCTTGTTTCAGTTAGTATTTTTATTTTCCAAAACTGAAAATTAAGTTTACGTTTCATGATTATATATCTTGTTTCATTTAGTATTTACATCTTCCAAAAAATAAAAATCAAGTTTTGTATCAATAATATTTTTGCATATAAAAAAAACTAGGAAGAGAAGATCGACCACCCTTTACGTTTCATTGAATGAAACTTACTTTCTAAACTTGATTGTTATTAATTAGAAGGGTTGAATACATTCATTAGCCGATAAACTATAGCTTCTTAAATTTGAAGGGTTGAATGAAACTTATTTTTTTTAGAAGGGTTGAATACATTTAATAACTTGATTTAATTTTATATATTATTGTTTAAATTTATTCCATTATAGAATCTTGAATTCTTTTTTTTTTTTAAGTAGTCTAGCTAATAAAATTCACTTTTTAAAGTGAATAACTGGAGTTTATTTTTAAAAAAGTTGAATAAGTGGGGTGTGTAGGGTTCGAACTCTGACCCCCTTGTTATGCATTATTTCTACCAACTGAGCTAAGCTCAAATGACTAAAATCTTGAATTATTATTGCTATGATTTTTCACTAATTATAAACAAAAAAATGAAAGAATAAACTTTTTATTTATAAATTTAACTTTAATCTAATATGTCGTTCAAATTAATAAAGAGCATATAAAAAACTTGTATATTTTATTTCATAATTTACGTTTTTTAGTTTTCTGTTCAATTTAAAAAATCTTATCATGAAATTAAGGAATATGGTTATATATTGTTGCATATTTTGGGTCTTTGTTGTGTGCAGGATGGAGCAACATGGTTTCTGAACAGTCCAAAGCAAAACCTGCCTATGATTCTTGCTGATAATGGCTTTGATGTGTGGATTCCTAATACAAGAGGCACCAAATTTAGCCGCAAACATACTTCCCTAGACCCCTCTAACAAGGTTTCTTTTTCTATTCCTAAAAAAAATGATGATTAATTTAGAGAAACTTAAACCACAAAATGTCATTCAAGAATATTTTTAGTATAACTTATATTACCAATAGACTATTACAAAATGTTATATTTTTAACGAATGATTTGATTATTTACTCTAATTATTTTATTTTTTCTAAATAAGGTCTTGATTTATTTTAACAATCTGAAATAACATTTATCTATGCAAACATTGGCAGAAATACTGGGATTGGTCTTGGGATGAATTGGTTACTTATGAAATGCCTGCAATTTTTGATTTTGTTTCCAAGCAAACAGGAGGACAGAAGATACATTATGTTGGTCATTCTTTGGTAATGTATCACATAAATAACATTTATAGTATAATATCAATGTATTCAACAATTTTATAATACTAAAATTTAAGACTATGTTTGGCAGGGGACTTTGACAGCTTTAGCATCCTTGGCAGAAGGTAAATGGGAAAATCAGATTAAATCAGTAGCATTGTTGAGTCCTATTGCATATTTGAGCCAAATGAAAACTATACTTGGACAAGTTGCTGCAAGATCCTTACTCTCTAAGGTATATAACCTAATCAATAGTACTAATTATTCTTGGACTTAGACTTTTTGTGCTCGTAATTTTTTATAGTCGTTGCAATTAGACTAACTTAGTCGTTGGATAGAGATTAGACATTGTGACATTCACAAATCAAAATTTTGAAATTTCAACTAGTTGGACTTGATCAACGAATGAGATCACTGAATGCAGTGAATTCATCTTAGCCATTGGATAATGATCAAATGGCTTACATCATGACTTTAGCAAATCATATAACTCAAAATTTCATCCTTTAGATAATTGTTGAAATAGAGATCGGCTCACATCATGACTTAAGCAAAACTAAAACTCAAAATTTAACCATTTAATCTTGATAAACGATTGAGATTACTGACTTGCAACGAATCTATTTTTGTTATTATAAAATCTTATTCGTTTTAATTCTTTTGTTTCGTCAAACAGGGCTATACTCTTTTGGGAATTTCTGAATTTGATGTCAATGTGTAACAACATATAACTTAGAATTTTTTTATTTTTTATTATTATTATTATTATAATAAAAAATATATTAGTATATTATGCATAATTTAATGATCTTCAACAATTATTTTGTTAGACTACCTATTGTTGACTTCATCAAGGGTATTTGTGCTCATCCTGGAGTAAACTGCAATGAATTATTTACTGCACTAACAGGTCTAAATTTTTTCCCCTAGTCAAAATTTAAATTTGAATTGACACATTTTCACATAAATATAAATTCTATAAAATTTTGACTAAATATATAAATAATGTTTTTTTTTCAATTGTCCTATTTTAGGTGAAAATTGTTGCTTAGCCCCTTCAGCTTTTAATCAATTCATGAAGGTTGAACCACAATCAACATCAGCAAGGAACATGTTTCATTTAGCTCAAAGTAAGGTTTTCACGTTCAATCGTGTTTTATTTTTCTTGATCTTGGAAAGAGCTTTGATAATCTAAAATTCGGTCATGATGTAAATAAAGACGGGAAAAAAAATTGTTTCATTTAAGGTTCGAAGTCACGTATATCGATTCAATCTGATTTAATACTTGATAATAAACTTATGCTATAAATTTATGCAGATGTTCAAAGCGGTGTCTTGACGAAATTTGACTTTATGATGCCACACTTAAACTTGTGGCATTATGGACGACTAACACCTCCAATCTACAACCTCTCAAACATTCCTAAAAATGTACCAATTTTCATAAGCTACGGAGGTCGCGACGCGCTTTCCGATGTTGCTGATGTTAAGAGATTACTTAATCAACACTTTCAGAAACATGATGCAGACAAGCTTCGTTTTCAATTCATTGATAAATATGCTCATGCTGACTACGTGTTTGGTGTAAATGCCAATGACTTGGTGTACAATAATGTTACATCGTTTTTTAAACGTCAATGGTGATACTTGAATAATTAGGGTGCTTAAGACTAGGTTATAGCTTCTTTTTTTTTTTTTTTTTATGTTAACCCTCTAGTTCCTAGGGGAAAGAGATCTTAGTAATTTGGAGTTTGATTCGGAGGTAAGCAAAGTATGATCAATAATTGTTCCAATCAGAAATCGAACTCAGATTCTCTTGAACAATTCGTCATTTGGTAAAACTTATTAACCACTTTAGCTCAATTGTTCGCTAGGTTTCAAGTGTTTTGGTATTATACATCAAGCATACAAATATTTCTTTTGGTATAAAAAAGAATACAAACTTAAGTCACAAATACTGAAATTATTGGTTTTAAATGTGTATATGTCATCTTATTTTAATATCTTTGACCATTATCTATCTATAATCTGAATTAAAGTTTTGAGCATCTAACCTATCTATCCTGAAAATATGACTCATGACAACTTTGTTTGAAAGCCAAGCTTTAATAATCTTTACCGACCTGAATATGCTTGGAAGCCAATCCAAACACTGAAAAAAGATCTAGATGACCAAACTAATTTGTTGATCCAATTAAACAAAAGCATACATCTCTTATATTTTACAATTAACAAGTCACTTTGTAAGGAAGTCACAATTTAATATTGTTTCAACATATATTAATGTCAATAAATTTGTGTCTTAAGTTTATGCATAGGATATTTTATGACCTTATAAATATAGAGATGAATTGTAGAAATATATTCAAACAAAACAATCTCTAAAAGAGTGGTAATAAGCAAAAGAAAATCATATAACAAATTGAACCATGGGGTGCAAGAATATAATTTTCTTGGCATTGTTAGCAACCTTGATCACAAAGGAGGTATTGGCAACACAACATATTGTTGGTGGAAGCCAAGGTTGGGATCCATCCTCAGACTTTGATTCATGGAGTTCAGGTCAAACATTCAAAGTTGGAGATCAACTTGGTTAGTTTCTTATCAAAAATTTGTTGGTTTAACCACTTCAATTATTTTTACATGAAAGAGAAATTCCTATAGTAGAAAGTAGAAAAATATTTTTTTGAATATTTTAATCATCATTTTTACATAATTTTTTTTACTTGGTAAGTTTCAATTATATTGTGATCATTATTAAAATTGCAAATAATTAATGTTGATCCACCAATCAAGGTTTTAAACAATGGTATCATAGATGGGACATTTATGTTTCAATTTCTTTTTCTCCGCACCTTAATTGTAGAGCAATATAGTGAATAACTCAACTGGTTTGAGCTTAGGGTCGAAGAAGTTAAAAGATTAGAGTTCAAACTCTGATGAAGGAGAATATACTAACATAACAACTAATATACGTCTATCCAAAAAATTGTGGCAGGAACATTAAGCAATATTTTTTAATGCAATCACAATTTATATATAACATTGGATGTGATTATGGAAATAATGTAAAACACTAAAAAAAAATGCTATGAATGTGATGTATGTCTTGATTTTATTGATTTATTTTTTGCAGTTTTCAAGTACACATCTATGCATAGTGTGGTTGAACTAAGTGATGAAAGTGCCTACAAAAAATGTGATATTAGCACCCCACTGAACTCCTTAAGCACTGGAAAAGATGTTGTGAAATTGGACAAGCCAGGTACAAGGTACTTCACATGTGGTACCTTAGGTCATTGTGGTCAAGGTATGAAAGTAAAGATCACAGTAGGGAATGGAAATGGATCTTCTTCCTCTGCATCATCACCGTCGTCGTCATCATCATCACCATCGTCGTCGTCATCATCTACTTCTTCTCCTCCATCTACTGCATCTTCAGCCTCACAAGACTTTGCTTCTATTATGCTTATTGTCACACTATCTTTTGCAACAATATTTTTTTTGTTTTAATTGATTATATGAAGTTTGGTTTGTAATGTAATAAGCATATACATATACATACACAAGAGGGGTAAAGTGGCATGGAAATTTTAATTTACCTCTTCATATTCAGCAAATATGTAGCAGAGTTGAATAAGAGACAGAAGATACATACTTTATATAAGTTGTTTTGTTTGTTTGCATATATTGTAAGTGAATGTGTATTTCAACATTTTTCTCTTTGCTTTATTAAAATCTTTTTATGTACTGCCTTTTTCTTTATAAACAAGTACCAGTTGTTAATATGTTATGCAATTCCATTTTCTTTATAGACAAATACCAGTTTGTTGATATGTTATGTCTGAGATAAAAAGTTGTAGGAACGTTTGAAATGTTGTAGGACAAGTGATAAATTAAGGGTTAAATATGTTTTTGGTCCCTGTAAATATGTCAATTTTTCGTTTGTTTCTTTAAAAAAGAAATCTTCAACTTTATGTTCTTTAAAAAAATTTCATCTTTACTTTTGGTCCCTCTTTAAAGTAAACTCATATGTAGAATTCTTATTTTTGAACAAAATTTTGCAAAAAAAAATTATAATATTACAAGGATCCCAAAAAAAATAGAAATTTTTTACCAAAACATGAATTAAATATAATTTTTTATATTTTTATGGTAAAATAATTTTACAAGGATTTATAATATGGTAAAACATGAATTTATATTTTTCATAATAGGTTTTTTTATGGTAAAACATGAATTTATAATATTACAAGGATCTCTCCCAAAAGAAAAAATAGATTTTTTTTACCAAAACATGAATTATATACATTTCTGTAAAATTCCATTAAAAATACAAAAATTTACTTAATAATAGTGATTGAAAATTTTATAGGGACTAAAAGTTTAAAGGAAAAATTTAGAGGGACTAAAACGAAAAGTTAGTATACTTATAGAGACCAAAAACATATTTAACCCATAAATTAATGCTACACATTTAATAAGTCCTACTAGTTTTTTATAAGCAATAAGTCCCACTAGTGAATCTCAATAGTTTATCATTTGTGTCTATCTCTCTCAAAAATAGACAATAAATTGATGGGTAGGTAAACAGCACAGACAAGAGGTATTCTTCCATGGTCACAAGACCAAATCAATATTTGGACACACACATAAAAAGATTCTCCTCAAAATATTCAATCATTATTTTTATCAATTTCTTCTTTATTATTAAAAAAATATTTTTTTATGTGTGTGTGACCAAACACTATTTCTTTGGTTCTGTGACCATATTAGAATTTCTGATAGCGCAAACCAAGACTCCTCTCTTCTCCTCCACACTTTGTTGTACTGATCAGAATTTAGCAAGAGTAAAATAATGAATCTCAAACAATTTTTATTAGTATAAACGATGAGTACAAAGAAACAATTGATTGAGAATACAAGTATCGATAATGAGAACAGTTTGTTAGAGGGAAAGGTACTGCAAGTAAGATGGATCTAAGAACAAGCCTGAGAAGAAGAAATCATTCCGAAGAATGTCAAAGGAAGGAAGTAGAGACTTTCAACAAATTTTGCACATCCCGTCAATCATTTGGTTTGCCTCTTATAACATGTTGAAGAATATTTGGTTAGCATTTCCAATTCTCAACTCCTTCATTTGTGGACCACATGCCATGTCTCCTTTGAATTCCTCAATTTCAATTATCGCCAATTGTGTGTATTCTAGTATTGTTTGAGAACATTTGTGATCATGAGTTTTGTCATTGGACTTTTGAAACAAAAAAGTAGCTATATTAGTAGTAATAGTAAGGTTTATTTTATAGATGAGTGGCCTAGTGGCCCTCCACACACAAAGGAGAAAGGGAACTAGAATCGCATTGAAGTTGGTTTTGAAGTTGTTTAGAATTTGTTATTTGTCCCACATTATTCAGGTTCACGGGCTATTGAGTGTGTAAATAAGCTAGCTTTAATATCCTCATCCTTTGAGCTAACTTTTAGTATGATATCCGAGCCATACACTCAAAAAAATATATTCTCAAATCTCAAGATCAACCACTAAACTGTAACATTAAGGATATAGTCAGGGTTTAAACCCTATATCTTTTTCTCAAATTTATTATTTATTGGGATATCCTAGACTGAACCATTTCAGTTATACACATCCAACACATTTTTTATATTTTCCTTGAAGTATTTCAATGAGACAAGGACAAAACTGCAATTAGAGATCAAGATAAAAATTACTAAAAAAAAGTACTAGTATAAAAAAGTTTGAATAAATGATAGTAATAAATAAAAATAAAAAAAAGTATGGCTTAAAAGTATGACAGCAGTACCCTGCAGTTGAATTCAACCGCAAGCAATCCTGCTTTTGAAGTATGTCAAAGATATTTAAAAAAAAACCACCATTGAGATTTTTTAAAACTTTACTAGTAAGAAAGTGAATTTATTTTCATTACCTTTACTTGATAAAAATTGTGTGGAAAGAATAGGAAATTTGAATATAGTATAACATTGTTACTATTATCTTATCTCTCTTTATGCATTGGCCAAAGTAATACAAAACTTAGGGAAAAAAATTGTGGAATGAAAGACTTTTTCCAATAAAATTGTGGACATTCAATGATTATAAGAGCTTCAATTGCTCTTTTCTCTGCCCTTAGAATTTGCCAAGTGAGGAAAGACTGATAGAATATTGTAGGCAAGTAGATCCTGCCTTGTCAAGATCCCAATTACAGGAGATACCTAGAGAGAAAATCAAAAGGTTAGACCTAAGCTCATGCAAATAAGCTGAAAAAACAACTTATGGTCATGTTATAAGTTGTTTCCGTAAGCTCTCTCAAACAGTATCACAAATGATTATGTCGGTGGATAAGCTAAAATAAGTCAATCTAAACAAGCTCATGCATGTGAAAGTAAAATTCATAATCAATGTGTTTAATGAACTCACCCCGGACGCTTGATACTTCGGTACAACAAGCATATGACGAAGTCCGACTTGTCTGAAAAGAATCCGGGCTTTTGCTACCGACATACTCTCTAACACGGTAAACGGAGTTGTATTAGTAAGAGGATGAAGATCAACAAACATTTCCATTTCTTCTTTAGTAACACCAACAACATCTTCAATATTTCCTTCTCTCTCAGCCAACTCAACCCAACTAAATTTCTCCCTAACTTCCCATTCCTCAGTCCTTCTTTTCTCTTTCAAAAACCACTTTTTCTTGAGCACTTTTATCAAATGTGCTCTTAAAATCACTCCATGCAATTTTACTATCTCAACTTCATCACCATCATCCATCACAGGAAAACCATTATGTGTAGTGTTCTTCAAGGCATCTACAATGTTAGCAACCTTTTCCACGCCGCGAAAACTAACGACCGATGATTTAACATCGATAAGTTCTCCAACCGATAAATTTCTCATCCACGGTTCGGGATCAGCATCCATAAAAGGTAAACCTTTCAAATGAAGTATCATCTCATACACACTTGGATTGAAACTATCTCCAACGGTTTTCGCTATGAGAAGAACAATCATTGTTATTGGTAACAAAAGAAGATTGTTGGTAAGTTCAAGAAAAATAACACAAAGTGAAACAGTCATTCTCATTGACCCTGCCATCAAGGAAGCTGCACCAAGAACAGCTAACAAACCATGATCAATATTTGTGTAAGGTTTCATTAGGATTCCAAGGAGGCGTCCATAACCCGAACCGATTAATATGATAGGTAAAAAAAGTCCTGATGGAACTGCAATACCAAAAGTGATTAAACCTAATATGCAATATAGTGTGAAAAATATCAAGATTGAAAAAGGTTGGTATTCATGAGGTGTGTTTGTTGAGAATATGTTTCTAACTGCATCATCATTTGTTGTGAGTAGAAGAGTAGCTAGGTCATTGTAATGGCCATTTGGACAGTTGAATTGTTTGTAGTTTCCTGATTTTCCATTTGTAGGACATATTGATAGATCATCACATGGTGTACATTTTACTAGGAAGGGAAGACCATATTGACATAATGATGTGAAGATTGATACTGAGAGACTTAGAAGAAGCTTGTATATTTTTCCTTTCCTGCAATAAAGTAAAAATTATCATCATTAATCACATAATCCAAAGAAAAGTTAAGTTTATCTACCAGCATAAGCACATGTGAGACTATTTAAGAGAGTTTACGAAAATAAGTTAGTAGTATTACATGTCCATAGCTTATGAAAGCAACTTATATAAAAACTTTATTTTATCTTTTGTTAGAGAAATAGTTTATACACAAACACTTATATGATAAGTGGTTATGCTATAAGCACTTAATTAAGTTATTATCCGATCATGCTCTTAGTCATACAATATGCAATAGTTAGAAAGTACTTATAAACTATGGAACACAGACACTCCTCAGATTAGACGTATCCTGGAGTCGGACACATGATTACACTGAATTATGTGATTTTTTCAAATGATTAGCGGTGTCGACATGTCATTGTCTGGCGTCTGTGTTCGTATCCGTGTCTGGTGTCTGGTGTCAGTGTCTAGTTAGAAAAATAACATATATGATTTAACCTTAGGTTAGATAAGATTACTTACTGATTGATGAGATTATAGACCCTAAGGATCTTATGAAGAAGATAGTTATAAAGACTTCCCAAGAGACCACCAATGATTCCAATAATAGCAACAGGAACAATATCCATAACATTATAACTCACAGCAACATTACTAACATCAAACATAATCAAACCACCTTCACCAAAAAGACCACATTTTCCTTCATGACAAAGTTCAATGAATGCCCTAAGAACAACCACAACAACAGCTGTGCTACAAAATGTTCTCCATAAAAGAGCACTTCTCCACCAACTTGCAACCTCTTCAAGAGAAAAGAGAACGCCGCCAACCGGAGCTCGGAAAGCCGCACAAACCCCCGATGAAGCTCCGCACGTTATTAGATCGCGACGGTCGCGATCGTTGTTGAAGTATCTTACCCATTTCCATTTGATTCTATGATTGTCAGGACCTCCTTGGCCTAGTAAGGAAGCAATGCAGCTTCCTATGTGTACTAATGGACCTTCTTTTCCTAAGTCTAGACCTGCTGAAACAGCTCCTATGCTTCCAATTATCTACAAGAGTAAATGTGAAATATATTAAATCATTTGAACTCTAGGTTTCTTAGATTTTTTTAGTTAAAACTCGATTATTCAATTAGTTTGATCACAGTCTTGTATCAGTTCGTCTTGTTTAAAGCGGTTTAATATAGTAAATATGTTTTATGATTCAACCACTTTAAACAAGACGAACTAATACAAAATTGTGGTCAAACTACTTGAATAATCTACTTATAGACCGTGTCAGGTCTTAATTCAACTGACTTCGACCGTCTGATTCGGTCTGGCTTTTAAAACACCTGATAGAGTCATAGAGCCTAGGAACACACATGTTTGTTTAAAGGCTGCTATTAGTCAACTGTATTGAATCTTGTTGATCATGTTTTACAATTTTACCACATCTAGCATTAACCTTTTACAAAAAAATAACAATAACAAAAACATATATTTAAAGTGTTATTATGTATTTGAAACGTATAAGGCACTTAACAACAAAAATTTCTTCACAATAATATTTGTTAGACAATACTATTTTTATCATATGCATTATTATTAGAACCTTCATGAATACTATTGACATAACATATTAGACAAATATGGCAATGATTGAAAACAACATTCCTTGTATCATGACCAATTGTAGTGTAAGGCCATGGTTTGTGGGGCCCACAATTGTGGTCCTTATAAATAAGACAATAAACCTAATAATCACACAAGATAGGCAAGCATCTTTTCCCTTACCCCTTTGGTCATACACTCATTCTCGACCCGCCCCATCTTTGAGATGATAATAAAATAGGTTGGACAAACCCCTTCCACACATCAAATCCTACTTCCAATTTCTTTTCATGATTCTTGGAGCTATTGGGAAATCAATCCCATCAATTATTTTAAGTAAAAATTACTACCATTTTTTAATCAAATGTTAAAATATCACCGAATATTGATCAAATTAATATATTGGATCGTGTTAGAGGCATCTAAAATATTGAGATCATCATATGTTCACCTAAAACTTTAAGATTAGATATATAAGTTCCTCAGTTATACGTTTTTTAATAATCATATTTCTATCTAATATGAGACATTTTCCTCACACTTGACACTCTAACATAATAGTATTATTCACATGATTAAGCATTAATATAATTTTTGGAAAATAAACAAACTCTTGAAAATTAAATAGTATTTTTGGTACAAAATATAAAAATTAAATTAAATTTTATAAAATGAAAATGATTTAAGGGAAACCTTATCCCGAATTAGTTATTGCTAATTAATAAGATATAAAAGGATTATCCACACAGTGTTTGCTTGGTGGTTAGAGTTTGTTTGATCTTATAATCCTAAGGAACAAAATTCAAATCTCTTTAGGAACGACTGTAAAATGTCACTAGTATCACTTTAATTAATAATAATTACTCCCTTCACTAATTTATTTTTAAAAAAATGTAAATAAATTGAGAGCATTATATTAAAAAAATGATAGTAATTAATTATGTTGCAAATTCCTCTAACAAACTCACCTTAACAAACAAAACTGTAGCACCATACATGTTTGGAGTATCAACACCATTAAGATAAGCTTTGATTTCAGGTATTCCTGGTCCAGCAGCAGTTGGAGCAAAACAAACACACAGAATTGAAGCAATGAATGTCAACAAGAAATTAGTGCCCAAGAAATATAGAAATCCCATCAAGTACCTGCAGCCACAATTTATACCATCAAGGTTTTAAATTGTAGTCACAATTATTCTTAACAAACACATGTGACTATGATCCGGATAATAACATCATTATATTTATGCCTATGTGATCAACGCATCTGATATTGAGTCTACGAGGTGTTAGCTCAGTGTAAGAGATTGACCCTATAGTCTCAAGAGACGGATTTCTATCATGAACTGCTTTAAAATGGACATTAGTGACATTTACAATTTTTGGATAAAAAAAAAACACAACTTATATTGAAGTCATTAATCACATTTGACCAAAATTTCTCATTATAAAAAATATGGGAGGGTTGTTTGTTCTAACCTTTCTTGTTGAATGTATCCAACAACAGTAAGGAGTTTATACCCTGAAATATTCTCAACAGCAAGATTGATAAGAGTAGCTATAACACCTGTAAGAAGTCCAACAAGGAATGCAAGTAACCATTTCAAGATTATGTATTGCAACACTTGACCTCTTGATCTACTTCTCCAATCTTGCTTGAACAAATCATTCTCATTGATCCTGCAAAATGAGCAACTTAATTGGATGTGGAAGAATTAAATAACTAATATAGACTCAGACATCAGACACGGACACATCGACATTATTATAAAAAAAATTATTAATTAAATATAATCACATTTGTCAATGTCGAAAACCGAATACACATTCGATCAGAAGTGATAAGTGCTACATAGATTTCGAGTTCTTACTCGTAATCTAAGCTTTCTATATAGGAAACTTTTGCTCCAACAAGAGCAAGTGGATTTGAAGAAAGTGTTCTATTCCTCTTTAGAAGTGGTTCATTCATTGGATTTCTTTCTGGATCTCTTTCTTCAAGTTCTTCCTCCATGTTTTCATTCATTGATGTGTTTTCCATTACAAAACTTAATTCTTCCCCCATTGGAGTGACACATGCACACAAAAAATTGTTGACAAATCTTAAGAATGTTTTTGGATTAGAACAAAGTTTGAGACACTTTGTCTATAAATGATAATTTTATAAGAAAGTGGAGAATAGAAACTGTTGTGATTGGATTATAATATATGGTCGATTTGCAATGTTGTTCAATTATTTATTGTCAATTGAAAACTTTGAAAATGACAAGTTTATATATTAATATATTTCGGTGACCATCACTTACCTCCATTCCCACATGATTGGCATGCATTTTTATTTTTTAAGGGTAAGAGTCAATATTTTAGTTAAAAAATATTAAACATGGGATGATCAAATCATATGTCAAGATTTGAATGTGATTGATATAAATGGAGTTTACTTTTCTTTAAAAAGAAAAATAAAAAAATAAAAAAGATCTTAATTTTGTTTTATTTTATGGGTCTATAGATGGGGTGGAAAAATAGAATTTAAATTTAATATACAGATAGTGTAAGAATTTTTTACTGTAACCAATGTTAACATGTTAATTGTTAATTTTTGTAATAAAAAAAAAACATGTTAATTTTTAATATTCTTTCAATTTATTATTTAACTCTCTCATCTTAGCCACCAAATCAATCATTGTGTTCATACTAATTAAATCTATATAAATAAAGTTCATATCCAATTCTTTTTTCTTTATTTTTTTTTACAAGAGAAAACTAATACATTTCATTAAAAATTAAATGATCGATATAAGAGAAAATGTTAAACCAAAGTTGAGAACTTATGATTATATGGCCACTTAACAAGATTATGAGTAACCATATTAGCATCTCTCTTAGAAAAAGCAACATAAAGTACCACAACGTTTACTTAGAATGAAATTTACGTTGATTCTATCATTGACTGACAAGTTAAAAGAGTTCACAACACTCATTGAATTCAAAGTAAAGATAACTTTGATTGAACTCTAATTCATACATCCACTCGATAGCTGGTAATAAGCCCAAAGCCTCGCCCTTCTTTTTTAATTAAAGCTTTTAAGTTTTGTATTTAATAATCAAGACGAGAATAAAATAAGTGCAATAGAGATAAGGATGTCTATAAATGATTAATTAGAAATGACAACATTAGAGAGAGAGAGTAGATTATGTATGTATCTGACTCTACTTAATGGGTTGTTGTTGTTCAGTTTTGTATTTCTTTTTATCAAATAGTTTAATAGGTAGAATTTCATACTTACAGATGAATAGACAAGGAATACAAGATTTGAACTCCGGTCTTTACTTGTATTAGTTTTTTGTCAAAATTATAAAAGATAAAAGTGCGCGAAAAATAATAAATAACAATAAATAGAAGATGTCATCATAAGTAAAAAAAAAGACAATAATTCCATCAAAAGTAACAAAATATATTGACTTTCTTGATATCTATAACTTAACCTTTTTTTGTTGACAAAATGTATAAATTAACCTTAAAACAATAATTAAAAGGAATGAAGTAGTGTATCTTCAAAGGTTACAGCATGCAAACAAACGTGTGATTTAAGTTACTGGTAAATGAGAGTGACTCCTATGTTTGAATATTATTCTAAGAAAATTGCAAAAGAAAGGTCCTAAAATCTACTTGATGTTTGTCCATGAAGCTACATGTTTTACAAGTAATTAACTCTGGCCTCGTGGCTCATTATTTATTTATTTTTGTTAGAAACGTGGCTCATTATTATTACCTTCGTTCATACTTCATATATACGTTTCTCAAAGTTTTTTTTTTTTTAAATGCAAAGGCACTAGTTACCAGGACTAAAAATGCAAAAATGTTATTTACTTGACGTGAGTATGGTAAGAATTTCTTAACACCTACTTAATTAAATACTTAAAAGTGTAAAAAAACTATTATTTTTAATGCAAAATTTATTTATTTTTTTGAAGGGTTTTTGGTTTTCTTAGTTAGTGTCCTAATATACTGGTTAGCATGACTTTACAAAAATGTTTTTATATATTTAGCATCATTTGGGTTTGCTATCAAAATACCAATTGAACTTTGTCAAAAATAATACATCAATTGAATTCGTCACATGCAGATTTTTTTACATATATTGATATTTCTAATAATATCATGGTGTGTGAAAACTTCTATCTTATCCAACGTTGAAAGAAAGTTTTCTAATTTCTATGGGTGAATGTTTTTCTGATATTGATAATGATGCCATCGATCGAACATATTTTTCAAAAGAAAATATGTATCCTAAAGTGAGTGTAAATTTAATTCTTTTTTTTTTGGGTCAACAACTTCTCAGTGTAAATTTAATTCATATAATTTACCTATCTTCTCTTTCTTAAAAAAAAAATATATTACATATCTTCTGTAGCAAGACGGGTGAAATGGGCCATCATTTAGCCTTTTTAGGCGATCCATCATATGGGAATTGCTTTTCTTTCTCAAACAATTTTGCTCATTTCCATCCTAAACTTCACAAAATAACTCTAACGTGAGGTAACTCATTTTCGGCGTCCAGCATGACTTAACTCATGTTGACAGCTAGCGTGAGTTAACTCACATTGCAATTCATTCTTATTTTTAGGCTAACACTAGCAGCACCACACTTCAAACACACATTTCTTTCCCTCTTCACCTCCAAAATACCCAAAAGTGTGAATTTTTTGTGAAAAAACTTGAGCTCAAATCATTGGAAATCGTCAGAAAGCAAATTTCTGCATGTATCGAATGTCAAAAACTAGGTAATGTATTGTACAGGCTATTTACATTTTGCTGGTTTTTCTGCTATGTTCGTCATTTTGGAGCCCTAAACGTAGCGTGAGTTAACTCATCCTGAGGTGCCAACGTGAGTTAACTTGCATGGGGTCAATATTAGAATTTTGGCGCCAAATTTTTTCCACCTTAGGCTTGTTACATAAGTTATTTATATTTTTCTCTTTATTATTTTTTATTCAATAGATACAGTGATGGTTGAAAATATGATGGATGATGGTGTTGAGCTGAAACCGGCCATCATTGAAGCTCACGTTGATTTCATTGTCAAACCTACCATTGAAGCTTCGATTGAAGTCAAAATTTTCAATCAAGCTTCTACTGAAGTGAAACCTACCGGTGTTTCCAAGCTTCGTGATAATGAAGTAAACACCGCCTTATTTATTTCACAAATGATAGAGGGCGAGAGTGAGATGATTTGCTTGGTTAGGTTCATCAACAAGCGGCAAAGGGTGGGCTTTACTATATCTATAGATAAATCCAATATAAAAAATCCAATGTTGAAGTTGCAATGCTTTGTTGCTTTTTTAACCCCCAACAACAGGTTAGATGAGTTGAAGGCACAACTTAACAGATATTTTGTCCATCTTGGTGAAAATCAAAGAACATCTCATGTATTTGTACAGGTGTCATGCGTGAATATGACGACGGATAAAGATGAAGATGGTTGGAAGACCGTTTATTTTCCAAAAGTTATCCATGATGATGGCGATGTAGATTACATGTTAGGTTGATGGTTGGAAATAATATCTTACATATTTGTGTCCGCTCCACTGAAGTGTAATATGTATTGGCGTGTTATAGTTTCATATGTTCGAAAAAATATTTAATGTTGCACTTTTGATAAAATTCAATCTTTTGTGGATTGCGTATGTAATGGTGAATTTTTGTAATTTTGATTAATTATGAGTGATTATGTTATGATGAGTATTATGAGTGAATTATGGTGTTGAATTGGTGTAAATTGAATCAATTAAAAGCGTGTATAGATTACGGGTCATTAATGGCTTCGTTAGAAGCATTAAATATTGTTCTGTTAGCATACCAGAACTCGTGTGAGTTATCTCACGCTGGTTCTACCGAACGTGAGTTAACTCACGTTGGGGTTAGTTCTGGAAATCCAAGGTGGGAATGAACAAAACTGTTTAGAAAAAAAAATACAATTTTCTCCATCATACACCAAACCAATTCAACTATAAATTTATCTACTATTGCAACCACACATCTTAAGACGTAAAGAAGAAAACGCTCTAAAACTTCAAGTTTTACACCCCCATACTAACATCTGGAGTTCGTATGTATTATTATTAATTTCTTAAATGAACCAAAATTTAAACTATAGACCTTGATTTTTATTTTTCTTGTTCGGTGTTGAATGGAGATGATGGAACATGTTGTGTTTATGATTTTTCCTCAATTACGTGTATCATGTCATCTAGTAGTTTTGATTATGTGTTAAACATGTATCATCAAAAGTAAATTATTTTGTTGGAGTACATTATGTGTTTGTATACATGTTATATTTAAATAGTATTTTGACTATGAATATGAGTATATCTTCATTTATTTGATTAAAAGTATGCTAATAATATATAATAATAAAAAACTTAGGTTAATGATAAATGGCATCAACTTTTTGTATAGTCATGTGACACATGATTAATCAGGTTCAAAGATTTACATAATGCAATTGAGTGGTTCGAACAAAATGAAGTTCACAAACTAGACTCTGTTTTATTAACTACATTAAAACTTTATTCACTACCAAAATCAAAAGGTTATATTGTTGTTAAATATTCATAAACTAAAATGAGTAACATATGAATCGAAGAAGGTAAGGACTAACAAAATTCTTATTTGCAAAAACAAAAATTTAGTTTAATATATCCCTAATAATTACTATGTTAAGTAGTAGTATTAAAAATGGTTGGGCATCTATGCCAGTACAAGTGAGTTTTGAAAACATGGAATAATATAACACAAATGAGATGAATACACAAAATATCATAATACTATATATATAAGTAACAATAGATAGAAAAAAACACAGACATTCAATTCAATTACATCAGAAACAAGCTTTAATCTTTATTTTGTAGAGGCATACTACTAAACAATTTAATAAATCAATTGAAGGGTCATTGTTGCTGCAATTTTAAAATTTATTCTTCACTTAATCGATAAAATTTCACATAAACATTGTTAGCTACCACCTACATAAATATGACAATAATCAATGTGAAAATAATAAAGTGGATATGTTGAAATTTTTTAAAATGTTTTTTGAGTGTTTTCTAAATCTTTGGTGTTTATAAAGAATGCTGAAAAAAGAGGTATTTACTTTACTAGGTCTGATTTCTATCTTCCATCATATAACATACAACTTTCACATGATTGGTATGCAATATTTTGTCTTTCCTATTTTGACTAGTATACCAAGTACAGACTATTGGTTTATAATGCTTTATATATAATTCATTCATTAGCATCAAGGTCTATCTACTATTGGTTATGATTACTATCAAAACCTAAATAAAATTTTAATTTAAAAACAACATTTAAAAGAGATTGAGTAATTCTTCAAATATATATATATATCAAGTAGTAGTATTAAAAATGTTTGGGCATCTACGACACTACAAGTGAGTTTTGAAAACATGGAATAATATAACACAAATAAGATGAATACGCAAAATATCATAATACCATATATAAGAAACAATAGATAGAAACAAACACAGACATCAATTCAATTACATCAGAAACAGGCTTTAATCTTTTTATTTTGTAGAGGCATACTACTAAACAATTTAATAAATCAATTGAAGGATCATGATTGCTGCAATTTTAAAATTTATTCTCCACTTAATTGATAGAATTTTGCATAAACATTGTTAGCTCCCACCTACATCAATGTGACAGTAATGGAGTGGATATTTTGAAATTTTTGAGAATGATGTTTTCAATGTTTTCTGAATCTTTGGTGTCTACAAAGAATGTTGGAAAAAAAAGGTATTTACTTTACTAGGTCTAATTTCTATCTTCCATCATATAACATACAACTTTCACATGTTTGGTATACAATATTTTGTTATTCCTATTTTGACTAGTATACCAAATAGAGACTATTGGTTTATAATGCTTTATATATAACTCATTTATTAGCAGCAAGGTCTATCTACTATTGATTGTGCTTACTATCAAAACCAAAATAAAATTTTAATTTAAAAACAACATTTAAAAGAGATTCAACAATTCTTCAAAAAAGAAAAGGAGTAACTTACAACGCTGCCCAAAAAATTAGGTATCAAACCAATTTGTGTGTTTGAGCACCATATGCCAGTTTTTTTTACTCATATGCAAAAGTCAATCGCTTCTTCTCCCTCTTTTTCAAATCCTAAAATCAAAATATTAATACAATTGAAAGCTGAAAAAATAACAAACATTAAAGGTTTTAGATAGGTCCTTTAACTTTGGCTTAATGGAGGTTGATAGAACGGACCTATCTAAAACATTAAAGGTTTCAGATAGGTCCTTTAAGTTTCGAGTTTGTTTCAGATAGGTCCTTTAACTTTGGCTTAATGGAGGTTGATAGAAAGGACCTATCTGAAACAAACTCGAAACTTAAATGACCGATCTGAAACAAACTCGAGACTTAAAAGACCTATCTGAAACCTTAGAAACTTAAAGGATCTATCTGAAATAAACTTGAAACTTAAAGGACCCGAGGAAGTATTTGGCCTTAAATTAATTATTTTTATGTTTAATGATGTGGTAATTGATGATTGGTTGCCAATTTAAAAAAAAAAACCATTGAGTTCATTCATACTAACTAAATCTATACAAATAAAGTTCGTATCCATTTCATTTTTCTTTTATTTTTTTTTAAATAGAAAACTATTGCATTTCATTAAAAATTAAATGATCAATATAAGAGAAAATATCAAAATAAAGCTTAGAACGGGTGTTTATATGGCCACTTTAATAAGGTTATCAGCAATCATATTAGCATTTCTCTTAGAAAAAGTGACATAAGAGTTGTTACATAACGATGATAAAGTATCATAATACATAAAATGGAACTTACGTTGATTCTATCATTAACTGACAAGTTAAAAAAGTCCACAACACTCTTCGAATTTAGAGTAAAGATAACCTTTTGAACTCTAATTCTTGCATCCACTCAATAACAGCTAAGAGAAATGATATTCGTACAACCATTTTGTAACAACATTCTCTTTCATATTTACATTATGTTTTTACTTTCTCTCTTTATTGTTTTGGTTTTTCTGTCAATCCCTTATTTTCTTTGTAAGTTATGGTTGTCTCATAAGTTGTCATTGAAATGGTTGTTGAAATAACACAATTCAACTACTAATAAGCCCAAAACATCACCCTCCTTTCTTAATTATCACTTTTTAAGTTTTTGTATGGAGGTTTTTTTTCTTCAGCTAACTACCGCAAGGGCATTTGTGTCTTTTACTAGTATTTTTCAACCTTATAACATTTCACCATCGTGATTCTCTCGTGCGAACAAGCCACGCCGCCGTTCACCTCCGGCGGCACACTTCACCTCCGCCGTTCACACTTCTCCCCAATTCCCGCGATTCAATTTCTTGACTGAAGAATCAAACACCGAAGAATCTCGAAAAATCGAAATCAAAATTTCAGCATCGGAAATTTTGAGTTAGTTAATTGTTGTGAAGAAAATGGGAGCACCGAAGAAAAGCGCTGCTAGGGTTTCAGAGGATCACGATGAGCTAGTTCGTGTTCCGTTACAAGCGATTTTGTTAGCTGATAGTTTTGCTACCAAGTTTAGACCTATCACTCTTGAACGCCCCAAAGTAATTTCAAATTTTTTTGTTGATTATTGCAATGTTCATTCATAAACATGAATTTGTTATTTTTTTGTTTGAATTGTTGAATTTTGATGCGTTTATTCATTATTTTTGGTTAAATATATGAATTCATTGTGTTTGGTTTGAGTTTTTGAAATGTGATGTGTCTATGAAGCGCCGACACTAGACACTTGATATGACACTGACACGTTGACACCGATAATAATTTGAAAAGAAAATCACATAATTTAATGTAATCAGACGTGTGGGTGATCAAAAGTGTAGGTGCTACAGTGTTTGTGATATATTTTTGTATTTGTTAATTTAAGGTGCTATTGCCATTGGTGATTGTTGCGATGATAAATTTTACAATGGTTAATTTGAACATTCGTGTGGTAAGACTAGATGGGATAGGTCTAGAAATGACAATATTAGAGTTAGGGCCTGTTTGGATTAGTTTATTTTAGACCTTATACAAAACAGCTTATACAAAAAAATAAAGCTTTTATGTATTATTTATAAGTTTGTTAAGGTATTTTATGAAAAAACAGTTTATGAAGATACAAAATTCGTTAGTGAGAGCTTATAAATTAAAATAAACAATTATTTATTTACATAAGCTATTTTTCATAAGCTCAATCCAAACAGGATCTTAGAGTAGCACCCATAGTATTAAAAGTGGTTGAAAATAGGCTTAGGTGGTTTGGATATGTAGAGATGTAGCTAGGAGAGTAGATCAGATGGAGGATTGTCAGATCACTAGAGGCAGATGAAGACCTAGTAAAACTATAAGAGAAACTATTAGGAAAGATTTAGAAATTAATAAGTTGGACTGAAACATGGTTTATGATCGAACATTATGGCGTAATTTGGTCCATGTAGCCGACCCCGCTTTGTGGGAAAAGGCTTCATTGTTGTTGTTGTTGTTGTTAATCTCAACATTCATATTCATATATAAGAACAATTTCAACATTCATATATAAGAACATGGATTTACTTATTTGAGCTTATGTAATGACATAAGTTTTGTGAGGCTGTATGGAAGAACTTATGGAAATAATTGATGACATGTTTACAAGCTGTTTTCAGCTTATTTTCATCAGTTCACCATGATAGCTTATGAAAACAATTTATAGCTTATACGAAAACAATTTAATTTAATTTACTTTTGATATAGAAATAGGTTATACATAAGCGGTTATCATGAAAAGCGCTTATGCTATAAGCTTCCAATCAGCTGTTTATCTAAACAAGACCTTATTTGTTTGTTAATTTAAGGTGCTTTTGTCATTGGTGAATGCTCCGATTATAAATTACTCAGTAACATTAATTCATAATTTTTGTTCGAATCTTGATATATTTATTTGTTTGTTGATTGAAGGTGCTTTTGCCATTGGCGAATGTTCCAATGATAAATTACACATTAACATGGCTTGAATCAGCTGGTGTAGAAGAGGTTTTTCGTTTTCTGTTGTGCTCATGCGAAGCAGGTGATTAACTATTTGGAGAAATCTGAGTGGTTTAATCAACCTAATTTACTGTAACAACTATTGAGTCTCAAAATTGTGTCAGTGCTGGAGATGCACTGCGTGTTATATACGAGTGCAAGGAGACTTTGTCCTTATCAGCGGAGATACTGTAAGCAACATGTCGCTTACTCAGGCACTTTTAGAACTTAAAGAAAGGAAGAAGAAAGATAGTAATGCTGTAATGACCATGGTTATTAAAAGGTCAAAAACTCATCCAGCTATCCATCAGTCTCGACTTGGTAATGAAATTTTCATGGCTATTGATCCTAATACCAAGCAACTTTTGTATTACGAGGATAAAGCAGACTTTTCAAAAGGCACTCTACATCTTGAAAATTCATTGCTTGCTGATAATTCTTCCCTCTCTCTGCACCATGACAAGCAGGTTGAGCCCCTTTTTTTCATATCTTTCTGCTTTGCTTTCAGGTTAACTTCATGCTAGAGAGTAATTGGTTTGCGGCTACGTACTCATAAAAAAATTATTATTGGAGAACATGCATGTATTTATTTATTTTTAAATATTCATGACCATGAATAAAACATGGAGTTTAGTTCAGGCTCAGTTAACAATACCCATGATGTTGTCCCCTAAAAAAATACCTGTGATGTTATTGTCAGTTCAGCCTCATGATTGGGCTATGCGAAATGTTCGTTTGATTCCCAAATGAATCAATAATTTTAGGCTATGCTAAGAAATGATTGTTTGATTCCCAAATGAATCAATGATTTATTACTATCTGAATTTTATTGTCAGTTGATTACAGAACTAGTTTACTGTTGTTATAAATGCTACTTTGTTTGGTCATATCTCTCGCCTGATAAGCTTTATTAAACTTTCTGAGGTCATTAAGTGAATAATTTCTTTTCTGCAGGATTGTTACATTGACATATGCTCGCCAGAAGTCCTTAGCCTATTTACCGACAATTTTGACTACCAACATCTTCGGCGTCATTTTGTCAAGGGACTGCTTCTTGATGATGTAATTTCTCTTCCACATGTTAAATTGTCATGAATTATTGGTTTCAGAAGTTCTTCTTAAGTCCTTTTGAATCATGTTTTTTTTTGCGTGAAAAAAGATCTACTTGTTTATCTCTTACATTTCGTCTGAGGTGTCCTGTTTGTTGAGAACATTTAAAAGATTGAATGCTCTTTTGTATTGATAAACTGGACATCAGTACTGGAACACTTCTTCAACAGTTTATGGAGTTTGAATCTGCATTCATTAGGTACTAATTTGTAGAAACATTGTTTTTATCAGTGTTAGGTTGTCATACAATAAGATAGCTGCTGATTGTGCTGGAGCTTTATTTTTTGCAATGATGAAGTATGCTGTAGACATGCCCCATAGTTCAGCCGGTGAGATTTCATCCATATTCCTGTTGTCACACAGTATTTTTAATCTTTCCCATTAATTTTTTTTATCAGGCATAGAACATGGTTCGAAAACTTGGCATCTTGGAAAAAACCTATCAGATATATTCAGTAACAAATTATGCAGAATGTTCAGGTTACATGAATTAACTGGGAGTTTCCAGTGAGGTAAGTGTTGAATCAAATAGAAGATACTGAAATTGAAGATACCTAAGATTTAAGAAAATATAAAGAGAAACCACTATGAGAGTATAGCTTGACTGTAATTACTGTATTATCTATAGTTTAGTCATTTAGCTAAATCACTTACAAAATGGAAAAAGGTTCTTACAAGTTACACCCTATCCGTATCATATTCATTTGAGGATTCAGTACAGAAATGCACTTCTATTCTTTTCAAGTTTTATCTCATTCTTGAGTTCTCTGAAACCACTGTAATAGTGCTTGCTCTGTATGGTTTTGCTGAAATTATGGTTTATGACAAGTACATTGGTGTTAGTATCCATGGAGCTGACTCCTCCTAGTGGGGTAATGCTAAGTGGTTCATGCCCATCTGATCTTACTTTCCAACACCATGTATATATGTTGTCATAGTAAATTTTGAATTCTTAGTGGTTGCTCGATGATTTTAATATTGCCTTTGGGATTCATTTTTCAGATAGCTTGGTTCAGAATGTTCATGTTGTACTTAAAAAGTGGAAAAAGGTTCTTGCATCCTATCTGAATTATACGGACGAGCAGGTGCATCTGTTAATTCTTTCTCCTTGTTGAAGTTACTCATGTTCATTTGCATAGTGTTCTTTAATTTGAAGAATTACCGATTGCATTATTTTTTAGTTTAGTCTGAAACTTTTTTGAGATTATGCTACACTTCTTTTGTTGTAATTTCATCATCATGACATCATTCAATGTTCATTTATAAGGCTTGGGAAAAAAAACTATCTTTTGCAAAATTAAACTCATACATCCAATTTTTTTGCTCCAGATTGAAGTGATTCTAAAATTTGAAGAAATGTGTTTGGAATCTGCTAAGGAGTTTGCGCCGTTGTTCACAAAGGTATGCTTATCTTTTACTGGTTAGGTTATTGAATTGTCTTTATTCAGTTGGTAGCATGTCAGAAAGGTTATCAAAGTATGAATTTGCTGTATATCTTCCGTTACAATTACAAATAATTTAATATCTTTCATGCATTAGGCTTGTTAATGCGTGACGTTTTTATGCACCTCAAAGGATTTTATGCAGCTCAGAAAAATGCAGCTCAGAAAGAAAAACTATAACATACTGTTCTGTCTAAAGCCAGTGAGTTAATAATGTTGCGAAATGGATTTTAACGCAATTCAAGTTCCAACAAGTTTTCACGCTCATGTACTTGCTTTGCTGGCAGCAGTATTTGTTATACCGTGATCTTCCATTTTCATGCTGTCAATATACAATATTGTTTGTAAAATGGTTGGAGTCAATAGTTTCACACATTCTCACACTGCATTGGACTATCTTTTCCCTTCTTTTGTTTTGACTTCTTAATTGCTTTCAGATTTTGCACTACATGTATAATGAACATGTTATAGAAGAAGATGCTATTTTGAGTTAGGAGGATGAGAAGAAAGACGCGGATGAGGCTGATAAAGTATTTGTTAACCAAGCCCAACCGTTAATTCAAGTGAGTATCTTCGTCTATTTATACACATGTACAAAACTAATATTATGTTATTTGCTTCTTCTCAACTATCCCATGAGATGCATTACTTATGTAAGTAATTTATTTGATCTTGTCTGTAGTGGCTAAAAGAGGCTCCTGAAGAAGACGATGAAGAGGAAGAGTAGAAAGAATTTCGAGGCTAGGACATCTATATATTTGTCGAGGTGCTATCATCTTGGGAGCTTAAGAGGGATTTTTGTGCATTAATCTAACCTTTGAATTCAAGTGTGATTCTCTTTTCACACGGTATCCGTGTTCTTTTCAGTTTGGATTCAATTTAGATAAAACACCAGTTTTGGGTCATGTATTTTATTTAATAATTGCCTTAAATGAGGAAAAAAAGGCTAATAGAAATAGGCTTTATGATTAGAAGAAAAAGAAAGATTAAGGTATGATTGTTTTCCACATCTTTGATAATCCAACCCCTTTTGCTATTCAACTTTAAACTAGCCTTGTTGCAAATCCTATGTAGTAACTTGTAGCATTAGTTGAGAAGAAATGTTATATTCACATCAAAATTTTGATATCAAATATGTTGTCATTTGATTTTTGAGTATTTTTGAAATACGTATCAAATATATGTTTGTTTTCCAAAGAAAAACGATGCCTAAACGAAACAACCTGATTTTGAGAGATGATTCAACTCCACTTAGTTTGTATCTAGTTGATAAATTATTGGGCAACCATCCTCTGTACTTCTATGTTTGGTATCATTAGTACAAAACTTGTTTAAACAGTTTTAATCGACACAATTAAAATCTTAAAACAACACTTCCTCAAATCGTTTTTGCAAGAGTTATGAGACGGTAAAAATGGATGTATTTGAATCGATAATATGTAGTGCTAAAAAGTACTTTGTTACTATATTTAGAAGAACTTGATTAACTATCACTGGGATTAAAAGATTTTAGCGTTTTCTATTTCTCTTCCTTAGCATTGCACATCCTAGAATACACGTTCGATTCCGGTCATCCATCACCCCCTCCATCATCTAATCTTGGCTCTGCCCATGAACACAATTCGGCTTTGCTTCATTTACTTTGTTTTATTTATTGTCCATTTATGATAGAGATAGAAACAAGTGATAATTAATGGGGTCATTTTTTAAGTAAACTCCACTAAGTCTATCTCGTGTGTCTATCTCTCATAAGTCGATATCGAATTGAGCAATAATGAAACAAAGCCAGACTCCAGGACACCCCCTACATACCTAAATGACAGTGTATGGTGTTAATTTTCTTATAATATAATATCATCCCCACGACTTGAAATTCTAGAGTCATCGTAGATATAAATATATTGCACATCACCTAGTTAATTTAAAAGGTGGAACATTGAAGCATTAGCCTTAATCCAATTTGATATGCGCAAAATCATGCAAATCTAAGTAGTATGAATATTTGGCTCTTCTTTTTTTGATAGAAAATATTTAACCCTTCTTGTAAAAATAGAAAGTAATGAACATTTGACTCTTTGTGTGCACTCCAAGATAGGTTCCCAACTCCTGAGATAGTCACTTCAGATGACTCATATCCTATGTGAGATGCTCTCTTTTTTACTTGGGAACCCCTTATTATACTATTATTAGTCTCTTCTTTTTAATTAGGAATGCGAACTTACCACATCTAGTATGAACTTTGGCTCTTTTTAATTTGTCCTAGTAGAGTAGTTTTTTGGTGTGACTTTTCAACTTGTGAGATGGACACTTTAGGTTACTCAAAATTTCTTTTCATAGACAAGTATTAGTGATTAATTTGTTAATAGGAAAGATAGTTTGTTAGCAGTGGAGACCGATTTTTGAACCTACATATAATTCTTATTCAGTGTCACTAATTATTCGTACATATGAGCGAATACACATTTTTATTACTAGATTGGATTCAAGTGTCCTAGTCACGGACAAACCTAGTTGGTGTTAGTTAGGGGACTCCAATTGGTTATTAATTTTATTATATTTTTCTAATTACTTTTATTTACGTTCATTAAAAAATTAAATGTTACCTCTTCAAAAAATTCTTAAATAATTTTATTTATAAAGAATCAAATGTGCAACAATATAAAAGATAAATTGTACAATAATTCTCGGGTTACATACATAAATCGATATATTTTTCATACCGTTGAAAATAACAAATTTGAACAATTTTAAAATAGAAAGATACATAGAGTATAGAACAATTATAATTTTAAATTTTTGTATTGTCTTCAAATTATGGGAAAAACAACCATTAAATAATGTCACCTAATGAGAATATATATCCTTAATGTATTTATTTTTGAGCAAAAGTGAGCCAGGGGGCTCCACCAATATATTAAAAAAAGGAAAGGTTTACAAGTGCTCCGATGATACTTTCCTTCAAACAAAAAAAAAGTGCTCCAATAATACTTGTTTAGAAGTCAAAAAAAAGAAACTTTTTTTAAAAAATTGTATATTCAACACATTGAAACTTCAAAAAGAAACTTTATTTATATAAAATTTTTAAATTATTTTCTTTTTTGAATCTTTAACAAGTGCCCTAATACCCTAAAGGCCATTGTTACATAACCATTAAAAAAAGTAATTTCCCTTCAACATCTTTGTTGTCACTAATTAACTTCAAACATAAACTGATCATAAAAAAAATATCATTATGGCAATATCTTGATTTTGAAGACTTTTATGCTTTCAATAATCAACCTCTACTTTCCTTAAAAAATAAAATCAACCTCTACTAGAGGCAAAATTCTAATAAACCTTAAACCTAAAGCATAAATAGACTTTAAGCATATCTCTTAATTAACCTTTTGGTATCTTCATAAAAAGAAAGTGATTTGGTCGCTTTACATGAGACAAAGAATTCTGTGGAAGAACATGCAAGGTTCAATGTATGAACATACAAGGTGTTTTCTTATGTACATTAAACTAAACAAAAGTATTATCACCACCTTTCATGAACTCCATTTGAAAAGCTAAAAACATTAAATTAATTATTTTCTCCAACTTATGAATGATTTTAGCAGCCCAAAAAGTTATGATTAGGTAAATGATAAGTGGTACTAAAAAAATAATTTGTTTAATAATCCTCTCATTCCTTTTGAAAGCATTACTGTTTGGAATTGTGTAGATAACCAATTAGAAGAAGGATTAGTGGGTTTATTAAATATAAATTAATTAAGTTTCCTATTTAGCATAATCTTAGGATTTTAGTGGGTTTATTAAATAAAAGTTAATTAAATTTCCTAATTAGCATAATCTTAGGTTTTTGTCTTTGTGGACCATATTAGTAAATTAATTGAGCTTGAGCATACATACTCTGGCCAACTCCGAAAGCTTATCCTATACACTTTCACTAATCAAGTGCTACAAATAAATAAAAGGGTTACCAATAAATAAATGAAATTAAACAACCACTCTTGTTATGACAGAAATGTTAAATGCATGATTAATTTTGAAATAAAATAATAGATTCCATTGAAATGTAGTATATGGAAAGGAGAATTGAAAGGCAAATCCACCATATCATAATCACAACTAGATCCTAACCCTAGAGATTAAATTAATAAACTAGTTAGAGAAAACAGATGAACCTAGAGATTAATAAAGGAGAAATCCGCCAACCTATTGCACTAAATTTTCACATTTCCTTATAAAATGAGAGACACAATTTTTTTTTTTTTTTTTATAAGTTCCCAACTAAAGATAATCTTATTCGAGACATTGTCGAACACCAAATGTTGACACCAAATCTTATGAGAGTTTAACCCCTTTCTCGTTAAACTAAATCATTGTTGGTAACGAGTGAGACACTTTACTAACACTTTTATATTGTTGGTAAAGATATTAGATTATATATGCGGAGAATGTGGTTCGAATATCAGATTCCCCCACTTATCCATCTTAAAGGGTAAATTCTAGCCACTACGTTACTTAAAAAATAATTTTTTAAAAATCACACATATGAGTGTTAATGTATGAAAATTAATAGGCAAAATTAGATATCTCGTCGTCCCTTAACTTAATTTCATATAACAATTTTATCATTTATTTTTTTCACATCATTTTCACCCTTTTTATCAATTTCTATATGAATTTTCAACATTCAAATCTATGATTTTATTTCAATATAAACTCTTACTCTTGGTGTTTCAAATTTATGGTCCTTGATCCATGTTTTCTTATGAATTTTAAATTTAATACTTGAAAATTCCTATGCAAATACATTAAAATGACAAAATAACATAAAAAAATAAATAAAAGATAAAATCATTATTTAAAACTAACAAAAAGACTGGCACTCACGTGTCCGTCTTTTTGCTCTTTTTATTGTGCTAACGTTTGAAAATTATGAACAGTTTTTTTTTTAAAATTTTGATTAAAACTAAAAATATAAATGTTTGTTGCTTTCAAGCTATAATAAACCAAACTAACAATGATTATCTATTTCAGTGACAACAACAATATAACAAAAAAAATACAATCAAATTGTTTTTAATGACACCAACAACAATCTTTATTATAGAAAAAATTGTTTAAGGGTATAATTGGGATAATGAAAAAGTAAGTAAAAATATACTCATCTAGTTTGTTACACTTTTTAAATGATAAAAGAAATAAAACAGACATATATATATTCATATCATGTTTGTTACATTTGTTTTAATATTTAAATTTATTCTTATCTATTTGTTACATGTGTTATTTGTATTGAAAATTGAGGATACTTTTGGAAAAAAATTCAACCCAAAAGTGGTAAAAGGGGTAGTTTTCTTTATATATAACTGGCGGAAAGACGGGCACTCGTCTTTCCGCTCTTTTTATTGCGCTGTTTGAAAATTATTAACGGTTTTTTTTTTTATGAAATTTTAATTTTGATTAAAAGTAAAAATATAAATGTTTTTTGATTTCAAATTATAATAAATCAAATTAATCATAATTATCTATTTCAATGAAACCAACAATATAACAAAAAAATATAATATAAATTCTTTTTTTTTTAATGACACCAACACAATCTTTATCATAGAAAAAGTTGTTATTTAAGGGTATAATTGGGATAATAAAAAAGTAAGTATAAATATACTCGTCTAGTTTGTACACTTTTTAAATGATAAGAAAAAAACTGAACGTTTGTGTTTGTTACACTTTTATTTTAATATTTAAATTTATTGTTATCTATTTGTTACATGTGTTATTTGTATTGTAAATTAGAGGTATTTTTGGAAAGAAAAATTCAACCCAAAAATGTTGAAAGGGGTAGTTTTCTTTATATATATATATAGGGTTGCTAACTTACATCCACCTAAAAACACTAAGGTGCAAGTCAGCAAGTAGGGGTGGGAATAGGCTAGGCCGAGTTAGGCTTTGCAAGGCCTGAGCCTGGCCTGCCAATTTTTTTGAAGGCCTAAGCATGGCATGTGGCCTATCATAGGCTTACTTTTTAGGCCCGAGTCTGGCCTTCTGAAAGCCTGATACGCACAACTAGCCTATTTAAAGACCTATTTCTTATGAACATCTTTAAATAAGCAACGCGGTCTAAGTTTAAATAGACTAGAGAATTAATATATCAATTAGATTAAACTCTCTTTTGATAATCAACATGAGTTTTTACGGAGTTTAACTATATATTCTATCATATTTCAATTCTAATTTATGATAATACATTTAAATATACAAAAAATTAATGTGTGCTAATAAACTTAAATCACTGAAAAGGTTAACAAATTTTTATTTTTGATTCAAAAGTACAAAATATAATATAAATAATAAATAATATTATACATATTTACTTAAATAGGCCGACCTAATAGGCCTAAGAGTCTTTTTGAATGGCATGTGGCCTGACCTTTTAAGCTAAATAAGCTTTTAAAAAAGTCTAGGCCTTCTCTGTTTAAGAAAAAAGCCAGGCCTGGCCTGACCTATCGTAGGCTAAGCCGTAAGCCCTGTAGGCCGGCCTGACCTATTTTCATCCCTATCAGCAAGCTATACCCACCTAAAATTATTAAGGTGCAAATTAGCAACCTACACCCACGTGATTATTTACACTCATTTTTATAAGTATTATTAAGGTGCAAGTTAACAATCTTCACTAATTTACACCCACTTTCATCATTTCAAATATTGTTTCCTTAAAAGTTTGTCATTATTACATGTTTTATACCTTAAACATGTTATTGTCTTTTTTGTTTCTTTTTTTAAGGATCTTTTTTAAGCTAGTTACAAAATTGCCCTTCTATTTAAAATTAATTAGAATATAAACAAAAGAGTGTTTAGTAAATTATAAGTGGGTGCAACTTTGCTAACTTGCACCTTAGTATTTTTAGGTGGATATAAGTTATCAGTCTCGATATATTATATATATATATATATATATATATATATATATATATATTAATTAAGTTAAAGGACGACAAATGTAATTTTGTTAAATTAATATGACGTTAAAATCAATAGATATGAAAGGGAATATAAATTTCTATAATTCAAGCACAATATCTTAATCTTAATACATATCACTTATAAGTCAAGGTACATGTCATGGTAGTGGAGAAGTGACAAAATTTTACCCTTGGGCAATGGTATGCATACTTTTGAGATTTTTGACTGGTTAAAGTAATTGTTTTTACCTACATACGTCACAAATGTGAAAGATTTATGTATAAGCTCGTGCACAACTGTATGCTATTTCGTTTTTGGCTCAAGAGATTATAAATAATCTAGCTAACTTTAATTGTGGATGCCACGAATGAACTTTGTTAAAAGTATTGAAACCTAGATGCAACGATTGAGGCATGAAAGAACAAAGCACATGACGTTTTTGATTCCCCTCTAGTTACCAAGTACAATCAAGCAAATATTAAATACCAATTAGGAAGAGGGGTTTACTTTATCAATTAGAAAGAGAGGTTACTTTGATATCTCTAATAAAATATTATTTAGACACTGGTGTTTTGAATTAAATATTAGAATTTCTTTGATCCGCATGCTTCGGGTTCGAGATCCGCTACTAGTTTTAAAAGAGATAAATGTAAATTTGATTGTAAATGTTCTCTGACTTTACCGTCTTTCATACTTTAGATTAAGACACAAACATTCACTCTAAATTTCTTCTTAAAAAAATAATAATTAGGATTCCCTTCAAAATAAATATTAGAACATGTTCTTTTGTTTTTCCCCCCAAATTATAATAAATAAGATCGATAATAAATTTTGGTGATAAAAAAACACGATTTTGAGAGATAGTGGGATAAGTGGTATGAACTTTGATTTTAACCGTGCCTTTAATGGTCTTCATGGTACGATTCTAAATTCTGAGTGGGATAAGTGGTATGAACTTTGATTTTAACCGTGCTTTTGATGGTCTTCATGGTACGATTCTAAATCCTGATTTTAGCAATTTTATTAGGAAGGACACCATCCCTCCTATAAAGCACAACATATTTTGATGAGCGTCCTTATTAGTAAAAGTGTTCGGGATATAGAAGTGAAGTTTGACATGACCACAAGACAAAAAGTAGTTTTTGGATGTTTGCAAGCAACACATGCTCGATATTTTCATCTAATTATCCATATTGATGGGTTAGGCCAGCATATGTCACCAATAGAGTATTGTACTATTATCATATATCGCCTTATGGTTCCATTATTTTGAATTGATGAGGTGTCCCTCTTTGCCATAAGGCTTGTCTGGATACCTTTCGGGAGCACAAAGTTCATTGTAAGGAGCTTCCCGACTTCAAATAAAGGCACAACTTTGTTGAGGATATTCTTTTTGATATATTTAAACGGGCGAATATCTGTGAAGAAGGAGGCAACCCTAAAATTCTTAGGCCATCATATCTTCTGGTGTACGAGTGGGTAGGAGAGAAACTTGCTTGTGTGGATTTGGTTGGGGTCTCCCCGACTTGTGGGATTGGGTACTGCGGTTTTTGTTGTGGGGCAAACATGCCTCAAAACCGCTTTAAGAAAAGTGGCCAAATATTAGAAAATGTGTTGTGGACAATCGACATTCTTTCGTATCATTTGTGTTTGACAAGCAACATAGGTTGTTGACCTTTTACAAAGAGTTTAAAGAGTCATGCATAACAATTAATGTGATGTTACCTAGGTCTATAGACATTGTATTTAAGGGGATTGATTTTGTCATCTTGAAAGGATTAGCGGTGGAGCTTGTTGCGAGCTTGCCTCCCATTTTTGTATAAACTATAATTTATACAAAAATAAAACTAAGAATGTGAATGCTATGATATTATGAACACTTACTTGTATATGATTGATTAATTGCTTGACTTTGAAGAAATTTATTGCAGGGTTGATTTATGAGAATTTTGAGGGAGTTTGATTGTGTTTCGAAAAAGTGTGGGAGGTTGTTGTTTTGTTTTGGAATATGATTAAAACACAACAGTAGTTAACTGTCGCTGATTCTCTCAAAAAAAAAACTGTCGCTGACATTGAGCGAATGACATTTAACTGCTGATGGCTTAAGTGAACGGTGGTTAACTACCGTTGGGGAGGGGGTAAAAAAACGTCATTTTGGAGTGCGTGAGAGCAAACCTAGGGTGCCTAAAGAGCAATTTTCATGAAATAAGTTGCATAATATTGGCCCTCAATAAATGTTAACCTGTATCACGGCCCAGTTGCTTTTCTCACATAAATTGCTAAATACACTCTTGACTCAAAATAAAAGAGTACATGTTGTCACACCTCCTGAAAAAAGAAGAAGAAGATTACTATCTAAGTGACAAATTGGTAAAAAGAAATGGCTAAATTAAATTGTACTTGATGTTGTTGGAAAAGAGACACTCTAACTGTCTAACATTGCATATCCAATGAAAAATAAACTGTCTAACATAGAGTCTCATATAAATATATAAATTAAATCCAAGACTATTAAATAATATATAAAGCTTGAGTGCACAGTCCAAGTAATCCAGATATTCTTGGACTTAATTAGCACCTACCAACTTGAATTAAAATACACATGAATTGGAATGCATGATATTGGACCTCATAGATGCAAACAACATCTTTCAATCTTGGTCGTTGATTTAAAAAATATGTACATCCTATGGTTATTGTAGACTGTAGTATATAGTTTTAATGCACCATTTTCTTCATATAAAGAACTAAACTCCCCTCTACTTCTAAGAAGTTATTTTTGGACATTAAATTTTTTGATGTTAAATACAATTTTATTTAAATTTGAATAAGTTGTAGAAGATAAAAAGTGAGAGATAGTGAATACTTTGTAGACCTCTTTTTTGTTGAGTTTAGTGGTGATGCACAACGGTTTACGGTTCAATGAAAGTTCGTCAAATTACTATATGATCCCCTTATTACTGTTTAATAGACTTTTATTAAAAAATTTAAAATAGAAACTTTATCTTTGAGAGTCGTACATTCAACACAATGAAGCAAAAAAAAATAACTTTATCTTAAGAATTGTACATAAAATTTATTAACTATTTTTATTTTTAAATCCTTATCAAATGCCCTAAGACACCTTATCATCACCCTTATTTTAAACCTTACATATATGAGAAGAAAATGCAAGCATGGAAACTATTTTGAGATATAACTTATTGTATTGAAACTCCTCTTATGAATGATATGCTATAAACACTTTTATTTATTAAAAAAAAATGCAAGCATGGAAAGAACACGTTTTGAAGGTGGAAATGTGGTTTATAACAGTTACTCAAAACGAGGAAAAAATTACTTAATTAATCACAGAAAAAAAAGGTTACAGAATCTGGTCCCCACCTTTTTCCTTTCTCTTTTGTTCAATATTTTATCCATTCTTTTGTTAGGGTTTTATAAAATATTTTCTGTCACATTTTGAGTGCTGAAAAACCATTCAAAAATTCAACTATACTATATGAGCTATGAAATCAGCACACAATCTCTCTCTCTTCAATTGCTTTTTTTATAAAAAAGAAAATATGTAAAAAGAGATAGTGATAGTTGTGAGTTAGATAATGAATTAATGATAATGATGATGATGACATATCTTATATAATATTAATTCTTGAAGGGTATTATAATCTCTAAACACACACCTTAATTATTTACTTAACCACTTATTTTCCTAACAAATGGAGTATGCCTCCATGTTGAATCCATCTTAATGGCTTCCTTCTATCACCTCAAAAACTTCACTATCTTTCAACTTCACATGTCTTTCATACATTAATTAACATGGATTAGAGTTATATTAACTCAATGTCTTAAGTAAATGGCTTTTTATTCTCTTCACTTTGTGATTTATCCATTCACCCTTTTCATTTCTTAGTAAACATGGACAAACCATGAAGAAATCAACTTTTTCTTAATCTTGGCATGTTCAAGCTCATCATGTGAAGTCTTCTAGGTAAGTATCTTTTTCAATGATATTCATGATATTTTTATTTTGCATAGCCTTAACCAAGTACATTGAATTATTTGAGTTCATCTAACGACACAAACACTTGTGAGACTGGTTGACGTGTTCATGAGATGTTATCATGAACATAGATGATTTCCATAAACTTTTTAGGATAACTGATGAAGATATCTTATAGAAATAGATTATACATAAACACTTATATGATAAGAGTATGTTATAAGTGTTTAAGTTTTTTATTTATCTAAATAGGGTAAAAAATCGATTGAGAAATAAATTTTACTATGATTTAAAAAAAATGTAACCGCGATTGGACCGTGACATCAAGATTTATGATGTCTTAGTGTGGTCATGATTGACCACACTTAATTTGCAATGTTTATTTGACTCTAATTTATTATTTTATTATAGTTTTCAAAGAATTGAAAATGATTGGTTAATTAGTGTCTTTAAATGTGTTTAGTCTTTTGTTACAATAATATTTGGTCAAGCCAATTAAACACTCATTATGTATTCAATATCTGATTGAGTGAGACAGCAATGTTTAGTTTAATCCATGAAAATGACATTAGTTTTTCATTTTCAGTTTAGGACATTTCTAACTGTCATTAATGTCTGTTACTTCATTTTTAGTAACACAAATTTATGTTACTTCATTCTTGGTAACACAAACTGTTTTAGTTCATTATTAACTATAGGCATTGAGTATCTTATACTTATAACATAAATTTCAATCTAATTTTAGTAACTGTTTTTGCAGATACTTAGCAATAGGGTGTGAACTGTGAAGCCTTTTGTTCATCAAAACATTCAAAGAAAAAGAATTTTTTTTTGCATAAAAATGAGTTATAGTGTGTCTAGTAAAAGATCATTACCTATGTGGAGTTTCATTGGTAGTGGAATTTACAGAAATTCACCAAATTCCTCCAATGAAAATTTGAGAATTCTACAATTGTCATTGTCACTTTCTAGTGACAATGGTTCCTCCTCAGGTCAAGAACCGCAGGATGCAGATTATGTTCTACCATTACCATGTCTCAGTGATGAACTAGAGACAATGATATTGGCAAGGTTTCCAATTTCAAAACACTGGAAAATGTGTTGCTTAAACAAGAAGTTTTTGAATCTAATGAAGAGTGGTGAAATCTATAAGATAAGGAGAATGATAGGGTTGAAAGAACCATCAGTTTTTATGTTAGCAAGTGGTGGTGAAAGGAATTGGTGTGTGTTTGATGGTCAATTCAAGTCATGCAGGAAATTACCTATTATTCCATCTGATTACATATTTGAAAATGGTGAAAAAGAGTCCTTTTCTGCAGGCACACATTTATTTGTTTCAGGTATGTATCATTGCTGCAAGTGTCGAAAACGACTAGAATTGAGTAATTGGTTATTTTAGTTCTTGAATGTATCGAAATTACAAGAGCATACAAGAATGTTTCTTTTATGGGTCATGCTAACCGGTGTCTTCTCGGGGCATTGGTTAAGGATACCAAAAAAGAAAGTTATTACTGAAAACGGAAACTTTTTGTCTTTTTATGGATTGATTACACAATTTCAATTTAATAAATACTAAATAAATTCCTTTTTTAGTATCTTTAACCAGTGCCCCATGGGCACCGGTTAGCATTTCCCTTGTATTCGTTAGTTTGGTCTTTACATGTGTCTTTCGTCGGTTAGTTTAGTTTTCAGATGCGTCTTTCGTTGGTCGGTTTAGTCTATGCATGGAAATACTAACAGAAGGCACACTCATGAATAATTTTTTTTGTAATTTTGATAGATTCAGGGATTATATCGAGGCAAACACACACATTTAAGGAAGACAGTGACGATTAGTCCTTGAATGAGTGATGGTGTCACTATAAAAACACATCTGAATGTGTCTTCTATTAGTCGTTTTTATCCTCGTATGTTTCTTTCGTATGCTAGTTTGATACTCACATATGTTTTTTGTTAGACGGTTTGGTTTATGAAATTACTAGCAAAGACACACATAGATGTTAGTTTTTTTCTCCTCAAATGCAAATTTCATGAGCCGGTTTGGTCCATTAAATCCCTAACAAATAGACACATTCGTGAACGTTTGTTTGGTCTTCATATATATCTTTCGTTAGTTTGTGTGGTCTACAAGTTACTAATAATCGGCACACTTAGGGATGATTTTAGAATTTTGATAGATTCGAGGACTATAGTGGCACCGCCTCACACATTCAAGATCAAAATGACATTTTTTCACACAATATTATTCTTTCTTTAACAAATCAATTAACAGGTATGGAGATTGATGGAGCAGTTATATGGCGTTATGAACTAACAACAAATGAATGGTTCAAAGGTCCATCAATGATAATGCCAAGGTGTGTCTTTGCAAAAGCTTCATGTGACAATTTTGCTTATGTTGCTGGTGGACTTGAAACAAAAAACTACATTGAAGTTAACACGAACCAAACATGTTTGAATTCAGCTGAAAAATACAATTCTGAAAACCAAACATGGAAAAAACTCCCAAACATGAACCAAAAGAGAAAATACTGTTCAGGTTGTTACTTGGACAACAAGTTTTATGTAATTGGAGGACAAGATGAAAACGATAACAATTTAACATGTGGCGAGTTTTTCGACGGAAAGACCAACAAGTGGAATTTGATTCCTAACATGTTGAAGGATATTGTTCTTTCAAGTTCAAGATTACCACCTCTTATAGCTGTTGTTAACAATGAATTGTACACACTTGATGCTTCAACAAACGAGGTAAAGGTTTATATGAAAGGTAGTAACTTGTGGAAGAAGTTAGGGTTTGTTCCTGTTAGAGCTGATAACCAAGTTGGTTATGGTGTGGCATTCAAATCTTTGGGAAATGAATTGCTTGTTATTTGTAAAAAATTGATGAAGATTTATAAGTGTTTTCCTCATCCTGATTTGGAGGTTTTGGAGTGGAAGCAAATTGTGTGTGGTAGTGGAAATCTTAACTCTTATATTCACAATTGTGCTGTGATGTTGACTTGAAAACTTTGAAGTATGAGTTTTATGGATCAAGTAGTTGTTGGTTGGAAATAAAACTCTATGAAATAAAGTAAGAAAAGTTGAAGGTTAGTGTGAAGTTGTCTTTGTTTTTTATTTTGATGAATAAAAGTTTAGGCAAGTTTGATCCTTAAGTGTTCACTAAGGTCAAAGAAAGCCCGAAGGTTAAGAGAAAGCTAGCAGATGCACTTACATATGATATTACCTATCAATAAGGTCTCACACGACAGTAAGATTTGAACTCAGGTCATTGTGAGATTTGAGCTAATTTTCTTACCGATTGAATCAACTTTCTTAAACTGATTTCTCTTTGCTTGAAGTTTTTGTTATTTAATGTTTCTAGTAAGCCTTTATTGTTAAAAAGTTTCTAGCAAGCCATATGGTTTCATTTCATGGAACTACTTGATCATCATTGGCTTAGTAATCAAGCTTGTTCATGTATCTTGTTATTTTATCCTTAATGTAAAAGTGTTCTATTTTGATCTTCCCAATTTCTTTATTTACAGGTTTATATCGCAATTAAAAAGTTTTTAATATAATTAAAGATTACCCTAAACTCAAAATAAAGAACAAATAACATGTGAAGATTGACTTGATAAGGAGTTGATTCAATTGTAAGATTGTGTATCAACTTTTGTTGTCAATGTATGAATCTGAGTGATTTAGTAAGCACCTATGTAAATGTTCATTGAACCTTGAGGCATATTCTGATATTGATGAGTTCCATGTTCCAACTCATCTAAACTTTTTTACATAAAAATAAATAAAGAACAAATAAACAAAGAGTTAAATAAGTTTTTGTTCCCTATAAAATTTTCAAATTTCTCTTTAGTCCCTCTAAAAGATTTCTCCAATTTTTGGTCCTCCAAATATTTTTCGTCTCAACTTTTGATCCTTGCTTTTAAGTAAGATCATGTGTACCCTTCATATTTTTGAATGAGTTTTACAAGTAATTTTAGAATATTATAAGAATCTCTCTAAATTTTTTATAACTAAACATGATTAAATATGATTATTTAAGCACCAAAAATATAAAAAAGGCTTAATTGTAGTTTTGGCCCCCTAAGTATCACAATCTTGCGATTTTGGTCCTTTAAGAAAATATAAATTCACACGTGGCACCTCACTTTAAGTGATGTGGTTGCCACATATGCATTGACTTGGTCAAAATTGGTCTAGGGGGCCAAAAGTGCAAAAGGAGGTAAACTTATGGGGTTGATTTGTTATTGTTTTTTATAGGGGCTAAAATCGCAAGATTGTGATACTTAGGGGGTCAAAACTACAATTAAGCCTATAAAAAAATCACATTTAATTAATCTCTAATTAAAAAATTCGATACTCTTGTCAAGAGATAATTCTATAATGTACTAAACTTGACGACACATGTCTTTATTAAATTTTGAGTGATACACATGAATTGACTTAAAAACAAAGACCAAAAGTGATGACAAAATATTTGAAAGATAAAAAATTGAATTTTTTTTTTGGAGAGAGTAAAGGCAAAATTTGAAATTTTTTTAAAGAATAAAAACTTATTTAACCCAATAGAAAATGAATAACAAACAAATGTCTAAGAATGATAAAATGTTTTAAAAAAATGTTAAAGAATGGCCCGAATGAATTGATTAATGAAGCAAATATAAAACTAATTTGTTGGAAAGTTGTAAATTCAATTTTATAAAGTTTTGAAATTGTTGTTTGAAATGTAAAACTCCTATTTTGTAACTTTTTAACCAATTCATGTGAGTTTACTCTGTTAAAAGAGATATTGTACTATTATACTATTAGCTTGTTTGAATGTGCGGTGGAAGCAGCTTTCTCACGTCCTAAGGAAAAAAATTGTTGTAATTCGGAAAAGCTACTATATATAGCTTCATTGCAAACGTGGTTTTTACCGTAATTTTGCCTTGATGTGAAAATGGTACCGCAATCAAACACATACTAAATACTATATAGATATCGGAATACAAACCATATATATCACACATATTAATCTTAAGGGATGAATTTCTAATAACTCAACAACTTGACAAACAAAACTTTTCAATTAATATCCATGAGACACTAATTAACCCAATGTTTTAAAACATGTTTTTAATTTTTTTATTTTATTTTAGGGAAAAACATTATAATTTTATTACATTTGGATTTGGTTAGAACATTCACAACCTGTTTTGTTAGAACTAAAAACGACACCGTTTCAAAACCAAACCATTCAGAACTAAACGCTTCACACTGACTCAAAACTTTGACCCCATTTTCCAAACCCTAGCTAAAGCTTCACCATCTTCATCTTCCTCAAAATTCATCTCTTTCTCTCTCTAAATCTTCACTCTCTCTCTTCAATTTCCTCAATTCACCTCTTTCTCTTCTCTATTTTCACACTTCAAACCGTAATTCATCTTACCCTTTGTTTCTCTCTCTTCACCACCAAACCCTAATTCACACAAAAAATCACATTTTTCAACTCTTCATGGCTTCTTCTTCAATCAGTGGATCTTCCTGAATCCAGATCGAGGTAAACATTACTTGATTTAGAATCAAAATCAGTAATTTTGGTTCTCTCCATTTTGGTAACAGAATTTTTACGAAGTAGTTTTCACACTTGAATTTGTTATGATTTAGGTACCCTTTTGGTCTATGATTGATTATATTGGATAAAGTTAAGATTTTTTCATCTGGGTATTGAAGATTTGAATTTTAGGGTTTTGATCCTTTTGTTGATTAGATTTGGATAGTGATGTCTGTGAACAATAATAACAATTCTAAAGGCATTGGTGCCTCTTCATCATCCTTTGGTAATGCTGGAATGCCCTCTAATTCTATGTCTACAAACCCTGTTTTTTCACAAGCCCAAGCCCAAGCCCAGGCTCAGGCCCAGGCTCAAATGGCTGCTGGTTTTCAGGGGCAGTTTCCACAGTCACAAGCCCATGCTATAGTTCAAGCACAAAATAAGGCTCAGGTTCAAGCTCAGGCTCATGCACAAGCTGCAGCAGTAGCTCATGCTCAGCTGCAGGCTCATTTGCAAGCTCAAGGGTTGAGTCTTAATCAGAATCAGGTTGGTGGATTAGGGAATTTAGGGGTTTCGTCGTCGTCGATGTCTACGCCTGGGAGTGGTAGTGCGAAACGTGGTCCTTTGAAACCACCTATGAGGCCGATTGGATTTTCGCCTCAGAATAATTTCTCACCGTTGAGACCGATGGAACTAACGCCTGCTGCTGCACGGAGGAAGAAGCAGAAGCTTCCTGAGAAACCAATGCAGGAAAGGGTGGCTGCTATATTGCCGGAATCTGCTCTTTATACACAGCTTCTCGAGTTTGAGTCTCGTGTGGATGCTGCACTTTCTAGAAAGAAGGTTGATATTCAGGAAGCGTTGAAAAATCCACCTTGTATTCAGAAAACTCTTCGTATTTATGTATTTAACACTTTTGCGAATCAAATTCGCACGATACCTAAGAAGCCAAATGCTGAGCCTCCGACGTGGACACTGAAGATAGTTGGGAGGGTATTGGAAGATGGTGTTGACCCTGATCAGCCGGGAGTAGTTCAGAAGTCGTCACCGATGTATCCAAAGTTCTCGGCTTTCTTTAAAAAAGTAATCATTACTTTGGATCCGAGGCTATATCCCGAGAACAACACTATTGTGTGGGATAGTTATCGATCACCTGCTCCTCAAGAAGGTTTTGAAGTGAAGAGGAAAGGGGATAAGGAGTTTTCGGTGAATATACAGTTTTATATGAATTATGCACCTGAGAAGTTTAAGCTTTCACCAGCATTGACGGAAGTTCTTGCTATCGACGTTGATACTCGTCCAAGAATTATTGCTGCAATATGGCACTATGTGAAGGCTAGGAAACTGCAGAACCCTAGCGACCCTTCTTTTTTTCACTGTGATCAGCCTCTTCAGAAAGTATTTGGGGAAGAAAAGGTGAAGTTCACAACAGTTTCGCAGAAAATATCACCACATTTGTTCCCTCCACCACCTATAGTTGTGGAGCATCAGATCAAACTATCGGGGAATAGTCCAGCTGGGAGTGCTTGTTACGATGCGATGATTGATATTCCTTTTCCTATTCAAAGGGAGTTGTCTGCACTATTGGCAAATGTGGAGAAGAACAAAGAGATTGAAACATGTGATGAAGCGATATGTGGAATCATTAGAAAAATCCACGAGCATCGTAGGAGACGAGCATTCTTTCTTGGTTTCAGTCAATCTCCAGTAGAATTTATTAATGCCTTGATTGAATCTCAAAGCAGGGATCTGAAAGCTGCAGCTGGAGAACCTAGTCGCAGTGCTGAAAAAGAGCGCCGAGCAGATTTTTTCAACCAACCATGGTAAGCTTTGAGAACTATCTCTGCTCATTTTTCTGTCCTCCATTGTTTTATTTTATTTTATATCTTATTTTTTGCTTGGCTCGTTTATTTGCTACCATCTTTGATTGCAAATTAATTCATCATCGTCTGCTGGAGTTGATTGTGATTGACCCGAAATCAGATATAATTTAGAATTGTCATTATAGCTCTGATCAACAGTCCCCTTCCATATACTGTCTTAGTTGATGATGATTTATATATAAACCTCGTATATATGTTAGTTGGACTGTTGGATTTATGCGCCTATTTTCATCTCATGTGGCCCAATGTTGTCAAATATTGTACTATGTTGTTATAGCATAGTGAACAAATCATGATTATTCTTCTATATGTATGCTATTTGGCAAAGTATTGGCAAATGTTGGCGCTGTAGTGTATTGTGGCGGAATTTGAACAAACCGCCTTTTTCTAAGATCTGCAGTTGACAACACTGATATGACCATGATATGATAGGATTTCATTTCAAATGTTTTAAAATGCATGGTTGTCTTTTCTTCTGTGCAAATTCCAGCTATAACAAGCTTGAATCAATGTGTTCGTATTTCCTATGTTTTATGGATACATTTTACTATTAAGTATTGACTATATCAATTACCATTCACTGAAAAAATTCATATATTGTTTGACAACATGAGTAGGGTTGAAGATGCTGTTATTCGATATTTGAATCGCAAACCAGCTGCAGGAAGTGATGCTCCAGGAAGCACATGATACCTAGAGAAGTCCTGGTGCTCCTTATTTTGAAATCATTCATCCTTTTATGCTATGCATTTCAATATAAATCAAGGGAATTCTTAAGTAAGCTAGTTTTCCATCTTCCATGCCGTATCTGTGAATACTGCTCCATAGCATATGGATCCTGTGAGCACCGCAACTAGTTGCAGTGCTGATAATTTATCAGATTGTTAGGAGAAAGATGGTAGCATCATAGTTTCATGTTTCTGTAGTTGTTGTAGTAGTCCACAATGGTGGATTCTTTGATTACTTTGACATCATGAAAAAATTGTATTAGGAAGGATTAATTTGTGTACAATATCTTGGGCTGTCTTGTTTGTGACACAACACAGGTGAAGAGAAAAACTTGTGCTGTATGCCATGATTGTGTTACAATCAAATCTGTGATCTGTTGAAGTATGTAGTAATGTTATGAAAATAATAATACATATAAATTTGAGCTTCTTTTTTCAATGCACCATCAATACCTGTTGTAATAGTTCTGTCTGCATTTTTAATAAACAATTAAATATTCAAATTCAATATACCATCTGTAGCCTTTTTTTTATTCAAATAAGATGTTACAAAGACTACAATCCAACAATAAAACCTTCCTCTCAACATATTTGGAGAACCTTCAACTTCTGCTATTTTCTAGGCACTTAGATCTATTTCCATCTTTCAACATTCAGCAAGCCCAAAATATGCATGAAGTTTCTTGTTGGAACTATATTCCTCAAGAAGTGGCACACAGATTTCGACTAAATTCTTTCAAGTTTCAAATATATGCAAACAAATTAAACCACTCTCAAAGCAATTGAGACACTAAAAGTTGTTTGCTGAGTTATCCAACATGCAAAACTTTAATTCTTTTAACTTACTTCTAACTAAATATCATTATTATAACAAAAGCATTATCAAATTCAAAATACATTTCATTATGACTCTCAAAACTAGCATTTGGTATGCAGCAGATAGAATAAAACAGAATAATTCTCTTTGGTTTCACCTCTCTGATAGAACCAAAACACCTCACTTTTTACTTTTGACAACAAGTCCAGTTCTGATTAATTTCTAAGTTATATATCAAACATAAATCAGAGTACATATGCATTACATATATCATTCTCATCATTCCAACAGCCTCGACTTTCCAAGTTTCCAACAACTATTCTCAACTCTTATTAGAAACAAATTCTATTAAAAAAAATTAACCACATTGCATTACTCAAATATTAACATGTAGGTTCAAATTCAAAATATTAATATAGCATTACTCAAATAGTTGACATATAGGTTCAAATTCAAAGTATTTATATAGCATACTAAAATAGAATACATACATATATCATATTCAATTTATATTACAGCCTTGACTTAACAAACAACTACTCTCCAGTTCAGCAAATTCTGATCATTCTATAAACAAAAAACATAACTCTAGGCACATTGCATTACTCAAGCACCGACACTTCTAATCGAAGGCGTATCCGGTGTCTAAAATTGGCGTGATACTGACACATGTGATTACATTCAATTTTGTGATTTTGTCAAAATTATTATTTGTGTGTGTCTATATATGTGTCAGTGCTAAGTTTATATCATAAAATTCAAAAGCTATATAGCACAGCACTTATACTTCATATCAAAGGACACTCTGTCAATATGGTCATTTAAGCTTGTCGTTAAGAGAAAACATCTCACAACATAACTCAGAATGGATTGTGTCACCGATTTAATTAAAACATCATGACCTAATGATGATATCAATTTCTCCTTCCATGCTTTCATTTTCTTCCAAACTCGATCCTAACCAAAATCAAAAACATGTTGCTTCGATCTTCCAACAAAGGACGGAAGTCCCAAGTATCTTGATTGTTACTCTTAGGAAGACATTGGAACAATAAAATCATTTTACGATGCTAACATACTCTTTATTGAAACCAATAATATTTGTTCTATGTTACTCATGCACAGCCCAACGTTAGAATTTTAGGATCCAAGACACCCATTTTCAGCCCAAGGTATGGCTATATATGTTCATCTATCTTCGAAGTTCGATCTTGAATCTTCACTTCGTTAGATGTCTTGCTTACCATGTTTGAGTTCCTCTTGAAGATTGTGGATGCAATAATCTCACATGGTCATTTTCTAAGAGAATGCAGTGTACAACATTCCATTATTGGTGAACCTTCACATTTAGATTACGACATTGAGCTCCACGTAAACCACAATAACTTCTTGACAAAAAACACTATAGAGCCAAGGTTTTAAATTATGGTCACATCACGATCTAATACAGATAGTTAGAACTAACTACCTAGATAACTTGTGGAACAAGTTATCTCTACAACTAACTCTTATTTTCCTTTATTTCTTCATTATGCAATAACTGTTATTCAAAACTCAAAAGTATAATAAGATTCAAAGAGAACTAGTCACCATATAGAGTTATATGAACTCTTTGAACAAACTCTGCATCATATATATATCCACACAGACAATAACATGCAGCAATAATAAGGTAATTTGAATCTGGTTGCCTATGATGTTTAATTTTTAAGGAAAATCTCTACATGTTTGATATTATAACTATTGCAACCATCTTTTTAATTTTTTTTGTTTAAACAAAATCAGGTATCAACAATGATAAAGTCCACAAGGAAAACAATGCCAAAAAAGATATCAACAAAAATGAAGACCATCCCCATCTAGACGAAAATAGAATATGTGATGCTTTGTCTCCTCTAAATTTGTAAGCAGATTGAATATCTGTCCGTCTTTTCGCTAGTAGAATATAAAATACTTGACAAAATAAAAAATCAAACATGATAATTTCTCCTAAGAACATATATGATTCTAAAAATGTAAACCTATAACTCACCTCCAAGTCCAGGCTAAGAATTAAAAAACTAATTTTACTATGGTGCAACTAAACTTGGTAAATAATCCTTAGTATAGAGCCAAAGCTTATTCATGGTCATGGGAATTTCAGAATTGTCTTCATGGTTATACAAAGTTGTTACTTGCAATCTTCCTTCCACCGATTCAATAAGGAGCAAATAATCATTCTTAGAAGTGCCTAATGGTGGTAAAATACATTCTTCATCAATTCGAAGAGCATAACTAAGTTTCAACAATTGAGTCCAAGAACTTTCAACCCCATACTCATTCATTTGCCATAAAAGAAATTGAGTTCTTTCGACATCGTCATAAGAGAAACATTAACGATCTTTCAAAATCCCAAGACTTGGCATAGCTCGGCAACGACCAACACGGCGGGCTTGATCAAAACAAGAAGGCAGAGACAATTGTTTATATGTTTCATTACCTAGATCAAGTGAAACAATATAAACAGGAATCCTCCAATCATAATCAAAATTTGAAGTTGCAAACCAATTAATAGTACCATTTAAATACATTCCAGGATTTATTGTCAAAATACCAAAACCGGGGAAATTTTGAATATTTCTCCAACAATTATCACGTTTGTTGTAAACATTTACCTCGGATTTTGATGAATAAGTCTTGAAATTCACAACTACCACCTTGTAAGTGTCCGATAAGCTATCGTAACCAAACCCAAACATATCATGAGGGGGGCAACGCCATGACCATGACCTAGAATGAACTAAAAGACTTGCTTTATAGGAGTGTGACTTGGTTGAAGGGTTCCATAGACAAACTAAATATTTTGTACCAGGACGCTTGATAGCAATCAAACAAACCAAACCGTCACAAGAACCAACAACCTCATACTTTGATTTCAATCTGAAACCAAAATCAAAATCTTTAACAATTGTGGATAATGATACATCATCATTGACTAAAGAAAAAGATTTAAGGTAATCAGTGAATTTGATTAGTAGGTTAGTATTTTTTTGTGACCTTTGTAGGTGGTATTTCACAAAAGTTTGATTTGAGATTAAGGATTCAAAATACTTGGACAAGCATTGGAATCGAATAAGGGATTTCAATGGAAGCCGTAAGAATATTTCAATTGCAATATCCTCACAGATGAAGGTTTGTGGTTGTGTCATGTTGATGCCGCTAGTTTTGAGTTTTGGTTAATTCTACGATGCAATTTGAAGTCTAGCTTGATTGTTCCAAGTATTTAACCACAAAACGCTATATTGTTGTATCTATACTATATATAAAAACACCTTTTTCAACTCGGCTGTATTTTTTCTTTTCAAAAATACCCTCAATTTTCAATACATGTAACAAATAGATAAGAATAAATTTAAATATTAAAAAAATATAACAAATACGATATGATTATATATATATATATATATATATATATATATATATATATGTTTTACTTTATTATTTAGTGTAACAAACTAGATCAGTATATTTGTACATACCTTTTCATTATCTCAATTATACTCTTAAACAACTTTTTATATAATAAAGATTTTTGTTCGTGTTGCTAAAAAAAAGTATCTAAATTCTTTTTTGTTGTTATATTTTTTGTGTCATTGAAATAGATAATCATGGTTAGTTTGGTTTGTTATAACTTGAAAACAACAAACATTTATATTTTTAGTTTTAATTTTAATCAAAATCAAAATTTCATTAAAGAACATCGCTCATAATTTTCAAACGTTAACGTAATAAAAAGAGCGGAAAGACGGGCACGTGAGTACCCGTCTTTTTGCTAGTTAGGTTTTAACAATTAATTCCAAAAAGTTCAATTTTCTCACCGAAAGCTATATAACACCGACACACTTCAGATCAAAGACATGCATGTCAAAGTAAGTGTTCAGTTAACACTAATACTTAGTTACATTCAATCAGATTCATTTTCTTAAGTTGTTACGCGTGTCTAAGTGCAAGTGTTTGTGTCAGTGCTTCAAAGACAACAGCTACTCTCAAATTTCGACAAATTATTATCAAATTATACCCATCATAAATGTTTAATCTTAACTTCAATATGGTCAGTCAAGCCTGTCGTTAAGTGAAATCTTCTAACAAATGAGGGAAGACCCAAGTACTTTGCTTGTGTCTCGACAACCTTAAAATAAATCCACCTTTGGAAATCAGTTTTTTTGGAACATTTCTGGAGACTATTAGGAAGACAGTGGAACAATAAAATCATTTTACGATGCTAACATGCTCTTATTGAAAGGGTAGGCTCAGATATTGACTGATGACAAATTTCTATTAATAATTTAATAGCAAATCATCAGTATCTTGAAACCAATAATATTTGTTCTATGCTACTCTTGCCCAGCCCAACGTTCGAATTTTAGGATCCCAAGACACCCATTTTCATATCTCTATGATTCTTACCACCTACAGAGATTGATAAATGCAGGATATGACTATGATCATCTATCTTCGAAGTTCGACCTTAACTCTTCATTTCGTTAGATGTCTTGCTTACCATGTTTGAGCTTCTCTTGTAGACTGTGGATGCAATAATTTCACATGGTTGTTTTCTAAGAGAATGTAGTGTACAACATTCCACTGTTGGCGAGCCTTCATATTTAGATTACGACATTGAGCTCCACGTAAATCACAATAACTTCTTGACAAAAAACCCTATAGAACCAAGGTTTTAAATTATGGTCACATCGATATCTTTGAGTTTTAGGAGGGTCGAGGTCTAATACAACTAATGCAACTTTAGTCGCAATGACCGCTGATTGAAACATCAAAACCTTTATGTTGCAGCTCAAATATTTTGAATTGATCTTATATTCTTTCCTGCTATGGTTCCAAAGACTTGCACACTTTGAAAATTTAGATTTTTGTATTCATTTAAATTTTCTATTTTTAGTGCTTAAAAAATAAAATGCAACAAGGTATTTGAATCTAGTTGTCTATGATGTTTAAGTTTTAAGGAAAATCTCTACATGTTTGATATTATAACTATTGCAAACATCTTTTTAATTTTTTTTTTGTTTAAACAAAATCAGGTATCAACAACGATAAAGTCCACAAGGAAAACAATGCCAAAAAAGATATTAACAAAAAATGAAGACCATTCCAATCTAGGTGACTATAGAATATATGATTGTCTCCATGCAATGAGAGGACATCCTCTAAATTTGTAAGCTTCCAAATTGCTTGTTCCATTCCTCATAAATGCCAAGTTCATTAGATGAAACAGAAGACCTTATATCTTTCATGGAATTCAAGAAGTCCTACACAAAGTGAAGAATCTTTTTAAAATTAATAATCAATCAATTTGAGAAATATTTTTGAAATTTCTAGGTTTTGCATGCACTCTTTTGCATACCTGAAGAGTTACTGGCCTCATATCCTCTTTTTTCAACTCCATAATATCTATACCTTGTTCCATTGCCTCTCTCAATGGACCCATAGAAGCATCCTTCACTAAGTTTGTCATATCTGATCCTGAATAACCTAAAAAGAAAGTTACCAAGTATAAGTAAATCACCAGAAACCATTAAAAAAATTAGATACTGTAATTAACAGGAATAATGTCAATACCTTCCGTTAAGTCACGTATAATCTCCATTTCCTCGTTTGATAGCTTGAATAGTTCATCCTTCTCTAAAAGATTACGTGCAATCCAAGCTCTTGCGTCTGAAATACCAAGTAAATAAGTTAGTTAGACGGTGTGCTTAAAAGGATTTGGAGAATCATGGTTAGCACCTGAGGATGGTAGGGGAATGTATAGTCGTTTAGTAAGTCTCCTTCGTGCTGCTTCATCAACATCTTGGGGACGATTTGTTGCACCTGTATAAATTTTACGATTATTACAGGTGTAGAGACGGTCCTTAATAAATCATCTTGCATAATACAAAAACAAATGAAAATAAACATAGGCTAGTTTTCCTATATTTGATCATAAACGAAACCAAAAACTGAAGTACATAAGCATGACAGTGATCACGTTAAAGCCTAATATTTTGCCGTACATACTGAATCACATTTTCCAAAGATATAAAATCATAAATATTGTAGGAAAAAAGCCATCATTATTTAGTTTCTACCTATTAAAAGTATCACAAAACTATATATTTTTTTACTGAACAAAGGAGACAGTTAGCGAGATAAAAACGCAGTAAATTAGAAAGAAAAGAAAAAAGAAATTGAGCGTATTGCACAACAATTACCAATAACCAGGACTTGCTCGTTACCACCCGAAAAGCTTTCCATTTCAATAAAAATTTGTGTCTTCATACTCCACCAAACAATCACAGATTTGCTCTACTCAGACAACCTCATAAATCACTACCGACTCAGAACAGGTTTCACTAACCACTCTTAGTAAAGTATAATACCTCGATAATTATAGGACTAATATTTCCTTGAGTATAAACCATAAGAATTACTCTCGTCTCCCTTAATTTAATTGGAAAAAATTCTATGGTGAAGTCGTGAAAATGACTTTTCTGATGAAGTTAATACTATAACATCAAAAGTGTAGGTGAGTAACACCCCACTGTTTGTACAGTGACGTCAAAAGTTCAGTCTCCATAGTATCATCAATTCATCAGATTAACAAGACTACACTTAATCTAATTTTATCCTATCTTGTTTTAAGTGTAACACCCCACAAAGTGTAACACTTAAGACTATCACATAATATCATCAAATCTGTTTGCATGTTACAGATGCCAATGATAAAATAGTACCTGTAAGTCCAAGATGTTGCAAGCATTACTAGATGAATTATTGTTGATCATTAATCAGTAATCAACAATTTAACAATGAATCAAACATTAAAATCAAAATTAACTTTTTCAAAAAAGTCAGTTTCCTGACTGACCGTAAAAGCTCCGAAAAGCTCCGAATTTAATTTCAAGTAACGATTTTGACCTTTTTGTTTTTTAACGTCAATTTCCTCATTTTGATCAATCTAAATATCAATTCTCAATATTCAAATTTATAATTTTAAATCAATATGTGCTCTTAGCATTTAAATATATGATCTTTCACTCTTGTTTTCATATGAATTTTAGATTCGATGTTTGAAAATCCATATGCAAACAAACTAACGTGACAAAAATTGATGCTTGAAAATCCATATGTAAAGGAAGTAAATGACATGAAAAAAATAACGAAGAAAAAAGAGGACATGAATATCTAAAAGTAAGTTAAGGGACGACCAATGTAATTTTGCCGTATAACACCCTAATGAGTAGAAAATATGAGACCAATACCTTAAATATAAGGTCAAAATGCCGTTGCAACGATAATAATATCTCAAACATACCGCAAATATTCATCTTGCAAAACAGGCATTCTCGGCTTCCTGTGTTGGACTTGTTGTTGCAGTATAGAATTCCTATCATTGATTAAGTTTTGGTTGATATGGTTCGCCGGTGGGATATTTTTCAAGGAATTGAAGCATCGAATTCACATAAATTTCAGTTGGGAACGCGGATGGATTAATGCTGATGCTTTTATTGTTGCTAGGGTTTCCAGTGAGAGCAGGGCCGTCCCTATGAAACTGGAGGCTTGACTCTCATGGTAAAAGTAGGCCTCTAATAAAATAAAATCGCACAATTTTTTCATAAGATTAATTTTCTATTTAAATTGAAAATAACATTCATATAATGATTATTAGCCACCGAAATCAAAATTAGAAATTATTTTTACTAAAGACGTGTTTCTTAACTTAGAAATAGAAACATGGAACATGCTTTTTAACTTAGAAATTGAAACATTAATCATGTTTATTTTTATTTTCTGAGTGGGGGTGGGGATATTGAGCAATAATTTTTTCTTGAGGCACATCACTTTGGGAGGCCAGCTTGGTTGAACTCTTTGCACACCCCAAAGACCGACCCTGGTTGAGAGCTGCTGAGCCATGTTGAAAATGTGAGAGAAATAGGGTTTCACTGTTTTGATTTTTTGAACAGATATTTGGAGGGACGAGGGTAGCAATGAAATAAGAAACTTTTTTTTTTTTTTTAAAGGGTGAAATAAGAAACTTGTGATTCTCGTATTTATTTTTTTATAAATGCGACTAGAGATCTAGGGTTGTGTAGTTTATATTTATTTCATCTCCTTTTGTTACTTTTTCCGATGAAAATTCCTTGTACTACTTTGTTTTCAGATTATAATAACAAACAATAAAAAGCCTATGTCCAGAAACAAGAAAGAAATCTACTACTAATTTATCTACTTCTAATTTAAGAATGTTAACTCTCTCTCTGTCAGCTTCCACTTACGACCCTCAAGGGTGATTTAGTATCAATTATATTTATCCAAAATCACGTTTTATCTTTCTTGTAAATAAGTGATTTTCATGTATATTTAGGGCTCGTTTGTTACAGATTAAAATAAAAGTGATTTTGACATAAAATAATTTAGAGATTATATATTTTAGAGATTTTGTGAAAAATCAGAATTTATTTTTCATTTGTTTCACATAATAAAAATCATTTTTTTTTAAACAAATAATCTAGTTTGTTTTGATACAACTATATAAAGAGATTTTTTGTTACAAAAATAGTTCAATCTTTTAAATCATATTTTCTCTCTCCTCTAAAAACAATCTATTTTTTGAGAAGCTGCTCTTAACAGCTTCTCATTTGAAGCTGTTTTTAGATTTTGATTTTTTTAAAAATCTGTAACAAACGGATGCAAAATTCTTAAAAGTGATTATTTTCTTAAAAAAATGATTTTTTTCTTTAAAAAGGTATAATAAACGGGTTCTTAGTTTTTTCTTTGGTGACTTCGTTGTATGTGACGTTATTTTGTTCATCGTCTTTGTATGAAGTTGTTTTGTTTTCTTATCTTGTGTTACGATGTTTGTTCGGGTTAGATTGTCGGATCAACTTTTTTGATCAAATTTAGATCTAACCAATGATTTTGGTGTTGTCAAAGTTACATATCCAAAGGATGCATGTGTATTTTGGACGCTTAAATATAGCCATATTTGTAAGCTTATATACTTTGTCATTTTCTACTAACTTTGATGTTGTTATAAGTTTGTTTGTGGATTCATTTTTTTTGTTTTTAGTGAATTTATTTTGTATCGGTATACTCTATCACTTTAAATGAATGAATATTATTTATTTTTAATAAAAAAAGAATGTTATTTACATAGGTAATATTTTCTTTCTCTCATCTTATATCCTCTTCCATTTCTATAAATTTGATGACAAAAAAAAAATGAACCTAAAATAAATACGAACATGGAAATATTTAAAGAAACGAAAGAAGAAAGAAAAAAACATTATCAAACTCATTACTATTGTAACTTTCCTCTATGCGTGGTTCCTATTTTTTTATATTATTAATTTTTTTTTTGTAGATTCAGATTTTGAAGCACCATAAAATGCATTCTTTGGTAAATATATTATTGAAGAAACTGAGTTGTGGGGGAAGAAGTTAAATTATTTTCTTAATTTCATTATTGTTTGCTAATTCTTGATTATGTTAATATTCCTTCTGCTTTGAAAAATAAAAAAACATGTGTAACTTTTTTAAAGAAAAATTTAGGGTGAGGAGTTGGTGTCACAATCCAAGAGGTAGGTAAGGAAAAACTTATGGCTCAACGAGAAGCGAAGCTCGAACATAGAACCTTCAGATTCGAGATCTATCTTTTTACAATTAGACCAAATCATTGAAGTTATATACTTTTAGAATATAATGAGTGATTGAAAACACACATTTGGTTGGGAAAATTGGATTTTAAAGAGACTACACTTTAGATTCAAAGCTAAGTTTACAACCTTTTGCTGTTATTCAAAAGTATAAAAAGATTCAAAGAGAACTAGTCACAGTATAGGGATAAAAGACGGTGAAGGAAAAAAGAGTGCAAAGCGAAATAACAAGTATGGTGAAAGCCGATGACAACGTCCACGAATAAAACAATGCTAAAAAAGGTATCAACAAATACTAAAAAAAAAAGGAAGTTCATTCCCATCTAGGTGACTATATGATACTTTGTCTCCATACAATGAAAGGACATCCTCTAAACTGCTAGGGTTCCAAATTGCTTGTTCCATTGCTCAAAAGTGCCAAGTTCATTAGGTGAAACAGAAGGCCTTATCTCTTGCAGGGAATTCTTGAAATCCTACACAAAGTGAAGAAATCATTTTAATATTAATAATCAACCTTGGAAATATTTTTGAAATTCCTAGGTTTTGCATGTACCCTTTTGCATACCTGAAGAGTTACTGGCCTCATATCCTCTTTTTTCAACTCCATAATATCTATACCTTGTTCCATTGCCTCTCTTAATGGACCCATAGAAGCATCCTTCACTAAGTTTTTCATGTCTGATCCTGAATAACCTATAAAAGAAAGTTACAAGTATAAGTAAATCACAGAAACCATGAAAAAGTTAGAAAAACAAAGTGCTATGCAGAAGATACTGTAATTAATTGGAATAGTGTCAATACCTTCTGTTAAGTTGCATATAATCTCCATTTCCTCATTTGATATCTTGAATAAGCCATCCTTCTCTAAAAGGTTACGTACAATCCAAGCTCTTGCCTCTAAAAGACCAAACAAATAAGTTAGATTGTGCTATAAAGGGTTTGTAGAAAGATGGGAGAATCATTATTATCACCTGAGGATGGTAGGGGGATGTATAGTCGTTTAGTAAGTCTCCTTCGTGCTGCTTCATCAAGATCTTGGGGACGATTTGTTGCGCCTGTATAAATTTTACCAATATTTCATAACAAATAGTAACGACAACAGCTTCTACGAGATAGCTTACTATCATCAAATTGAGAAGCTAGGAAAAAAAAATCTTGGTTTGATTAATAAAATGATATGTCGACTCCATTGTAAAGAGTATACCGAAGCGACAATACCTATAAGATGGAAACATGTGATAAAAATCAAGCCCTTGGGGAAACTTCCCTTAGAAGCTAGCTATCAAGGGAGAAAAATCAAGCCACTTAAAAATCAACTAAACATCACACACTACTGAATGTGGGGCTCGGGCACTCGATGATACCCAAGTCCTAACCAGGATGTTGCCATTATTACAATCGTAATGTGTAGAGACGGTCCTTAATAAATCCTCTTGCATAATATGAAAACAAATGAAAACAAACATAGGCTAGTTTTCCTACATTTGAATAAACATAAACAAAACTAAAAACAGAAGTACACTAGAGTGAAATTGATCACGTTAAGCATAACGTTTTACTTTATGTACTGAATCACATTTTGGAATGATAAAATCATAAATAATTTAAAACAAAAGCCATCATTGTCTAGTATCTACCCATATGTATCACAAAGGAGACTTTATTATTTTTTACTGAACAAAGGAGACAGTTAGTGAGATGAAAATGAAGTATATTAGAAAGATAAGTAAAAAGAAATTGAGTGTATATTGCTCAACAAATACCAATAACCAGGACTTGCTCGTCACCACCGTCAAAGCCTTCCATTTCGATAAGAAATTGTGTCTTGATACGTCTAGATGCTTCATGCTCGTTACCATTTGACATTCGCTGCAACAAGTTACATGTATTAAATTAATAAGAGAAATTTTCATGCTCAATAAGTCGAACCTGAACCTATTACAGCAATAAATATTAAATGGTGCCTTTATTGGCCATGGCAATAGCATACCTGAGACAAGAGCGAATCTATTTCATCAACAAAAATTACTGCTGGCTGACGACAACTGGCCACTCCAAAGAGGGCTCTTACTAGCTTTTCACCTTCACCAAACTGTAATTATCATCAGTACAAATATCAGTTCATGAGTCGAGATTAAGTGCAGAAACTCATCCTAGATAACGGAATATGATGTTTTAAGCGAAATATATCAACAAACCATTAAATAAACGGTTATAGCTAAAGCATATCAAAACATACCCATTTGCTAGACACCGAGCTTGCAGATATGTAAAAGAAGGAGGCCTTTGCCTCCCCAGCTATGGCTTTTCCAATCATTGTTTTACCAGTTCCCTAGTATTAGGAATATGTAAGACAAATGAAAGAGAAGAGTCTTTGAAATTTACAAAATCAGTAAGAGAAGTTTGCACTTACTGGTGGACCAAAAAGCAGCAGACCTTTCCCAGGAGAACGGCAGCCCATAAATAAGTCAGGACGTCGCAGAGGATATATGGCCATCTCATTGACACATTTTTTGGCATGGGTCAATCCAGCTAAAAATGCCATTAAACATTGAATGAGGATAATTAGTTTTCATAAGAACTGCTAATTTAGTAAACAAAGCAGAAAGGTGAACAGCTATTTATATTACCAATATCATCCCACAGGACATTGGGATTTTTAATCATAATCTCGTTGCTGACATGTTCAATGTGGCGAGGTGTTACATTCCTTAACTTCTCAGGAAGTTGACCATCAGGACCACGCAGGTCATCCACACTGCAAGAATATGAAGCATATTAGGAAGAGTGCGTATATTATCAAACCAATCATAAATTTTGAGATCAATTTATAGGGAATAAAGAAGGATTTGTAGCGGGGAAAGTCAAAAACACTAGTCGTATAAAGACATTACAAGTTTAGCTTCAATTTGTAAATAGTGCAGACTATTGTTGCAATTTCAGTTAGGGTTGATTCCCAGTAGTTTGTAAGATCGAAAAATTTCTAGGTAAACACCATGTCCAGCCACAGCTATTTTGGTCAAGTATAGTCAAAAAATTTCCGAGGAAAACTCCTTCGATAAACACCTTTAAATTATGTGGCTAGCCAACATAAACCTGCCACATCGTTTCCAAGGAAACTTTCCTTGGTAAACACCATCAATTTCGCCGCTAATCACCATTCAACCAAGCTTTTTCTAACATGTAGTTTGCGAGGAATATTTCCCCGGAAACATGTTTGTTTTGCAAGGAATTTAGTTTCCTCGGAAAGTACTAATTTTCTTGTAGTATCTACAATAAAATTTTAGACATTTTTCTTTTGTACTTTCGGAAAGTGTACAAAGAGAATAAATTTGAGAAATAGTGCGGATACAAAGTTAGAATTAAGAACATAAAGACTGATATGAAGATCTCAGAACTGACCATTTATTATTTGTAGCTCTATCCCATATGTTAGTAAATTGGGAAGAATAATTTCTAGTATTGCTCCAATTGTTGTTAGTAGGTGCATTATTTCCAGTATTGCTCACATTGTTGTTAATAGGTGTGCCATTTTCAATCTTGCTCACGTTGGAGTTAATCGGTGCATTATTTCCAATCTTGCTCGCATTGTTGTTAATAGGGGGGACAACAGCGGGGACAAAATTAGCACTACTGCCAGGTTGTGAAACACCATAGAGCTTGTTGATGTATTGTGGTAAGACAGGTGGAATTACTTCAGCTGCATTCTTCTTTATTTTCTTCCCATCCTTTTGTGGAACCATACTGTTAAGACTGTTCAAAGATAAATGACAATAATGAAATGAATAAGTCATCTACAATAATAGACAAGTTCAATCAGATGCAGACAGTCACTAATGATATACATTGAAATAAACACCTAACTTTCTAGGCTTCATTGCACTAATTATTAACTAAAATCTTTAACATCGAAAATGAAAGTAGAGTTTTTTCTAAAATTTACTATTGAATCTTAATCCTTAACTAGAATTCCAATTTATGATTCCTCATTACAATTTCGCTTAGAAATATCGAATCCCTGCCCACGATTTTGTTTATGTACCCTCAGCCACTACCAACGATTCACCGGTCACATCCTCCTAAGTTTGCATTTTTGTTGTTTCATATTTTCTTTTTGAGCTATTCAAAGATCGTTCAAGTCTCTTCATTCTCTAACAAACCTCCACGTACTCAACTTTTATATATCCTTAAAATTTCTTATAATTTTTAATATATGTTATAATTTCTTAAATACTTGTATAAATTGATTGTGTATTCGAAAATTTATTTATTCTTCACTAAATTATACAGTTTTTTAAAGACTTGCTTCAAACGATCAAGAACAATACCTCAATAACTATATGAGTAGAAAATATATATGAGCACAAATACCTTAACTATAAGGACAGAAAACTGATGCAATGATAATCATATCTGAAACATACCGCTTCTGCTGTATAAGTTGGAATTGTTGCTGTTGTCTGAGTTGGAGTACTTGTTGCAAAGTATTCCACGTTGCTCCTAGTTGTTGTTGTTGTTGTTGGAGAGCATTATTCAACGTTGCTCCTACATGATTATTGTTAAGATCTCGATATTTATCAAGATGTTGTAGCATCAAAGTGGCTTCACGTTCAGTCCTGAATATGAGTGGAGAATAGTTGTATTCTTTTAGTCTTGCTATGGTTTCTTGTGAGAGCGAAGCCATGAAGAAAGTGTCAGAGAATTAGGGTTAGGGTTTCACTGGTTTGATTTGTTGAACAGAAATTGGGAGTGACGAGAGAGAGAGAGAAAGAGTGAGGAAGAATGGTGTGGAGGTTAGGGTTTTATAGTTTATTGTAGTTGATTTTGTTGGAATTGATTTTTGATCAAAATTGAATTAAACATTATGTTTGGATACCTTAAAATAAAAAGTTCCTTATCAATTCATGATGTTTGAATAATTTAAATCAAAATTGATTTTGACTAAAAAGGGTTTCAATACATATAAAAAATTTGATTTAATTTCTATTTTAAATAATTACTTATATTTATTTTGTATTATTATTAAATTCAATTATTTATAGAAAGAATTGTTTTGACAATTATCGATAGATTTTTTAAGGGGAATTTTTTATTCATTATTAAATTATTTATATCTATATTGTATATAAAGAAAATAACATTTTTCAGTTCTTTTGAGTTGACTTTTTCTCTTTCCAAAAAAGGAAAATGTTAACCAATGCCCCGAGCACTCGTTAAGAAATTATAAAAGGAAATGTTGTATTGGAAATTGTGTATTTTACTTTTTGAAAATTAGAAAAGTGTTCTTTTCAATGTAAAACTTTACTTTTCTTTCTTCTTTTAGTTCCTTAACTAGTGCCCCGTGATCGTAGAAGAGTACTAGCTTCCACTCTACCGGAAAGCTTTTGCCTCTCATTTCAACAATCATTAATTTAGTTTCAGAAGGATAAAAAATAGTGCATCTCATATCCTTAAAATGCAAAGAATAGTTTTTCTCCATCATTTGTCCAACACTTAAAAGTCTTTGATTTATCCCAAGCACAAATAAAACATTTGAAATATATTTTGTATATACTTGAGAGAGTTTCAACGGCCATAACTCTTTTGCCTTTGACATCAACATGTAGTCCATTCCCAATGACAATTTTGAAGTAAAAAGATTCATCAAGTTCTTTAAAAAAAACATTGTGGTGCATCCATTATCTATTAGCCATGTTTCTTTGCTACTACATGTTAAATAGCAAGAAGCCTTAAACAATTGCTCCTCATCTTCTTGGTGGTGCCAACAACTCGGGCATTTTGTTCCTGCTGGTTTGTTTTGTTTTTACAAACTTTCTCCACATGACCAAGTTGGTTACAAACTCTACATTTTACTCCTGACATGTACCAACATAACTTGTCTAAATGAGTATCTTTTTTGCGATGTGGGCAGGGTGGAAACTTCTTTTGCCTTTGTTGCTGGCCAAAAAAGCACCTTCAACATTTTCTTCCATCCTTAAAGATCTTCTTTGCTCAGAAGCTTGCAAAGCATTAACAAGCTCTGCAACCGTGATTTCTGAAAAATTCTTATTTTCTTCAAGAGATGAAATTTTTGCTTCAAACATCTCTTGAAGACACACCAATATTATTTCGACAACTGTTTGATCACTGAGATCTTCTCCCAACTATATGATTTGTGTAACAACTTTAGAAATTATGTCAGAAAACTTTCTAACAGTTTCAGTTTCTTTCATCTTTAGTGCTTCAAACTCTCCTCTCAAAGTTGATAGCCGCATAAAACGACAAAGTATATAAGCCTACAAATATGACTACATTCAAGTAGCTAGAATACACATGCAGCCTCCGGATTTGTGACTTTGACAACACCAAAGTCATTGGTTTGATCTAAAGTTGATCTGACAATATAAACCGAACAAACATTGTAACACAAAACGAGAAATCAAAACAACGTCATACAAAGACGACGAACAAAATAACTTTGGGTCTGTTTGTTACGGATCAAAATAAAAGAGATTTTGACATAAAATAATTTAGAGATTATTTTTTAGAGATTTTATGAAAAATCATAATCTATTTTGCGTTTGTTTACAATAACAAAAATCACTTTAAAAATTAATTTTGTTTGTTTAGATACAACTATATAAAAGAGATTTTTTGTTACAAAATTAGTTAAAATCTTTTGACCCAAATTTTCTCCTATAAAATTTTTTTTTTTCGAGAAGCCACTCTTAACATCTTCTCGTTTGAAGTTTTTAGATTTTTTGTTTTAGATTATGATTTTATTTTAAAACTGTAACAAACAAATGCAATACTCTTAAAAATGATTATATTTTTTAAAAAAAAAGTGATTTCTTTTAAAAAAATCTATAACAAACAGGTAACAACGAAATCACCAAAGAAAAAACTAAATATACATGAAAATCACTTTTGTAAAAAAGAAGAAAAAACTTGATTTTGAGTCAAAATAATTGATTACACTCGATGGTCGTAACTCGTAACTGGAGTTTGAGAGAGTTAACATTCTTAAATTACAAGCCGATATATTAAAATTAGGGTGGATTCTACAATGAGGGTTCAATTAAGTCCATCACCAATGGACCATTAAAAAAATAATGTTGGATTAAATCAAAGGTTGAAATTAGTTGAAAATAAAATTAAGTATATGTGTTCATTTCCACACACAATCATGTGCTATATATTCTTCGTCTGGTTTTTCTCCAACTCAACAAAAATTCAAGGGTGCGTTTGATTTGCTAAAAAATGAAGGACAGGACATAACAACTTCAGTTGTCCAGTGTTTGATTTATAAAACTGTTTCAAGTACAGGACAAACTAGAGGCAAGGGACATGACAAAAGCTGATATTTTTGTCTCTCACCAAACCCACAGCACAACTTTTTGTCCCACGTACAAGTTGTCTAAAATACCAAAATAGCATTTTGTCCCCCAAAAATCATATAAAAAAAATTTATTCAATGCTTTTAAAATTTGTCATGTATTGTTCTGTCTTGTTTTGTGATGTTCTGTCAAGTACTTACTGTTATGCAAACCAAACACACCCATAAGATGGTTGCCAGTACAAAATAATTGTGACAAAATAATGTTTGATGCATCAAACTTAGATTATTTTAACCAAAGACACACCCTAACATAGGCTTCAAGATTTAATTAAAGGCACAACTAAAATATGGAATTACATATTTTCTAGAAATCTGTCGTACCACTGTTTCGTTACATCTCTCTTTATAAATTGGGACTTAAGTGACGGTTACTACCATGGAGAAGAGAACAAAAGCCTTTGCCAAAAACAAAAAGCAACTTAATTGCTGAACAAGAACAAAATAGAATAGTTCTTCGAAAAAATTCATTCATCAGTCTATAATCCAATTACCAATACCAATGAGTTTGCCGCCGATGAAGAAGTTATTCAGAATGGTTACTTCAATTCAACCCCAACTTAATTAATAGTCACCAATAATGACCATGGGATGAGATAGAGGCTAGGTTTGTATGCGGAAATGTATACATGCTTACATTATTATTTTCAATCAAGATCAACCGTTAATTAAATTTAAAGGCATTTTGTTCATGGTCCACTGGTGAGGGACTTAATTAAACCTTCACCCTAGAATTCATATTAAAATTAGTAGTAGTTTTTTTTTTCTTTCTTCTGAAGTTGACATAGTTTTTTTTCGTAAGAATAACTAATATAAGGAGATAAAATAAGTAAAAACTATACAAACCTCAATCTTACCAAGATACTTCTCATATCCATTTTTTCTTCTCATATCCATTTTTTCTTCTGCCTACCCGAAATTACCAAAATACTTCCAACGGTGGTTAAATATCATTAAGTAGACTTTTTATATCAATTAAATATAGTTTAAATTTGTGTTCTCTCTATCCTAAATTAGACCATTCACAAGGTGGGTGCTTCACCTATTTAGCACCACGTTAAATAGACACCCTCACTGTGGAGAATAATATAAGGGTGGCTATGGAAGCACTGTCTCTCTCTTCATTTTTCATGGGTCTCATTTAATAAATCTTAATAAAATAAATAAATGTTGTTAAAATGTAATGATATAAAATTATTTGTGGTACCTATTTAATTATTTTGAGGTGCTGGGTTGGAGAAAAATGGTACTTATTAAGTATTACCGTAAAATGAGTAACGTAGACATATGAAATAAATGTAAGCACCTGATTTAGGGTGCTCTGTTGTGGATGATCTTAGATATCATTTTTTAGTTTTACACGATTATTAAAGAAATGATTAATATTGCTGATTTTAACAGTGAAATGTATTTCATTTATTAAAACATAATTTTTAATTATAGTTAGTGGAGTACATCATCTGATCACTATTATAAGCAAAAATTAACATTTTAAATTCATTCATTAAATTATGTATGTGGTCTATTATAAAGATCATATACATCATTAATTGAATGAATTTAAAATGTAAATTCTTGTTTATAATAGTGACCTGAGGGTGTAGTTAGATGAGTGAAATACAATAAATAAATGTATATTAGTGAAAAAATAAATAAACGTTGTATTGATATTATAAAATGGACAAATAACTTAAGACAAAAAGTAGTTGAAAGGACGTCTATTTTAAGACGGAGGTAACGATACATTTGAGTTTTTTTTTATAATTTAACTAAAGTATTCCTTTTAAATTAGACCTATTGTTTAATTCCTCGCTCCGTTCCTTGATATATTAAATGTCCTTGTGAACTTAGTTCAATTGTCAGGAACAATGCATAATATATGTAAGGTTTAAGATTCAAACCCCAGCCACTACAAAAAAAATGAAAAATAGTCATTTTGATTCCTAAATGTGTAACGAGTAATTACAATAGCCCCACGATGTATCCAAATTTCAAAATAATCTTCTGATTACATACTTTATCAGTCAAAATAGTCTTCTAATCGTATAATTCATTAATCAAAATAGTGGTTGATGTTAAAATATTCTTCATGAAAGAAAAAAAAGAAAAGAAAAAAAGAATGGGGTTGGAGGCGCGAGAAAAGGGTGAAATGGGCGGGAGAAGAGGAATCTGACTCACTCACATTCGCTTCAGATAAATAAAACACACAAAATTCAAATTTCACTTCAATTTCAATTTCAATTTCATTTTCATTTTCATTTTCTTATTCACTCTCTCTTCAATGGAAGAATCAGCGAAAAAGTGTTGTTGGAGAAAAGAAGCAGATTCAAATCTGAAGCGACTTCACTCTCTCTTGTTCGGAGTTGAAAACCACCGCGATGCCGATGATTACTCTTCCGCTTACATTCTCTCTCTTCGTCTTCTCGGTTTTCTCGATTCTCGTTCTCATTCTGAAACCGATGAAGCTTTCATTCAACACATTCGGACTCAAGCTTTATCTTACCTCCATACCGCAAGAAAATCTCTTACTCCGATAGTTAATCGGTAATTATTACTTAATTAATTGTTTTATTAATCACTTTTGAATTTTGATTTTGAGATCTGTTATTTCGGTTTCAGTGATGAATTTTGATTTTGATGCTGACATGTGTCAAACACTAGACGTGCATTTGATATGAAGTGTGTTGGTGTTATGTAGCTTTTGGTGAGATAATTGAACTTTTTTGGAATTAACTGTTTATACTATAATTTAAAATAATAAGTGATCGAGTGTAATTGTATGTGTTGATGTTGTGTTGGTGTTGAATACTTATGCTGACACGCTATGAAGCACGGACACTCATCAGATTAGGCGTGTCCCACAGACACTTGTAATTACACCGAATTATGTGATTTTTTAAAAAATTATTAGTTGTGTTGGCGTGTCAGTATCCATGTCGTGTCCGATGTCCGTATCCGTGCTTCATAGCAGTGACACGTCTCGGGCATGATACATGTCTTTGTTATGAAGTGTGTAGGTGCTATATAGGTTTTTGTGAGATGATTGAACTTTTTGAAATTAACTGTTCATGTTTTGGTGTCGAACACTGACTCAAACACGGGCCAGGCCCTAGAAATGCCTTTGGTCTGAAGTGTGTCGGTGTTATATAGCTTTGGGCAAGATAATTAAAAAATTTGGAGTTAATTGTTCTCAGTTTTATGCTATATGTATCCACTTGTAGTAATTTAAGAAAATGAATGTAACTATATAGTTTGATAATGATTTTGCCGAATCTGAGAGTAATTGTTGGGTAAGTTAAAGCTGTTATAGCAATTGACCAATGTATTCAGTATTCTGTTATAGTTTGAATGTTTTTTATGTAAGGCGTGTTTGGATTGACTTCATTTGATTTTATCTATTGACATTAACACTTTTCAGACTGTTAGTGAGAACTTATAGAAATAGATTATGACATGTCCACAAGCTATTTTCAACTTATTTCCATAAGCTCTCCATAATAGCTTACGAGAACAACTTATGGTTTATATAAAAACAATTTGATTTGATTTTACCATTTATTAAAGTAATAACTTGTACATAAGCACTTATATGATAAGCATTTATGCCTTTGTGCTATAAGCACTTACTTAAGCTTTTTACCTAATTTTGAGAGTAGATGTTGGATAAGTCATGGTTGTTGGAACAATGGAACATGATGCATCTGTATTGTGTTTTAGTTTGCTATATAATTTTTTGAATTTGAACCTATATATTATATATTTAAGTAATACGATCTGGTTAGAATTCGATAAGAGTTTTGCCGAGGTCTAGAATAGTTATTGAATAAGTCAAGGTTGTTGGAACCATGGGAATATAATATGTATATGTATTCTGATTTATGTTTGCTATATAATTTCGAAATAGATTAGAACTCAACTTGTTGTCAAAACTAAGAACTGGTGTGTTTTGGTTCTATTAGAGAGGTGAAACCAAAGAGAGTTTTATTTACTATTTTATGCTATCTGCTGCATGCCTAATGCTAGCTTCAGGAGTCGTGATGTTTTGGTTTGTTTTGTTTTCTTCTTCAATTGTTGTTGGCTAGTGTTTGATGGTAATTGTTGGATAACTCAAAGTGACCTACTCTAAGAGTCTTAATTACTTTGAGAGCAGTGTAATGTGTTTGCATTTTTTGGAAACTTCCTCAAAATTTTCCAAGATTCGATTGTGATGTGTTCATTGTGCAGTGGTAAACAGGGCCAATTAAAAACTCAAGATAGATCAAAATATCAACAGAAATAGGGCCTAAAGGGTTATTTGTGATGAGTACATTTTACATTTTGGTTTATCATGCATATGGTGTAAGGTAGAACCTAGGCCAAAAAGGGGATTTAGGTTTTCCGGCGTGAGCATGCTGTAATATTCAGTGACAACTTGAGTGCCATTTATTTGGCAAAGGGTCAAGTTAATCATGAAAGGAGAAACATATTTACCTGAGGCGCCACTTTTTGGGGAATGAACCTATTATCGAAGTGCAGAAGTTTGGCACAAGGTAATATAGCAGACATATTAACTAAACTACTCCCAAAGAGAACCTTCATCCATATTTTGGACTTGATGAAATAGGTCCAAGTGGCTAGAAAATGGCAGAAGTTGAAGGTGCTTCTCCAAAAGTGTTGATAGGCAGTGGAGATTCCGTTATTGTCCGTAGATGTTGACCATGTTGGGTGAATCGCATCTTCTTTGTTTTAATGGCAAATGTTGGCGATTAGTTGTTAAATTAATATTTGCACCTTCATCCGGGGTTGAATTGCATCCTAGTTATAATAGTGTTTTTTCTTTCCTTGATTTTTCTATCTTCTACCTAGACAGTCTATGTGGTGGTAACCATTCTTAGTTACTTTTAGAATCTGTGATGCAATGTTACTTGATTGATATCAACTTCCTCTTATGTTAATGCCGCGTCAATTTTCCTCTTGCGGTTGCCATGTTTCTTAAGATTATTTTTCTTATCTATTTCCTCAGCCGAGCTTTTGAGCAAGCAAAAAGGTCTCCAGAGCCTGTTTTTAACACAACAGGAGATATTGATATTGACAAGATACGGAATTCTAAATACTTTCAAGCGCTTATCAATCCATCTAAAGAAAAAGATTGCAAACAATTGGTAAGAAACTGTACTGCAGTTGTTTGAACTCTATTATTTTTGGTAAATTTAGATTCTAGAGATAATGATTTTTGAAGTTACCCATATTGTTTTTGTAAATAAAGGTTGATCAACTGGGGAAGCAAAACAAGACTGGAAGGGAAGCATCAAAGGAAGTAGTGCAAGCTAAGTTAACATCTGTGTATGGAAAAAGCAGCTTGAGGACTAGCAATGGTTCCAAAAGTTTTTTCAACTTGAAAAATAACAGCTCCGAGGACTGCACAATTATTGGAAGGTCTCAATCACATCCCATCCATACAAAGGGTCCTGGTGTCTCGTCTGTTTTTGAAGTTGAAAGAGAAGAAAGAAATTGTCGAAACACTTTTTCGATAAAACGTGCACACACGGAAAACAATAGCCCCAAAGTTGGTTATTTCAAGACACCATCAAGCAAGGAGGAAGTTAATCCCGATATTGCTGGCAACGAATTTGTTACTGCCAGAACGAAGTTGGTATGATTATTTTACCTTATTCGTCAAATTTCACTCTCTCTATTTTGTTGACGACTATGGAAAACTGGGATGGGGTTATTTCCTGTTTTTTGAACTATTAGTATTAACATTTTTTTTTCTGTCAAATTTGCTGCGTATGTTGTATTTCTTTCCACTGATTTAATGTGTTTTCCAAATACACTAATTTCCTTTTATGTGCTCATTAAGGGGAAATACCCTTAAAAGGTGAAAACAGCAAACTCACTCTATTTTTGAGGTGTTATCAAACAAAAAATCTAGCAAGAGAAATAACACTCTGTCAGTCATTTTCAAAGGCAATATGACAGATGTTTTCCTTATGTAATTTTATTTATTTATTATGTAGAAATGCTGATGGCATAATCTTATTTGGGCAGGAAATGGAAGCAAAGCAAAAGCGAGGTGCTATGGGTTCACCCGGTGCACCTGTCTCACCACAATGCGACAACAATCCTGCTAACAGGCTATACGGTGGGAGATCATATGGTGTTTCACGACGAGGCGTCCGTGGTAATTTTGTCCCCCCTATTAAATCCAATGGGAGCAATATTGGAAATATGACTTCCCGAATAGCTGGCAACAAGGGTGATGATTCTTTAGATGAGTCTACAAAGAAATGGTCAGTTCTGAGATCATCACATTATTCTTTATGTTCTTACTTCTAACTCCTTGCCCGCACTATGTCTCAAATTTGTTCTCCCTGTACATTCTAAAATTACAAATGTAAATGTCTCAAATTTTATTTTAGACAGTGTCTCATAAGTGTTTCGATCTTACAAACTGCTGAGCATCATCTGTAACTTAAAATTTCTATACTAGTCTGTACTAATTGCGAACGAAAGTTAAGCTTGTGATGCCTTTCTTTATTCCCCATGAGAAAATTATCAAGAGCTTATCTGTTTTTCGCTCGTTATTTTTAATTGAGGTATTATAGGACTAGTCTGTTTTACTTACCTCGCTTTAAATCCTTTAATGTCTTCCTCATACGCTGTTGATTTCACAACTGATTATTGGTTGGATAATATATGCACTCTTCTTAATATGCTTCAAATGATTGCAGTTTGGAAATCCTGTGTGGTCCTGATGGTGAACTTCCTGAGAAATTGAGGAATTTAGAACCTCGCCTCATTGAACATGTTAGTAACGAGATAATGGATAAAGATCCCAATGTACACTGGGATGACATTGGTAATATAAATAGTTCATCTTTCTGCTTTGTTCAACAAATCGACTGATCTTACTTATGAAACAATTTTCCTGATCCAATGTTTATTGACGTTTTAGCTGGATTGGAGCATGCCAAAAGTTGTGTCAATGAGATGGTCATATTTCCTCTGCTACGTCCTGACTTATTTATGGGCTGCCGTTCTCCTGGGAGAGGTCTGCTTCTATTTGGTCCACCAGTAAGTGCAAATTTCTCTTACTGATGCTGTAAATTTCAATGACTTCGGTCTTTGATCTGTCTTGTATACTTGAATGCTAGGGAACTGGTAAAACAATGATTGGAAAAGCCATAGCTGGGGAGGCAAAGGCTACCTTCTTTTACATATCTGCAAGCTCATTGACTAGCAAGTGGGTACGTTTGATATGCTTAAGCTTTAGCTGTTTATTTTGAAGGTCTGCTGATACATTTCTCTTCAAAAATCATGTTCTGTTTTCTAAAATATTTTTTGAGAGGATTTTCTGCAGTGTTTCTCAACTGATGTCTTTATCAACTCATGAACTGATCCTGTCAAATTCTAAATATCCTAGAGACAACATTTTCAATACCTAATATATCTACTGATAATTATAGATTGGCGAAGGTGAAAAGCTAGTAAGAGCCCTCTTTGGAGTGGCAGGTTGTCGTCAGCCAGCAGTAATTTTTGTTGACGAAATTGATTCGCTCTTGTCTCAGGTATGCTTGTCATAGCCAATAAAGGCAACATTAACATTTATTGCTCTAATAGGCTCATATTCAACTATTTTGTGGAAATTTTTAAATAATTGAGTAATAAATTATTGGGTCTTGTTAACGAGTGCCCCCGGGGCACTCTTTAAGCATGCTAAATAAGGTAATTATTCTTTTAAAATTTAAAAGTTTTCAATTTCCAATGCACTAATTACACAAACTTTTATAAAAAATTTACTATTTATGGTCCTTAACCAGTGCCCCAGGGGCACTAGTTAACATTTCCCTAAATTATTTTCATCTGTGAAGATTTTTTTTACCAAACATCTATAAAGAAGTTAATGACATGTAATCTTAGTGAAAAAATTATTATGCGTGAATTTTTTTCTTATCTATTTATTTAATACATATAACTTGTTGCAGCGCAAGTCAGATGGTGAGCATGAATCAAGTAGACGGCTAAAGACACAGTTTCTTATTGAAATGGAAGGCTTTGACAGTGGTAACGAGCAAGTTCTTCTTATAGGTAATTGTTGAGCCAATAGGCTCAAATTCTTTTTACTTTTCTTTTTAGTACACTCATTTTTAGCTTAGTAACTGTCTCCCTTGTGATACTTTTAATGGGTAGACACCAGATAACAGTGACTTTTGTTAAGCAATATTTATGAATTAATCTTTCGAAAATGTGATCCAGTATGTAAGGCAAAACATTAGGGCTTTAATGTGGTCACTGTCACTCTAATGTACTCTAGTTTTGTTTGTGTACTCAAAAGTAGGAAAACTAGCCTGTGTTTGTTTTCATTTGTTTTTGTATTATGCGAGATCACCTCCACGCATTATGATTGTAATAATGGTAACAACCTGATAGGGACTTGGGTATTATGAAGTGCTGAAATCCATCGAGTAGTATGGGATGTTCGGTGGGGTATTTAAGTGCTTTGATTCTTTTCTATCAATAGTTAGCTTTTAAGGGAGGCTTCCCGAAGTGCTTGAATACTTATCACATGCTTACACATAATCTAACCTATTTGTAATCTTTTTGCATCTTTACATATTATAGGTGTTGTGTCTTTGGTCTACTCTTTGTACAATGTAATGAACATTTTATTTCATGCATTAGAACTAAAATTGGTATTGTTATGAATTTGTTCTAGGTGTCATTAAATTAGATGCATTGTGGCAGTTGTGATCTGAGTAAGTTGGAGTTTTGAGGCCAAGAAAATTTTCAATTTGATGGCCGCAAGTCTTTCTCGCATAAACTATTCCCGCCATACTGTTTGTTAAAAGAATTTGGGTAAAATTTATGCAGGAGCAACAAATCGTCCCCAAGAACTTGATGAAGCAGCACGGAGGAGACTTACTAAACGACTATACATTCCCCTACCATCCTCAGGTGCTAGTCATGATTCTTCATCTTTCTATAAACCCTTTTAAGCACACCATCTTACTAACACATTTGCTTGGTATTTTAGAGGCAAGAGCTTGGATTGCACGTAGCCTTTTAGAGAAGGATGGATTATTCAAGCTATCAAATGAGGAAATGGATATTATATGCAACTTAACCGAAGGTATAGACATTATTCCCGATAATTACAGGATCTAATGGATAATAGTTTCTTTTTCCTGTTTTTTTTTTTGCTTTTGTTGATTTACTTTACTTGGTTACCTTTTTTTAAGGTTATTCCGGATCGGACATGAAAAACTTGGTGAAGGATGCTTCTCTGGGTCCCATAAGAGAGCAAATAAGACAAGGTGCAAAAGTTGTGAACTTGGAAAAGGAAAAGATTAGACCAGTAACTCTTCAGGTATGGAAAAGGGTGCACAGAACATAAAAAATTCAAAAATATTTCTCAGGTTCATTATTAATTTTTAAAGGTTTTCTTCAATTTGTGTAGGACTTCAAGATTTCCTTGCAACAGGTGAGGCCTTCTGTTTCACCTAATGAACTTGGCACTTATGAGGAATGGAACAAACAATTTGGAAGCTTAGCAATTTAGAGGAGTATGTTCTCATTGTAAGGAGACAACATACCATATCAACCAGAATCAAATTGCCTAATTGTTGCATACTGTTAGCGCAGCAATGGTGTTTCTTGATAGAACCAGTAGAACAAGGTGGATAAACTCTTAAAACTGGAAAACAGTTATAACCTGGTTTCTAGGGTTTGGATAAGGAAGAAGAAGAATAAGAGTTTGTTTTAAGAAGAAGAGAGAATTATTGCTTGTAATATGAATTTCAAGTATTGAATATGCACATTACAAAGCTTTATATAGCCAAACTATCATATGCTTGTAGCTTAAGCTATCTCTAACTAACTAGTTATTATTTTGTAACAAATCACTAACAACCAAGAACAAAAGTAGTTATGAATTAACTCCCAACTGCTGAAGATGGATTAGAGTTGCATGAAAGACGAGAAGCTCGTTAACGCAGAATCGTAGTGCAGCATAAGATGCATGATTTACTCAAAAAAGATCATATAACCATAAACAATGGCGACTAGTTCTCTTTGAAACTTTATATGCGTTTGATTTATAGTAACAAATTGTAAACATGGATTTTAATCTAATGAGTTTAAACAATGTAATATGGTTGAACAATGTGTTTGATAAATTAAAAGGAATGTGTTTTCAATCTCATTAAATTCTAAAAGTACAAAATTTCAAAGAGATTGGTCCAGCGATAAAAAAAAATCGGAACAATTTGTTTCTCATGCGTTCTATTTTTTCTCCAAAATAGCATTTGCTCGGATTATAAATAAAATCTAAGAGAAATGTTAGCAACACACACTTTTCAACACACTCTTTGATTGGTTAAAATTCACATGGGACCCACAAAAAGTATATAGGACCCACATGATTTGGTGGGACCCATGTGAATTTTAACCAATCAAAGGAAGTGTGTTGAAAAGTGTGTGTTAGAAGGTGTGTTGCTAGCATTCCTCAAAATCTAAACCATATATCGGATTTTATAATCCGAACATGTAAAAATTGAAGGCCAACCTAGAACTATACTGATATTTGTCCAGTGCTTGTAAATATACGGTTCGGCAACTGCAATCCGAACAACTTTCGGATAATAGAATCCGAACTAAATTGATGTTTTTCCAGTGCTTATAAAACATCACATATTCTAATAGGTAACTTATGTTATCAATTATCTTATTAGTTATTCAATATAAGTTTATTTGTTATAAACTGGTTTATCAGTATCCACAATTTTTCCTCAAACAATGCTTCAATTCCAAGAACTGTCTACTCACCATTCAACTAATTTGTTTAGCTAAAAATAAAATTAAAGGTTAAATAAGTTAGTCATCCATAAATATTTAATGAATTTTTATTTTTGTATAAAACAAGATGTTTTCACCCTCCCAAAATTTCATGTCTTGTTTATGGTCCATAATTGCTAAATTATATTTATATTCATAACAAAGTTGTTATTCTTTATGTCCATATATTATAGTCGATGACAAGTTAAAATTATGTCAATTAAAGACAAAAAACAAAACGTTATCTGAGGACAGAGTGGACTGCAACTCAGACTTTGCTTTTTCCAATTGCGGCCTCTTTGAGCTCAAATCATGCTTGGTCTGGGTAACCACCTCTGCCAACACAGTGCATCGGTTATTAAGCTCTTTGATCTTCTCATTCAACGACTGCATGCGCATCCGGAAACGCTCATGCCGTTCACGCCAATGCTTCTCGGTGGATTCCTCATCACGTTCTCCACCAACAGAAGCCACAACCATAGCAACAAGTTCATCTTGTCTGGGAGTGGGGTGAGTGACTCCCTGCACCAACATTTTCTTTGCCCTAGCAGTGCGGCACTCTTCAGCAGTAAGAAGTGTCATTCCAGCCGATCCTGCAAAGAGAGAAGCAAAGATAAACATAAAAACACTAGCAAAACACAATTTCAAGCATGAATAGATGCAAACATGAGTCTCATACTAGTAAGGAGGAGCACGATATTACTCAACAAAGAAGTAATAGCCTCATGGTTGTACCTTCTCCCAAAGTTATACTATTATCTTTTGCATAAAACAAAGTGTGTCACACTAGTGGCAGGAGACATTCTTCTATAGTATTGGGAAAAACCCAAGACCCACGTCGGATAGATAAGATTCTTGATAAAAGTTTATATAGAAGAGGCAATCCTCACCTTACAAGCCGGTTTTGTGAGGATGAGTTAGGCCCCAAATTTCAACATGGTATTAGAGCTTGTCGAATTCAAGGGCCACCTACCGATTCTCGCACCAAGCCCAAAGATAGTTAGGCTCCAAATTTCAACATATAGTCACAAACATAAATGAATAGTGTTTGGTACACACACATAAAAAAGTTTTTCCTCAAAACACTAAATCATTTTACTATCAATTTCTCTTTTAATGTGTGCGTGCCCATACACTATTTATTTATGCTTGTGACCATAGTAGACTTTCTCCTAGTGGCAGTAAGTCTACACTTGAATAGCAAATTTAGCCGGTGTAACATAATTGGGAGCTTAGCAAACTTACTTGGTGGCAATTTTTATTTTTTTTTAAAAAGAAAAATGAGCTTGTTTGCAGAATTAGAAACATACCAAGTAGTGATCTTCTACTCAAAACACCACTTTCCCGATGAGGCTCAGTTTTGGTATCTGCATGCATAGTTACTATACTATACTATGACGCGATCAACATGTAATATATTACTATACTATGACGCGATCGCACGGGTCTTTTGCTAGTTACTAATAAAAATTTAGAGTTAGGGGATATACCTCAATGTTAAGATGACATTTAAACTCAAAGAGCACTTAGAAAGAGAAAAAATGGCGGGAGAGGAGGATTTAAAACAACACAAAATTCAAATTCTTCATTCATTTCATTTTTGTTCTTGCTTACTTGAACTCACTCTCTTCGATGAAGGAATCGGTGAGGAAGTATTGTTGGAGAAAGGAAGTAGATGAGAATCTAAAGCGACTTCACTCTCTTTTGTTCGGTGTTGAAAACCATCGCGATGATCACTCTTCCGCTTACATTCTCTCTCTTCGTCTTCTCGGTTTTCATTCTGATGTCGATGAAGCTTTCATTCGACATATTCGGACTCAAGCCTTATCTTACCTTATACTGCAAGAAAATCACTCATTCCGACCATTAATCGGTAATTATTACTTAATTAATCGTTTTATTAATCACTTTTTCATTTTGATTTTGAGATTTTTTTTTCTGTTTCATCGTAGTTTTTTGAATGGAATTATTGAAGAATTTTATGATATGCGATTTAGTTAGATTTTCTGTTTTGTTTATTGAATTTTATACAATTTTATGAAATTGAGAGTAGTTGTTTGATAAGTTAAAAATGTTACAGCTTATGTAGCACCGACACACATCAGACACGATACTGACACCTCCACACCGGTAAAAATTTGAAGAAAAAATAAATTAAATTTGATCACACGTGTTAGTGTACAGTGGAAACACCTTCAATCAGAAGTGTCTTGCTACAAAAGAGGTTATAGTAGTTGAACTTGTTTGATATATATGTATTCGCCATTCATAATTTAAGAAAATGAAATTGGTTGAATGTAATTGTATGTGTTCATGTTGTGTTGAATACTGATGTTGACATGTGTCAAACACTAGACGTGTATTTGATATGAAGTGTGTTGGTGTTATATAGCTTTTGGTGAGATAATTGAAATTTTTTGGAATTAATTGTTTATTATATAATTTAAGATAATAAAAATGATTGAACGTAATTATATGTATTGATGTTGTGTTGGTGTCGAATACTTACATTGACACGTGTGAGACACTAGACATGTCTTTGATCTCAAGTGTGTTGGTGCTATATAGGTTTTGGTGATAGAATTGAACTTTTTGAAATTTACTGTACAAGTTTTGGTGTCGAACACCAACTCTGACACGGGCCGGGCACTAGACATACTTTTGGTTTAAAGTGTGTCCGTGCTATATAATTTTCGGCAAGATAATTGAAAATTTTGGAGTCAATTGTTCTCAGTTTTACGCTATATATATACACTTGTGATAATTTAAGAAAATGAATGTAACTAAAAGTGTTGATATTTTATTGGTGTCAAACACTTACACATATCAAAGACACATATCACAGAAACTAGATGTCTTTGATATGAAGTGTCAGTGCTATATATAGCTTTTTGGAAGAAAATTGAACTTTTTGGACTGAATTGTTTTTTGAATTTTATGATATATGTATATTTGAGCAATGGAATGTGGTTGGATTTTTGTTGTTTATAGAGTTTGATAATGATTGGCCGAATCTGAGAGTAGTTGTTGAGTAAGTTAAAGCTGTTATAGCAATTGAACATGATATTTATGTATTCTGTTATAGTTTGAATGTTTTTTATGTAAGGCATGTTTGGATTCACTTTTCTGTATTCTGTTGGACTTGGATAAGAGTTTTGCTGAGGTCCAGAATAGTTACTGGATAAGTCAAGGCTGGAGTCATGGAAATAAATAATAATATGATCTTGTCTACTCTGATACATTTAATATAAGTATTAGTAGCTTAGTTCAAGTAAATAACATACACACCTCTGAAGGCTGATATGGGTTCCTTCCTAAGGATCCCACTACAAAGGAATTCAAGCTGTTCTTAACTGCCATGATGCTTCTCAGGTGGAATTATTATGCTTATCTATGGATATTGAAAATTTGGCTTAAATTGCATGAAATTTAAAGTCTTGTCAATGGTGGCATTTGGTGTGTCTAATTTGTTGCCTGGTAGTTCGGGTCAATGAAGCATGGACACATGTCGGTGTGAATGTCGTGTTCGTGCTTCATGGCTGGGTTATGAAATTTGTTTAAGATTTTTCTTAGCGAAGATAAAATAGTTTGATAAGTTTTGTGTGGTTTGTAAATAAAGTCCCACATCTTTTATATCATCTCTTATAATAATGTTTATAATAAGCTAGAGTGAATGCAGTGCAACACATCGATTGAGACGATGTGGATGGGCCCATGCCATGCTATGTGCTGGGGTCCCAGCCAGGGACTGCTGGGGCTGGTTTCACACATTCTTTCGGGAGTGTGAGGGGGTTGAGACATGTGTGGAGCCTTTGCCAGTGCCGCCAAAGAAAATTGGCTGATTAATACAGTCAATCACATGGTCCTTGCGACTAACAGAACGGGGCTTATGTCTCCAATCCAACAACTTTTTTATTTTTGGAAATAGGAAAGCAAAGAGGACTTCGAAAACAAGTAGCCGGTCCAATCGCTCAAAGGAAGGTGCCAACCCAAAGGAAAGGCACAAGAGGAAAGCAAGCGATGTCCAAGTCGCTTCCTTTGTCTCTGCCGAACGCAGCTTTTGTTGTTGTGTTGATGTCAAACACCACCTTTAAGGAGTCGTTGTCACCACCTACTGCAGCCGATGTTGCTGTTCCCGGGCCTAAAAGGTTATTTTTTATGAGTACATTTCGCTTTATCATGCAAATGGCGTAAGGTAGAACCTTGAACAAAAATGGGATTTAGGTTTTCTGGCGTGAGCATGCTGTAATAATCAGTGACAACTTGAGTGCCATTTGTTTGGCAAAGGGTCAAGTTTATCATGGGAGGAGCAAACATAATTATGCGAGGCACCACTTTTTGACGAATGAGCCTATTATCGAAGTACAGAAGTTTGGCACAAGGTAATATAGTAGACATATTAACTAAACTAGTCCCGAAGAGAAACTTCATGCATATTTTGGACTTGATGAAATAGCTCAAAGTGGCTAGAAAATGGCAGGAGTTGAAGATGCTTCACCAAATGTGATGATAGGCAGATTTTTTTGTTGGACTGTAGTCTTTGTAACATCTTATTTATATTAGTGGAGATTCTGTAATTGTTCGTAGATGTTGACCACGTTGAGTGAATTGCATCTTCTTTTATAATATATTAATAGTATAATAGATTTTGTAATTGTTGGATTAATATTTACGCCTTCATCCCGGTTTGAATCGCATCTTACTTATAATAGATTAATTGTGTTTTTTTCTGTCCTTGATTTCTCTGTCTTCTACCTAAACAGTCTACATGATGTAACCAGTCTTAGTTACTTTGAGAATATGTGATGCAATCTTACTTGATTGTCATCAACTTCCTCTAATGTTAATGCTTCGTCAATTATTGAGTGGTTATCAAACAAAAATTCTAGCAAGTGAAATAACACTCTGTCAGTCAACTTCAAAGTTAATATGACAGATGTTTTCCTTATGCAATTCTATTTATTTTTTATGTAGAAACGTTGATTCCATAATCTTATTTGGGCAGGAAATGGAAGCAAAGCAAAAGCGAGGTGTAATGGGTTCACCCAGTGCACCTGTCACACCACAATGCGACAACAATCCTGCTAACAGGCTATACGGTGGGAGATCATATGGTGTTTCACGACGAGGCATCCGTGGCAATTTTGTCCCCCCTATTAAATCCAATGGGAGCAATATTGGAAATATGACTTCCCGAATAGCTGGCAACAAGGGCGATGATTCTTTAGACGAGTCTACAAAGAAATGGTCAGTTCTGAGATCATCATATTATTCTTTATGTTTTTACTTCTAACTCCTTGTCTGCACTATGTCTCAAATTTGTTCTCTCTGTACATTCCAAATGTACAAAAGTAAATGTCTCAAATTTTATTGTAGACGGTGTCACATAAGTCTTTCTCAACTCATGAACTTATCCTGTCAAATTCTAATATTCTAGAGACAATGTTTCCAATACCTAATATATCTACTGATAATTATAGATTGGTGAAGGTGAAAAGCTAGTAAGAGCCCTCTTTGGAGTGGCAAGTTGTCGTCAGCCAGCAGTAATTTTTGTTGATGAAATAGATTCACTCTTGTCTCAGGTATGTTGTTGTCATGGCCAATAAAGGCACCGTTTAATATTTATTGCTGTAATAGGTTGACGTTCGACTTATTGAGCATGAAATTTTCTCTTATTATTTAATACATGTAACTTGTTGCAGCGTAAGTCAGATGGTGAGCATGAATCAAGTAGACGGCCAAAGACACAGTTTCTTATTGAAATGGAAGGCTTTGACAGTGGTAACGAGCAAGTTCTGCTTATAGGTAATTGTGAGCCACTAGGCTCAATTTCTTTTCACTTTTCTTTTTAATATACTCCATTCTAGCTCACTAACTGTCTCCATTGTGATACTTTTAATGGGTAGATATCAGATAATAGTGGCTTTTGTTCAACAATATTTATGATTTAATCTTTCGAAAATGTGATCCAGTACCTAAGTCAAAACATTTGGCTTTAATATGATCACTGTCACTCTAATGTACCGTAGTTTTATTTTTGTACTCAGGTGCTAATCATGATAAGGGAATGTATAGTCGACTAAATTGATAGTTTTGTTTTTGATGAAGCAGCACGTAGGAGACTTACTAAACGACTATACATTCCCTTACCATCCTCAGGTGCTAATCATGATTCTCCGTCTTTCTACAAAAACCCTTCTAAGCACACAATCTAACTAATATTTGCTTGGTATTTTAGAGGCAAGAGCTTGGATTGTACGTAGCCTTTTAGAGAATGATGGATTGTTCAAGCTATCAAATGAGGAAATGGATATTATATGCAACTTAACCGAAGGTATAGACATTATTCCCGTTAATTACAGGATCTTCTGCATAATAGTTTCTTTTTCTAGTTTTTCTTGGTTTCTGTTGATTTACTTTACTTTTACTTGGTTACCATTTTTTTAGGTTATTCAGGATCAGACATGAAAATCTTAGTGAAGGATGCTTCTCTGGGTCCGATAAGAGAGCAAATAAGACAAGGTGCAAAAGTTGTGAACTTGGAAAAGGAGAAGATTAGACCAGTAACTCTTCAGGTATGCAAAAGGGTGCATACATAACAGAAATTTCAAAAATATTTCCAAGATTGATTATTAATTTTTAAATGATTTCTTCACTTTGTGTAGGACTTCAAGAATTCCCTGAAAGAAGTGAGGCCTTCTGTTTCACCTAATGAACTTGGCACTTATGAGCAATGGAACAAGCAATTTGGAAGCTTAGCAAAATGAGTATGTTCTAATTGAAAGGTGAAACATGTAGAGATTGACCTTAATACTTAACATCATAGCATCATAGGCACCCTGAATCGAGTTACCTAATTATTGTATGCATCATGGAAAATGTCTTAGTGCCAGTGTTGTTGAATCTCCACGATGTGGTTATAGCATGGCGGATTTTGTGGCAGCCACCGACCATAGGCTACAACACCAATTATATCCGCTATGTTCTGTCAAAGGCTGCAATGCCCATGTTTGTATGACATGATTTTAGCTGCCATAAATCTTTCATCCGCCATTGATAGCACTGGTGTCGAAACAGAACATGAATGAATTTGAATTGCATGAAAGAAGAGAAGCAGGTGACCGGTAAAGTGCGAGTAAAACCAATAACAAAGCATCATGAGTGCAAAACTATAGTGCATCACAAGATACGTGCAAACATAGATTTTAATTTGATGTTTAGTTTATTTGAGACGAACACACGTTAACTCAGCTAAAAATATTTTTCGTCTTTATAAAACTATTTTTTGGTTTTTATTTATGTAGTATGTATAAATAAAAATAATGTATTTTCAATGTCTCATTAGAGCCTATAAGTACACATTTTTATTTAAGGACTAAAAATAGAGAAAAATGATATGCACCATGAATGTAAATTAATTTTACAATGACGATCAATAAGAATAGAGTATATAGTGATGGTTTTTTTCAAGGGTGTATAGTGACTATTTTTAAAAGTCGATTATAAAATAGGTATATATTACAAGATGATGATGATGGATTTTCATTGGATGACGGTGTAGAATAGAAGATTGTAAAATATGTATATACAACAAGATGATAGATTCCCAATGGATGACGGTGTAAAACTATTTTACACCGTCAATGTATAACATTAACCTAAAAAATAAGTAACATTCATTTGAATACAATCAAAATTCTCAAGGTGCAACTCATTCATTGGAATCCTTAGCCGACTAATAAGCAGATCTAGCAATGCTTGGTAATTACAAGGGCAAAAGAATCAACTCAAGAGGATTTGAAAAATGTTCCAACCAATCATCTTAAAATATTTTTTTTATTATTCAAAAACTGAAAGTACCAATAAATATAGCAGTTTAACATGTCTATTTATTACACGCAAGTCAAAGACTCCCTATTTATGTAATAAAGTAGCTATACACATTAATTCAATGAGAACAAAATGATGTGCACCATCGATACAAACTAGTTTTACACTGACATCTAATAAAAATAGAGTACTTATGTGATAATTGTTTTTAAAGACGGTTTCTTTTAGATAAACCAAAAGTAGGAAGGGCATCAAGGGGAATTAGGGACATCCCAAAACTAGGTTGGCATCTCGCCGATACCCCCATCCTATACCACCTGCTCAATAATATTAATAAAAAAGAGAAATATTTACAAAGACGGTTACAAAATAGACATACATGACAAGATGATAGGTACCATTGGATGGTGTAAAACTAATTCGACTCATAATACTTGTATGCGTCAACCGATTGAATCAATAATACATTTTCAAGTCATCAAAAACTTTGATTGAATAACATTGCAACACATGATTGAAACATAATGTGATCAATTACCAAATTATTGCTTGATCAAGTGCTTTAATTCAAGATATGGTTGCCAGTTTGCCACATAAACATAATAAATTCTACTAATCTAAGCTATAAAATCATGGCTGCTCCTACAGCACCATCACCATGAGAGTCTTGTAATTACTGAAGAACATGTATCGAAATGCGATTGTTGAGGCAATATGTCCCGTTCTTTGCGATGAATGCATTCATCGCTTGAATCCTTGAACGGAAACGTATTGTTGCCATTTTAACAGGTTCATTACCCTCTCCAGCTCTGAAACAAAGTACCATCATCTTGAGAGAATTGTAAAATCAAACATCAAACAAATTAAAAATAATATATACTTGATGTTAACCTTAGAAACATATTGACGGAAGATGAATCATATTCATAACCGGACACGATCTGATCCAAATCTGCAAATTGTGAGCTTCGTGGAAGTCCTTCAATTAAAATCTAGCAAAAAACAGACACTGTTAGATAACAGATTATGAGCAGTGCTTTGACAGTAATGTTTGCATTAAAAAAGGTCATATAGGATTTGAAACCACTGTTGTTAAATAGCGGATATAGTGGCACTACAGTGCTATAGCATACCTGCGTACTGGAATTTTAATAAATCACTACTGTTTTGCGATACATGATTTATTAAAAAGAATTATTGGCAGGAATTTGACTCCTCTGAAATGAGGAATAGCCATTGATTGGAAAATCAATGGTTGAGATTTACAAAACTTTCATAGTTTATTATCATGCTTATGACTACAATTTTCAACTGTTAAATAATTCATCATTAGGACATTTCAAACATACGAGAATCCATCAAAGAACAACTATTTTCTCTTAAAAAAATTGATTAGCAAAGGTAGGCAATAATTTATACTTACAGTTCTTCCGTCGTATGGAGTAACGATGTCCCATTGAGAACGATCAATCTGATACCAATGAAAAGAGTGAAAAAATCAAACATTTTCCAAGTGAAAACAAAGGAAGAAAGTTTCTTTTTTCCCTTTCTTTTGGCAAGGGTATATATAGAGCAGCATACCCTATCCAGTTTGTACAAACGACCCTTCCTTCCGATCACACGTATAGCATTGTCATAGGCACCGTAAGTAGGGAACTGCAACATCCTGATGATAGCAAAAACTTCAATTTAAATTATGTTATTCAAGTACACAATCTAAGATGAGACAAATTTAGCGGCTGTTTGATTGATTTATTTGAGTTTATCTATTGACTTAAGCACTTGTGAGACAGTTTGGGAGGACTTATGGAAGCAACTTACGAGATGTCCTTAAAGTTTTTTTTTTTTTGAGGAATAGATGTCCATAAGTTGTATTAGCTTATATAAAAAAGTTAGATTTATTTTATTTTAGTGTTCCTTTTTTCTGTTTCATAATTATACCTCAGTAATTGGGATCATTTGCATTTCTCATTAATGAGATACCCTGTATTCAGTGTTGTCAAATAACGATTACAGCGGCACTATAGGCTATATATAGCGTAGCGAAATTTAAACAAATTGCTATTATTCAGCGAGATGCTAATTAGTACAAAGTGTTGTCAAATAGCGACTATTGTTGCACTATATCCCTATAGAGTAGCAGAATTTAAACAAATTGCTATTTTCCGCAATCTGCAATTGACAACATAGCTCCAATCATATGGCTTTTGTGAAACGTAATGAAAAACTAAACATCGGATTGATCTTTCTATTTGTTCTCCAAAGATCTTTGAAAGAAACAAAAAAGATGCCATTCGCGTAGGCAATAAATGCAAATGATGATATTTTTATGCCACCATGCTGTGACTATCAAAATGACCTCAAAAAAAAAAGACAAGAGACGGAATACATTACATTGAAATTGGGTTGAAGCTACGAGTGTACTCCATTTTAACATCATCCAGAGTCAAATTACAACCTTCAAGGAAGTTGATGATATCTGTTTTGAGTGCATGTCTATGAACACCGATCAGCCTACCATATGTCAAACCTGATAAAGAATGGGAAAACAGCATAATCATCAACTTGCATGAAAACTACTTAAACTAAAGAGTAAATAATGTTATTAGTATCAGGTATTGCCAAAGCCAATAGATAGCAGCGACTAGGTTAAATAATGCAATTAACACCTTGTTTTCAATATTTATGTGTGTTTTAGTTCGACAAATGTAAACTTGTGCACACATATGTTCTGTCAGTGACACTTGCATCAAAGACAAATGCCATAAAATGGTAAAATTATATACATTTTTATTTTCAAACCAATGAAGTGTTTTGGGTTTTACATGCGTGAATAGACATGCACATACTGGGAAACACATAAAACACCAACAATCATGATGATGATGATGAGGTTTCAGATCCTCATCACCTTGCACAGTGGCGGAGCCAGGAAAAAATTCCTTGGGTGGGCCACCAAAATTAGTAATAATAATGATTATAAAGTCAGTTTTGTTTGCAAATAAAGGAGCAGCAATCTTGTCACAACCATGGGAGAGGTGTGTATATATCAATTAATAACAGACTCATATATTCAAAAGACAAAATTAATAACAGACTCATAATACCTTGAACCCTTTGTACTTAAGTAAAATTAAAGTCAAAACCAGCAACTTAGGTAAATAAAATAGGAATAAGTAGTAGTATAATTTGAAACCGAAAAAAAAGCTCATGCCAAAATTTTGTGTTTCAATAAGAAAACTAACCGGAATTTCTGTACAAATTAAGAACCAATCAAAATTGTTGTTGACCTCTCTTTGTTGGCTTTTGACAAATTTAGAGAGAGGAGAGGGTGAGGGAAGTGAGCTGAAGCTTGCATGAGAAAGGGTTAGGTGGGCCAGTATGTAAATTATTTAAAAGTCAAGGGTGTTTTCATATTTTTCTCTACGGAAAAAAAAAATTATTTTTTTGGGTGGGCTGTGGCCCACCTTGGTCTATATGGTGCTCCGCCACTGACCTTGCACGAAAACAACTTAAACTAAAGAGTGAACAGTGTTATTAGTTATTATCAAAGCTAATAGATAGCAGTGAGTGGGTTAAACATGTCAATTAACACCTTGTTTTCAAACAAAATTCACACGTGTTTTAGTTTGCCAAATGTAAATGCGCACACATATGTTCACTTGCATCATGGATAGATTTGTAAGTTATATGCATTATTTTTCTCAAACCAGTAAAGTGATTTAGGTTTTACATTTAGCAGTATAAGTGAATAAAATACAGGGAAAAACTTAAAACACCTACAATGATAGTGAGGTTTTTCAACATTTATCCAGGTGTTCTACTTAATTCAAACATAAATTACAACCAGCAATTTCAAAATTTATATTTAAATTATATTAAATGTGAAACTGCTACGTATTGGCGAGTGACAACTAAATGTTAAGGATAACTTAGGAGAGACTTAGGCCTTGGTTGGATAAATAGCTTAATTAAGCACTTATCATATACAACAGCGATGATTTGAAGGTTGCGTGATGATCATAGGGGAAAATTGCACCCACCGTCCGTTAGGTATGCATAAATGACACATACACTTCTCTATTAGTAAAAGACATTAAACTCCTCAATGTTCCACATTCTTCCCTATATTATGGAGAAATACAAGGAGGTATGTGTCGTTTAATCTATAAAGCAGACTCCAAAGCGGCGACTAATGTCCAAAGTATAGCCTATACGACACTGGAACACCAAATACACTGAACATTCTTCTACATTATTTATTTTTGTACATTACATATATGTATGTATATAGATAATTAACATGAAAAAAATCTACATTGAGATGTAAGATTGATATTCAACCTTCTAATGATAATGCAAATCATTTTTAATGTTGTACAAAGTTTCAGTAATGATAATGACCCTTACAAAAAAGAATACAAAGACCAAGAAGAATCCCTTTTAATGCAAATCATTGCTTACATACATAATTCTAAGACAGGAAGAAGAAACATGTCGTCTATTATAACAATTAGTTAATCCTATGATAATGAGCCTCGCAAAAAATTTGATGAGACATCATTTTGCTATTTGTCTCAAAAACGTAAAGGATATGTTCTAGGATTGCAAGTGTCAAAGAAGTATCTGACCAATAGTGGCGTCAGCTCAGTCTCTAGGTCTGTGTCAAAGACGTGTGTAACAGGTATTTGAGTACAAAAAATATATTTTCAATAGGACACAGTTAAGATTGTCTGACACTTGTTCAAGGCGTGTCCGAGTAGTGGTGTCAGTGCCTGAAAAACACGGTTAACATGCCTGACACACCACTTTGGAGACGTGTTCTTCGTGCATCTTAGCATTCAATGACACCGATTTTCACAACAAATAAGGGTGGTGAATATTATGTTAGCTCAAAAACTAAAAGGGTGGTTGTATGTGTCATTTAAGCATAACAATCCTAATCAAAACAAAAAAACTAAAAGATGCACTGCCAATGTAAAATAGTTTTACACTGACATCCAATGAGCATCTTGTTGTATTCCACCAAATCACAAAGATATTTAAAAATTAGTTGTATGACATGGCAGGTTGATGGTTTATTATTGGATGACAGTGTACAAATATTTTACACCGTCGGTGCAATTTCCCCAATATTAACAATAACAATCCTGATTACAAACAGGATAAAATAGAAAATGCACCTTCGGTGTAAAATAGTTTTACACTAACATCCAATGAGCATCTTGTATTCCACCAAATTACAAAGATACTTTAAAATAAGTTGTACGACCATGGCAGATTGATGGTTTCTTATTGAATGACAGTGCAAAACTAATTTATACCGTCAGTGCATGCCCATTAAACTCAATCCACAAAAGGGTATACCTGAATTGGGTGTATGCAATAAAGGAGGTGTAGCAGTTGTTGAATCCTGTGGTGGCTTTTCAGCTTCAGTAGAGAAGAATCTAGCCACAAAACCATTACTTCTCTGAAATGCACTAACACTAGAGTTTGTTTTCTTCAATGTAGCTCTTACAACACTACCCATCTTCCACAATAAACCCTAAATTCACATCACAATACAACATTCATAAAAAACCCATTTTAATCACCATAAATATCAGTATAAAAATTCAATTTTTACATCAAAAAATTCAATTTTTATATGTAAAATTTACATTTTTGAGCATTATGAAACAAAATGAAAAATGGGTTGTAAAAAAATAAAGAGAAAGATGAGATATTTGAAAATTTACCTGTTCGATTTTTTCTGCTACGATCGCTGAAAAGAACAGTGAGAGAGTGGAATGAGAAATGAAGGGTAGGGCATCAAACATGTGAAGTGGGATGGGCTTTTGGTTTTGGGGGGCCAACTAGCCCATTAATAATAGGACTATTACTTTTTCCATCCTACCCATTTTTTGGACGGTCTTTTTTTTTTTCTTTAAAAAATGTCCATGAAATTTTCGGATTCTATAACTTAAATTGAGTTTTCCCCTTAGTTTGAGGGTGAAAAAAAATGAGTTTCTCACCAATTCGGATATTATAATTCGAACACCCTAAAAAGTATGGCGTGTTCCTTGTTTTTTTTTCCGGATTATAGAATCCAAACATCATTATTCAAGGGGAAAATAGTTTGAATTATATAATCTGAACTATATCAGCATAAATTTTGAGCCAGTTTGTAACATGGTAATCAGTTTAAGGACTATATTAATGTTCAAAACTCACATCATTCTGTTTTAGGGCATTGTTAATTGTTTGTAGTTGAAAATTCAGGTTACGAGCTACTTGATCAATTTATTCCGAAACTTTCCTATAAAATCAGAAGAAGAAAAAAAAACAAGGATCAAGACTCCCATGAAATTTCATTTTGGGGAACTTTTAATCTAAAATGAAATTTCATAACAGAAAGGTTTAATGAAAATAAAATTTAATTTAATTTAAGAGAGGTTTAATAAAAATTATCAAACTTCATTAGCAATTGTAACAAAATAAAATGTCATTCTGATGTTTATAGACGGTTCTTGGAATTTTCAATTTGTTTTAATCAGTTCCCAAAACACCCTTTAGTAAAGGTAATTGCAAATTCCATTGTTTTTTTAAAAAATCAATATTAATATTTAAATAATAACATTTTAGTGGGTCACATTCTTTTAAATCTCAGTCATTCATTACCTTTCATTTGAATCTAATGGTTCCTATTAATTTTGTACCGAAAAAAATTGGAGGTCTCGTACGATGCTTGACCTATACAGGTCTTGCACCGAAGATAGCACCCTTAGTATTTATACTATGGGTGTTGTTTCAAGTTTCAAGTCAACTTCTTGTAATTGTAAAAAAGAAAAGGAAATTTCAAGTCAACTTTCTCTAAAAGGAAAAAGGTTTCAAGTCAACTTGACTTGTTTGCTTAAAAAACACACAATTTGACTTGTGTTGAGAATATATATTAACCCGAGTAAGAGACACCATTAAGATTTAATTAAAATAATCATCTACATTATTTTTTGACAAAATTAAAATAATTAATCTATTTGAAAAATTATAATTCATCCTTTACTCTTCAATTGGTGATAGTTATAAAACCAAGTGGGGAAATCATTCAAAGTGAAAATACAAAAGATAGGAGAATTAATAAGAAAAAACAATACAATGGTTAATTACTCATCATTTTTTCTAGTACTTCTTCTATGTGTTACATCCTCGTATTCTAGCAAAATTGTGGAAGTTAATGTCATTTGCCAGAAAGCAAAAAATCCTTCCTTTTGTTCAACTCTTCTCAATTCAAAGCCTGGAGGGGCAAATGGTGCAGACCTAGTTACTCTTGCGCAATACACAATTGATGTGCTTCACATCAATTTGACTAATACAGTGAAGCTAATCAATACGCTGATCTCACAAAGTGGTAAAGATATCAAAGCTTTAACCCATTACAAAAATTGTTTGAAATATTATTTTGCTGATGGAGGTGCTATTTTTGTGCTTGGGAACATAGAAAGAGTTTTGAAGGAGGGAAATTATAATCTCATGAGTGTTGGAGCAAATGACATTATACATGACATTAGTGATTGTATTAATGATCCTAATTATCATGATACTTCTTCCCTTCCAAATTATGGTCAAGTTGCCTTGCAAATTGATCAAATTATTCAAATTATAGCAGTTTTTTTAATGTCTAATTAATTAAATTTTGTTGTGTACGTCCTAAGGTTAATGTTTGATAATAATGAAATGCATCTATATCTATTTATCTACCTTTTTATTTATTTATTTATTTACAAATAATATATTTGAGAATCATGTCTGATTAATTGCACAATGGATGAATAAGTTTGCATTGTTACAACTTACAAGAGAAGGCATCAACATTCTGGCCAAAAGTATTATATAGATCAAATTTGGTTCTAGACGTAGAACCATAATTGATGAGTTTAAAGCCTTAGAAGAGATTAACAACTCACATGGGTCGACACATTGAGTTAAAGTAACCACACAAATCAATTTAGACATCTTATACAAAGCTTTAAAACATTCCGTATATCAATGTTATATCTACTCTTTTATGTGTGATTTATAAATCACACTTGAGGTGTTAGGTAGGTACCAAGAGCGTAAATTTATAACTTAAAAGTATATGATTTAAATCTTCTCTAAAACAGTTGTAAAATGATAATTGGTGTCAATTTAATTAATATTTTATTTTTTAAAATCCTTAATAGAGAAGTACTCATATACACAATACAATATAGGTTTAATTATTTGCAGTCTTTAACTATTTGAAAATTTTAAAATATGTCCCCAATTTGAGTCGCTGAATCTGCCAAAAATATTTAATATATATGAACCGATATTTGTGAAGAAGTTCTTGTGCTTTTAGGTAATTTACAATTAGGCGTCTACTAAAATATTAAATAACTTTAATTCGGGCTCTAAACTTTTAAACAATTTGTATTTAATTCTCTAAATTAAATATATTTGTTTTTGAGTCCTCTACTAAAGAAATTTGTATACGGTCCTTGTGTATTGCTTTATTGCTTTTTTATGTTGTCGCGGGTTTTTATGTGTGGCGTTAATAATATTTGTTGATTTAACAATAATTGAGTCCCTAAATTAGGGCACCTAATTACAAATTATTTAAAAATTTAGGAATCCAATTAAATTAAAATTGTTTGAGGTTTTTGTGCGTCTTGCGTACTTAGCTTGGTTGTTGGAGGCGTTGCATAATATATTTGAGGACATGAGTTTGAACCCAGACACCCACTTATTTATCTAAGGTTTTGTCTAAGGGGTTTGAAGGGGAGGGAAAAGAAGGGTTTTGGACGGTGAAAAATATAGTGGAAAATGAAGAAATCATTCATTTTTTTTTAATTTTTTTTTTAGAGAATGATAAATTAATGTTTATGATTAATACATTTTTAATTTTAACAATATTATCACAACATATAATAGATTTGAAAATCTTTCTCCATTACAATTTTTGAGTTCTCCTGAATGAGAAGGATTTGGTATTTTGAATAAAAATGAACACTCCAAAACCCTGTTCTCCCAATATCCTTTATTTTTTTCATTCAATATGAGTTCAACGTAGTTCAATATCTTTTTGTAATGATAAATGTAGTTTGTTAATTTTTATGTCAGTTATTTTTTCTCCTTTCCTTCTCAAGAGTAATCTTGAAGTCCAATTCTTTATCCCTTAGCTCAAGCTAGTTGATCTGCACAACCCCTCTTAACGTAGTCCAAAATCTGATATTGAATTACATGGAATATACCAAAGCCGGGACAAAAACACAATTAACTTATTTTTCAGACGCTACTAGCTAATTTTACTATCTTAAATCGAAATACATCGTGATAAAACAGTCCAAATGGATCAACTCTAATCTATTCTAACAAAAAACTCTAATATATTTTTAAGACGCTATTTCAATTAGAGTTTTAACTTACAACTTATTTTCTTTCTCATTTTTACCCTCATGATTTTAACTAAAACCCGATTTTACAGATTATAATACATAATTGCATTTAAGAAAAAAAAGGTTACGTTTAATTGAATTTCTGATATTAAAGGTTGCCAATAAATAAATAGTTACATTTAATTAAAAAAATTACTTTAACCTTAAAAAAAAGTTACATTTAAAAAGAAGAAAAAGGTTACGTTTAAGAAAGAAACGAAAGTGTTGTTACGTTCATTTAAGAATATGTTTGTGAAGCATGTGTCTATGGATCCTGGGAGTCAACATGCTTCCGGAGCAAAGGTGATTGCTTTGTCGACCAAATGATGTGTTTATCTTTCTAAGAAGCTCTTTTAGTGGTGACCTTTTTTTGCGGTGGCGGATGGGGGTGTTGTTCTTAATCTTAATGCAATCCTACACACACGGCAATATGTAATTAGTAATTAAAATTAAACAACCACACTTAGATTTATCCGTACCATACACAAATGCTCAATCAGCCTCGTTTGCAAGATAATGCAAAGTATTCCTTGATATGTTTCTAATCAACATAGACCACAACAACTTTCCTTTGAACCTATGTTAAAGCATGGTCATGCTCGTATGGAATGATGCGTGTATCTGAGTATATTGTGACTCTAACATGTTTTAAATGGAGTTCCAATTTGTACTTAAATCACCCGTACTACTAGTCAGATATTTTTTCAACCGGCTGTGTGAAGATTCTACTCTGTTCGTTGTACTATTTCCCATATGCATGACTTTATTGACCCAAAACTTCACAACATTCTCCTTCATCAGACCAAAAATTGTATTTTCAACATATTTCAAAAACTTAGGAAACTTGTCGCATATAACTTTGAATTGGTTGCAATTATCAATACATGCTTGCTCTATATCGCAATTCACAATATCCTCCCATTCAACCATGATCATCTTCACATTTCACTTGACTTGGTCTCTTTCCCATTATTGCCTTGGAGATCCTTAACTTCGCAATCTGTTTTACGCTTTGGTCTAACATTTCTTTCAATGTGATACTCAAACAACAAAGCACTAGCCTCTGGGAAAACAGTATCCACAACATTCATCAAAGCATGGTCACGGTCAGTGACAACTACTTTGGGTGAAATATCTTTTGAATGCAACAGATCACGACACCTCTCAAGAGCCTAAGTAACATTATTTTCCTTCTTAGACATCATATATACAAATGCAATAGAGAACATGTACTCGGTAGAAGTGACACCAACAAACTCAACCAACGAAAGACGATATTTATTGGCCTTATAAGTGGAATCCAACACAGGCACCGTAGAGAACGTGTTAAACAACTTAATATCATTTGGATGCGCCCATAAAATATCACTAACATCATCAGAATCATGATCCTTCCTACAATGATACACATATTCATTCTCAACCAATGAGTTCAAGAGATGCTGCATGTTTGTTCTCGTACCCCTAATGGACTGCATATACATGTGACAAGCATTATAAATATTCTTGATAGTAGTTGAAGTTCTATTGTTCCTTTTCCTTAACCGGAGGAGCATCTTTGACTTTCGTATCGTCGGAAGAATGTCAACTTTCGGAGGAGGATCCTCATCTTTGGCATTTCCGGAATCATGTATAACTTCAAGTGCAACAACTGGAAACACAATAGAAGGTTCAATCTAAGGTGGCAATTCATTGGAGGCCTCAACGGGGACATCCATTACTGAAACAGTGGGAAAGCATGGTTAGAAAATGCAACCAGGTACTAGTGGTTTTCAGATTTTAGAATTTGAATCTTGCTAGTACAGATTCATTAACATGATCAAAAGGAAAGCTCCTAGAAATCGAACGAGGGAGGTTTTATATAAACATTACCTTTGCATTCAGACGAAAATGATGTTGTAAACGCCCCTTGATGACCAGATTGCTACTCCAAATCACGTTTTCGTCCAAAATGGTGTGTTTTTGGAGGCGTAGGGAGTGTTTGGTGATAAAGGTGGTGAACTTCTGCTAGGTTCTGGGTGAACCGTATGTATTCAAAGTTTTCGGATTATACAATCCGAAAATATCCGAAAGTTTTCCCATTTTTAAAAGTTGATTTTTCGGAATATACAATTCGAAGCATGCAAATAAAATCCGAAGTATACATTTCGGAGGTGGTTTCACCCTACTCTTGTTAAGGGTAGAACTCAGTCATGTTGACCTTTAGTGTTTGAGGCATTTCGGATTTTAGAATCCAAACTTGTTTCAGATTCTAAAATCCGAACAAAAGGTAATTTTGGAAAGAAAATAGGGCGCACAAGAATAACATAGAGTGGGAAAAGTAAAAGCCAATGAAAAATACCAGTGAAACTTAGACACACATAACTGTAAGGTTTCGAATTCAAACTTAAATGAAGATGTTCAACATAACAATATTAGCATTGTACGTAAAGTTAGGGTGTACGAACTAATTCTTTTCTTCCTTAAATTTAGTTAGAAAAGTTAAAATATAATAAAATATTATACATTTAGAAAAATCAGTAAAAAAAATTCTTGAAAGATAGAAATGTTTAAAATCCTACTCCTTTCATCCATAATAATTGTCACATTTAGATTTAATAAATTTAATAATGATAGGTGAAAGAAGATGTTGATATTGCATAATTATCTTTATAGTAAATTACACTTTTCTCTCATGCTTGAATTACACTCCCCTACAATTTTATGTTAAAATATACCATTGATGTATTTCCATTATAGTTAATACCGAGTGAAAAATAATAGCTTGATTTTAATGCACATGTTATTGGTTAGAGGGTAAAATTAGAGAGACAAAAATCAATTAAAGCTACGTTAAAAATTGAAAATTAAGTTCTTTTTAAAAATCAATAAATTCTTATAGTTCACACTGCTACCAATAGTAGGTGTATTTTCATCTAAATTGGTCTAGTTAAAAACCAAAATTCGATCTAAAAATAATCAAAAACTACAGAATCAAATTTTAAAGGGTCTCCTTGAATATCTTCAATGAAAATTGTTCAAATCAAATTATATGTTAACTTCATACATACAACATTTTTAACATTAACAATTAAATGAATCAGAGGAGAAATTAAACAGTGTACAAAAGGTTAAAAAATTTAGAATACAACTTAAAGGAAATTAATGTGTTAAGTGAGAACAAAAGGGATAATTTGTTTACACATATATAAGGATTGTAACAAGAGTAAACTAGAATTTTTATATTTTCCTCTACCTCACTCTTGGCCTCTCACACCTCCTTCTACCCAAACTTCTTTTCTTTCTCAAAATTCGTCCACATATTTTCAATCAAACCCACATGCAAGACTAAATTAGATTAAGCATTCGTTTTTGAGTCTACGAAGCTTGATATAAGAAGAGTAAAAGTAATGGAAATAGGGTTTCAAGAAAGACAAAGAAACTCGAGAAAAATTCGAGATTCTTGAAGATTGTAAGTAAATTAGAGACATAAACGTGGGTTTCCCCTTACCTTTTAAAAGACCAACTTATAAAAAGCAAAGAGTTCATTATGCATGTTAGATATTAAGAGTTGAAATTTCAGCATTGATTAGTTTGTGCACTTAGGTTCTGAAATTTACTATACAAAATAGGTTAGGTGTGCGATTATTCATTATTATTGATTTACGGTTTTTAGATGGGACCAATTGCATAAGGTTCATATTTAGTTTGATTACCTTCGATAAAATATAAGAAATTTTAGGATTTCATATGATTGTTCATTCACAACTGTTCATGGACTACAGTTCTGACACGTGTTATGCAGATCATATTTAGTGTATGATTATTTTTTTTACAAAAATAAATGATATTCATTCATTCAAATTCATAGAGTACATCGATACAATGCAAATTTGCTAAAAACAAAAAGGATGAATCTGCGAACAAACTCACAACATTCATGTTAATAGCATAAAACGCAAAGTACAAAAGCCTACACTTATGACTATATTCAAGTCTCCAGAATACCCATGTCTCCGGATCTGCAACGTTGATGACACCAAAGTCATTGATTAGATCTGCATTAGATCTAAACTGATCTGACAATCTAAACCGAACAAATACCTGAACAAAACAAGAAAGACAACAAATGTCGCACAAAGACGACGAACAACACAATGTCGCACTAAGACGACAAAATCACGAAAGAGAAAACGAAATAGATGTGAAAATCACTTATTTCAATAAAAGAGAAAGAGAAAAACGAGTTAGAGGGGTGATTTTGGGTCAAGTTGACCCTGAATCACCCCTCTTTAATGGATGAAGAAAAATAAACTAGGGTTTTGATGATGACTCAAACGAGAGAAGGAGAAGAGAGACACGAAATCTGAAGTATGTTTATGTATGATTTTTTCAAAATTGATTATTTAGAATTTTGATATAGGACCAACTTCACTATCTTTGTTTGTGAATTATGTCCCTAATAAATTATACAAAAAAGTCTGAATTTATGTTGTATATCATGCATGGCTTTAATTGACAGGTGATTTTTGCAAAAAAAATAAATAAAAAATCACTTTTAATTTAAAATGATAATTTATTTAAAACCAAATTTAATAACAGAGGGTTCAATGGAAATGAAATTTAATTTAAGAGAGGTTTAATTTTCTTTTGAAAGAATTTAAGAGAGGTTTAATGAAAATTATCAAACTCCATTAGCAATTGTAACAAAATAAAATCCATACTAATGTTTATAAACGGTTCCTGGAGTTTTCAATTTTTTAAACAGTTCCCAAAGCACTCTTTAATAAAGGTAATTCCAAATTCCATTCCTTTTTTTTTTTGGACAATGAATTCCATTGCTTTTAAATAATAAAATTTTAGTGGGTCTTTAGATCTCAACCCTTTATTAGTTTTTATTTAAATTCAATGGTTCCTATTGATTTTGTTGAAAAAAAGAATTTGGAGGTCTCGCACCACATCCGTAGTATTTATACTATGGGTCCTATTTCAAGTTTCAAGCCAATTTCTTGTCAAAAAATAAATAAATTTAAAGTCAACTTTCTCTAAAAGGAAAAAAGGTTCAAGTCAATTTAACTGTATTTTTTTTTTGAAGGAGGCCAATTTAACTTGTTTGCTTAAAAAACACACAATTTGACTTGTGTTGAGAATACTTTAACTTGAGTAAAAGACACCATTAAGATTTAATTAAAATAATTAATGCATTTGAAAATTCATAATTCATACTTTACCCTTGTGACAGTTATAAAATCAAGTGGAGAAACCGTTCATAGTGAAAATACAAAGATAGGAAAATTAATAAGAAAAAACAATACAATGGTTCATCACTTTTCATTTTTGCTAGTACTTCTTCTTTGTGTTACATCCTCATATTCTAGCAAAATTGTGGAAGTCAATGTCATTTGCCAAAAAGCCAAAAACCCTTCCTTTTGTTCAACTCTTCTCAATTCAAAGCCCGGAGGGGCAAAAGGTGCAGACCTTGTTACTCTTGCGCAATACACAATAGACGTTCTTCGCGTCAAATTGACTAACACAGTGATGCTAATCAATACGTTGATCTCACAAAGTGGTAAAGATGTCAAAGCTTCAACCCATTACAAAAATTGTTTGAAATATTATTTTGCTGATGGAGGTGCCATTTTTGTGCTTGGGAATATACAAAGAGTTTTGAAGGAGGGAAATTATAATCTCATGAGTGTTGGAGCAAACGACATTATACATGACATTAGTGATTGTATTAATGATCCTAATTATCATGATACTTCTTCCCTTCCAAATTATGGTCAAGTTGCCTTGCAAATTGATCAAATTATTCAAATTATAGCAGTTTTTTTAA